>Ga0265294_10011048_pt1 | contig 10192 bp, 7 predicted proteins | sample MunlanPumphouse3_FD_192504 | JGI IMG/M metagenome (GOLD analysis project Ga0265294, IMG submission 192504) | Groundwater microbial communities from a municipal landfill in Southern Ontario, Canada - Pumphouse #3 | ecosystem: Environmental > Aquatic > Deep subsurface > Groundwater | place...
ACACCAGATCCGGGAAGGAGGCTTCCACCACCTTTACCACGTGGCGACCTGTGTCCGTGGCGATGAGTTTTTTGCCTTCTTTGGTCACATAATGCCTGGAGAGCAGGGTTTCGATGATCTGGGCCCGGGTGGCCGGAGTGCCCAGTCCACGTTCCTTGAGGGCCTCCTGCAGTTCTTCATCATCCACAAGTTTGCCTGCCGTTTCCATGGCCCCGAGCAGGGATGCGTCCGTAAAATGGGCCGGAGGCTTGGTGGTGTGTTTGGCGGGCACAATTTCCCGGACCTGTGCCTGTTCGCCCTTTTTCATATCCGGCAGGGGATTGTCTTTGGCTGCGCGCCAGGGCTCAGCAATGAGCCAACCCCGGTCCTTGAAAATTTTGCCTGAGGCTTTGAATGGTTCCGTATCGACCAGCACCCAGATGCTGGAGGTCAGGAAGGTGCAATCCTGCAAAAAAGCGGCAATGGTTCGGCGGCAGACCATTTCATAGATTTTCCACTGGTCGGGGTTGAGCTGCTCTTTGGTGATCCGTTTGTTTGTGGGGATGATGGCGTGGTGATCGGAGACCTTTTTGTCGTTCACGCAGGCAAACGATTTTTTGGCAGCCTTGATGCGTGATGCCGCCTGTCCCGTGATATCGGGAAAATGGGGGTAGATGGCACGCAGGTGATCCAGAATTTCTTTGTATACCTCGCGGGTCAGATATTTGGAATCCGTTCTGGGATAGGTGAGGGCTTTTTTTGTTTCGTAGAGTTCCTGGGCCAGTTGCAGGGTCTGTTTGGCGGAAAGATCGAAACGAATATTGGCCTCGCGCTGCAGGGTGGTCAGGTCAAAGGGCAGAGGCGGTCGCTGGCGTCCCTTGGTGCTGGCTACAGATTCCACCAGACCATCTTTTCCTATGCACCGGGTGGCTAATTCTTGGGCAGCGGGTTCATCCCACAGTTTGTTGTCCTTACGTTGGGGGGGAGCGAACCAAGTGGCTTTAAAGTCGTTGTCCTGGTGCACAAAGGTTCCCTCAATGGTCCAATAATCCTGGGGTTTGAAATTTTCTATATCTGACCATCGGTCCACAAGAAGTTTTAAGACTGGGCTCTGGACCCGGCCTACAGTGACGAGCCCGCCTGTCTTGACCGTGAACAGCCTGGAAAAATTCATACCCACCAGCCAGTCGGCCTCAGCTCGGGCAAAGGAGGCCAGGCCCAGGTTGCGTTTTTCCTCTCCGGAAACAAGGGAGGCCATGGCTTTTTTGAGCCCCGCTGAGGTCATGTCATTGGCCCACAGACGTTTGATGGGTTTGGTGCATCCGGCCATAAGATAGATGCGCCTGAAGATGAGTTCACCCTCGCGACCAGCATCCGTTGCATTAATGATTTTCGTGACATCGTCCCTGTTCATGAGGGCGCTGACAATGGCGAACTGGTCCTTGGTCTGGTCAAGGACGGTGAGGATGAATTTGCCTGGGATCATGGGCAACTGGTCCATTTTCCATGTTTTTCCCCAGGCGGGGTTCTGGTCACCCGGTTCGGCAATGTTCACCAGATGGCCCACGGCCCAGGTGATCACATACTCCGGGCCTTCCATGGCACCACGACCGGCATTGCCGCTGACACCGAGCACTTTGGCAATTTCTCTGGCCACCGATGGCTTTTCTGCAAGGATGAGGAATTTCTTAGATTTGGTCATGGATTATTTCCGGAACGCCTGGGCGTTAATGCCCAGGCGGCGGATGATTTTTTGGAGAGAAACACGCTCCAGGCCACTTATGCGGGCGGCCTCGGAAATATTTCCCTGAGTTTTGCGTAGGATATCAGTGACATAGGCGCGTGTAAACTGGTCCATGACCGCAGTTTTGGCGTCCTTGTACAGGGTGATATCCGTTCCCGGTGTGTGCTCGATGAAACCGGTGCCCTCGATGTGGGAAACCATGGGCATGCTGATCCGTTCCCCCCTAGAAAACACGACAAGCCTGCGGATGACATTGATCAGTTCGCGGACATTGCCGGGCCATTCTTTGGAAGCAAGGTAGATGAGCACGTCGGGATCTATCTCCTTGGGCGTGATATCCATTTCCCTGCAGGTGGTCTGGACGAAAAAGCGGGCCAAAAGGGGGATGTCGTCCCGTCGTTCGCGCAGAGGGGGAACGTCAATGGTCAGGACATTGAGACGATAGAATAGGTCTTCCCGGAAGGTGCCCTCTTGGATTTTGTGTTCCAGGTCCTGATTGGTTGAGGCCATGATGCGTACGTTGATTTTCGTGCTTGTGGGCGATCCCACGGGGCGGATTTCCATTTCCTGGATGGCGCGCAGCAATTTTGTCTGAATGGTCGAGGGGATATCGCCGATTTCATCCAGAAGCAGGGTGCCTTTGTCTGCACTCATGAACAATCCTTCTTGGGAAGAATCCGCGCCGGTAAAGGCCCCTTTGGTATGCCCGAAAAGTTCACTTTCCAGTAATTCCGAGGGAATGGCCGGACAGTTGACTGTCACCAGGGGATTTCGATTCCGGGGACTGAGATTGTGAATCATTCTGGCCACCAATTCTTTGCCCACACCGGATTCGCCCCGGATGAGTACCGTGTAGTCGGTTTTGGCCACGGTAGCCACGGTCTCTCTGAGCCTTACCATGGACGGGCTCTGGCTTATGAAGGTCCGGGATGAGCCGCAGGTCTTGGCGATATCTTTGAGTTTGAGGTTTTCAAGGAGGAGGCTGTTGCGCTCCAGTGCCCGTTCTACAACCTTGAAAAACGTGTTATTGTCCAAAGGCTTGAGTAAAAAATCATAAGCCCCTGCCTTTAAGGCCGTCACCGCTGTCTGGACATCTCCAAAGGCAGTGAGAAGAACAATACTCATGGCCGGGGCCATGGCCAGTCCTTTTTGGAGCAGTTCGACTCCGGACATGCCGGGCATGCGCAGGTCGGTGATTATCAGACTGATTTCTCGCTGTCCGAGGATCTCGAGGGCTTGATCACCCGAATGGGCCTCCAAGCAGGTGATCTCAGGATAGGTGCGCCCCAAAAGGCGGGAAATGCCCCGGGAAAAATCTTTTTCGTCGTCAACAATGAGGATGGTTTGGGATTTAGGCATGAGATATAGGGGGATAGGATGTATAGGATTTATGGTATAAAATAGTTGTACTATAATCGTATCTGATGCGATTGCAAAAAAAAAGTAATTAAACCAGAATGATATCGAAATATTGAATTTTTATCGAACCTTTGTTCCGAGTGACGGTCGGTAGGGGCATCCCTTGCGGGTGCCCAATCTAGGCAATGTTTCAGAGGTGGGTTGCATCGTCAAAAGGGCACCCGCAAGGGATGCCCCTACAGTGTGATTGTCTCAAAGCGAAATCAGAATTCGTTTTAAAAACTTCGTATCTCAAACGAGGGTTGGTTTAGCTAAATTGTAGTGTAAACTAGACCTACTTTGAGACCCATAGTTTTTGATCTCACGGATATACGTTCCGGTATCAATGCTCATCAGCTCATGAGCTTTTAAGCCAAGAATCTCTGTTTGGTCCATCACAAAAATTCACGTTTTCAATCTATATCCGTTTTTACCCCGGCAATACTATTTCAAATACGGCCCCGTTATCATTGTGTACATTGATTTCACCATTGTTGTCTTGGATCAGATTGTAGACCACTGCCAGGCCGAGACCTGTACCGTGCCCGACTTCTTTGGTGGTATAAAAAGGATCGAAAATCCGGGAGGAGTTCTCCTCGGGGATACCCGGGCCATTATCACTGACTCGGATGTGCACGAGGTTCTTGTTCTTGTCGACCCATGCCCGGATGTCAATCTTTCCCGCATGAGGCACCAGTGCATCCAGAGCGTTGATGAACAGATTGGTCAGAATGTGTTCAAGATCCGAGCAAGATATTTGGACCAGAGGCGTATTCTCAGGAGAGTCCATGGTTAAAGTGATGTGCTTGGCTTCCGCCTGAACCTTAAAAACCTGATGCAGGGAATCAATCATAGAGGACAGATCGCAGCGTTCGTTGATATCCTTCTTGAGGTGCGCAAAATTGAGGAGATCCTGGACCACTTTCTGGGCCTGGCGGGCATGTTTTTCAATGATGTTCAGATCCTCTTTTTCTTGAGGACCCCGAAGGGCCGTGCGCAAAAGTTCCGTGTAACAAAGGATGACTCCCAGGGGGTTGTTGATTTCATGGGCCAGACCTGCGGCAAATTTACCCATGGAGACCATTTTTTCCGATTGTTGCATCCGGGCGAGTATTTTTTTCTCTGAGGTGTTTTCCCGAATATAGATGGCCACCCTGTCGGATTGGTGCAGGGGGTAGATATTGATTATGAAATGCCGGTTGTCGATGCGGATTTCCCTGCTGCATGCCAAAGAAATATGTTCGGCTGCGGAGTTTTTGGCGGTCAAGGTGTTTTCGTCCGTGAGAAACCGGAGCAGCGGAATACGGTTGTTTTTTGGGGGATTTTTCGGCCATGAGAAGTTTTTTCTAGCTGCTGAATTGGCAATGATCACCGCGCCCCGGCCATCCAAAAGAAACAGAGGATCAGAAATACCCTCAAAGACCGATTGAAGAATATTGCGTTGAAGCAGGAGATCATCCAGTGCCTGGAGATTTTCCAGCGCCAGTGCCAGTTGTTGTCCTAGGGCTGTGAGCACTTTTCTGGTTTGGATGGGCATGTGCTGGGGGTGATCCCAGTCCAGACTCAGCATGCCCCAGGCTGTATCCTGGGTGACAACGGGTATGATGGCGCGGTTTCCCTCAAACAGGGGCTGTTTGTTGACAAGCATGGTTCGCCATTTTGGAGGCAGAGGTCTGGGGAGAGCTGCTCCTGGCCAGGAATACGTGTGCTCTGATGCTGTAGCGCAGATGTAGCTGATGGCTGAGACCCCAAACCGTGTGCCCAGCAATTCGAGAGATGTGTGCAGCAGGGCGGCCCTGCTCTGGGTGGCGTTGAGGCCGTTTAAAATATCCACGAACAGATGAACATCCTGCTGGCGTTCAGATGTTTCGCGTGCCAGGTCTTCAGTCCGTACGGTGACCATACGTTCGAGATTTTGGGTATACTGCTCAAGCTTACGACGGGCGGTTTTTAAATGTGCGCCAAGTTCTTCAGTGGCATGAAATATTTCATTGATTTCATCGCCTGTCTGGATCTTTTCAAAAAGTTTTTTCTTTTTGTTGTCCTCTGTTTCCTCATGAAAGATTGCCAGGACCCTGCGCAGGTTGTGGACGACCAGTCGGTTGAAGAGAACACTGACCATCCCGAAGAAAAACAGGGCCCCTCCCAGAGCCATAAAGGCGTAACTGATGGCCGCTTCCTTGATACGCAAGAATGATTTCTGAATGGGAATACCAACAAGATCCAGACCGTTGATTTTTCCTTCAGGATAGTGAAATCCCCGGGTGTTGCCGTATTGGGCAATAACCTCGGGCGGTGCATCTTTAGGGTCGCCGTGGCAATGCATGCACTGTTTGCCGAAACGAACCGGTCGTGTGGTGATGTAGTACTCCTTGCCATTGAGTTTTTTGATCCCTTCCCAGACGGTTTTACCGTTAACTTTGCGAAAATAATTGATGAATGTATGTTCGAGATCGTTCACCTCGAACTTGGGGTTTCGGGCGTTGATGGCTACCCGTCTATAGAGATATTCTTCTTTGGGGAATTTTATTTTTTCCATGATTCCACGGGAAACAAAGGACGATGACATGGATTCACGCACAAAACGGTTGTCTTTGAAAATGGTATACATGGAGGGGCGTAGGATCTGCTGTACATAATTCTGGACCGAATCGACCTGAGTGAACAGTAAGTGGCTTTTGTCTTTGATCTCGGAGAGCAGAAGATTTTTCAGGTTGAAATAGAGCGCAATGGACAGAAAGGCCCCCATACAGAACATGGAAAAGATAAGCCAGGAGACGAATTTGGTTTGCAGAGTAGTTTTGGAGAAGAGGTTCATGGTTTGGGAATGTATGGGTTCGCAGTCTGCCAGGCACTGCTTTGGAACCAGTAACTCTTGGGACACGTAAGCCCCTTTAGCGTTTACTGCAAGGTTTGGGTGCGTTTTGTCATATACACGGTGCTAACAAGAGGTTACACTTTTTATGCAAATTTTTATTTAATTGGTAGATATTCAGTATGGTTATAATTTTATTCTGCCTGGCACCGGATATGCTGTACTCCATGAAAAGCCTTTTTTGGTATCACTTTATAACTACATAAGGAGTAAGAGGCATGGCAGAAGACAAAAAAGTTCAGGGAACTCTTTCCATGGATGCAATGTACGATGATGACAATCCTTTTGAGGAGTGTGAACCTTGGTCTCCCGTTGAGACAAAATTGGTGCTTGGTTCCTTTGCGACAGCAGCAATATGTCTGGTGCTTTTTGGGTACCTGATCAACAAATTCATCCTGAGTTAAGCGATGCTGGACTTCCGACTTATCTATGACGGCAAGGCATGGAGAGCTATGCACGGTGATATTTCTGCCCAGGGAAAGTCACTTATTTCGCTGGATAAAAATCTGAAGCAGGAACTCGTGAACCGGGACATGACCCAGGGGCTTTCCGAGTATAAAGTGAGGATGACCTTTGACAACAGCTGCATGCCCGAATTTATGCGCCAGTACGCAAATCATTATTTTAATCGGGTCGTGCATTTTAAATTTGACAACGCAAGGAGAAGCTAATGTCACCCGCATCAAGCTATGAGAATAGAAAATGGTATTCAGGGATGTTTATTCAGGAGGACTGGTGGTCCGTCTGGTTAGGTATGACCTTTGTATTTTTGGGCCTTTGTTCGATTTTTGGGCCTGATCTCGTGGGCTGGGTGGCGAATCCGCATACCTGGTCTGCGGGGACTCCTTTTGAGAAGATGATCGCCCCCATGGGCAAAGGGTACCAGTCCTGGGGCCCATGGGGTGCCCTGATCGGTTCCTATGTATTTATCTCCATTCCCGTATGTCTGGGTGCCTACTGCATGGGGTGGAATTTTAAAAAATTCGTGGGCGGCTGGACATGCATTTTTGTCATCACCTACGCATCCTGGATCATGGGACATCATGCCACCATTGCGGCAACTTCCCGGGAATGGTCTAAATACGGGATTTCTTTCGGCCTGGGACTTGGCGCCGGCGGTTCTTATATTCTTGCGCTTTTTGTTGGCCTTTTCATCGGCAACTTCATGAAGGGGTTTGCTCATTATTTGTCCGAAGCGGCCAAGCCTGAATGGTTCATCAAAACGGCCATTGTCTTTTTGGGGGTCAAGGTCGGATACATGGCTATCAAGGCCGCTGGTTTTGTCATGGAACTGGCCGTTGCCGGTGCTGCGGCGACCATTGTCGCCTATCTGATTTTCTGGCCAGGTACCTATTTCATCGCCCGCCGTCTTTTCCATTTTGGTCGTAAAACTTCTGCAGTTCTGGCTTCTGGTGTTTCCATCTGTGGTGTCTCCGCCGCCGTTGCTACTGCAGGTGCTGTACGTTCCAAACCTCTGGTTCCGATCATGGTTTCTGCTTTGATCGTTGTGTACGCAGTTGTTGAACTGGTTGTTTTGCCTCCTATTTTTTCCTCAACCATGTCCTCTGAACCTATTGTGGCCGGTGCCGCCATGGGTATGTCCGTCAAGACCGATGGTGCCGATGGTGCTGCCGGTGCTGTTTTGGACGAACTTATGCGTGCTGCCAAGCTGGACAAGGACGGGGTCACCTATGAAGAAGGTTCCATTACCATCAGTGCCGTCATGACCAAGGTTTGGATTGATATGTTTATCGGTTTGTGGGCCTTTGTTCTGGCCATGGTCTGGGTGTACAAGATCGACAAAGTCCCCGGTGAACACGTCCCTGTTTCCGAAGTCTGGCACAGATTCCCCAAGTTTGTTTTGGGATACTTCCTGGCCTGGGGCATTTATCTGGCCATCCTTTTTTTGACCCCGCATCTGGCACCTGCCGCCAAAATTGGAGCTGTGCCTGTTGAAGGCGGTATGAGAAAACTCTTTTTTATGCTCACCTTCGTCAGTATCGGTTGCATTACGGATTTTAAGAGATTGGCCCAGTCCCATTTCGGCAAGCTGATTTTTGTCTATTTTATTGCTCTGTTTGTGTATATCGTTCCTGTAGCGGTCATCGTCGCCTACGTTTTCCACCACGGCATGATGCCGCCTATGGCCGGATAATTTCTGCTGAGTTTATGACGTAATAAAAGCCCGTTTCCGGAATTCCGAAAACGGGCTTTTATTTGAAAAAGATATAGCCGACGCTGATGAGGGGACTATATCCCCTGAAGGACAAAAAGGAGGAGAACCTTATATTTTATATCCATTTTTTTATTCTACAAATCCACGATCTCCACATCTTCAGGCCGTATGGTTTTTTGCAGAAAAATCGTGCCTACCCGGGCAAAACGGGATGCAGAATCTGTGGCTAGGAAGTGGGTCTGACCTGATGTGCTGCGCCGGGTCGTCAGATTTCTTTTGATCAGGATTATGCGGATGGCACGGGCAGTTGTGCCTGCGGAATCCACCAAAGTGACATCCGGGCCTGCTACATGGCCGATGGCCGGAGCCAGCAAAGGAAAATGGGTGCAGCCCAGAACGAGACAATCCGGAGATGTCCCGGGATGTTCAGCGAGCATTTCCTTTAGGTATCTGGAGGCGATGGATTCCACAATGTCTCCTTCGAGCCACCCTTCTTCGGCCAGAGAGACGAACAGAGAACAGGCCTTGGCGATGATGCAGGCCGAAGGATTAATGGCATGGATGGCCTGCTGATAGGCTCCTCGAGCAATGGTGCTCTCCGTACCGATGACCGCAATTTGTCCGGTTATGGATGCCAGGCATGCGGCCTGGGCACCTGGCTCCACAACCCCGATGACAGGTAAAGGCGCACAGGTCTTTCGCAAAACTTCCAAGGCTACGGAGGAAACGGTGTTGCAGGCTATGACCAGAAGTTTGATATGCCGGGCAATGAGTTTTTCAGCCACTTGTAATGCATAGCGGGTGATTGTTTCCGGGCTTTTTGTCCCGTAGGGGAGGCGGGCCGTGTCTCCCAGATAGACGAGTTCTTCTGCAGGAAGTGTATCCCGCAGGGCTTTGAGGACAGTGAGACCGCCGACACCGGAGTCAAACACCCCGATGGGCAGGTCGTTGTAAGGCTGGTTCATGCTGCTGACCTTAAGATAGGTTGATGAGATTCAGGGAACCAAGAATTGACCGAAAAGTTTGCCGTACATGAGAACTCACTTGGTTTTGGATGACGTTGGCGTGTCCATGAAATCGGCAATGATGCTGTTGCTGACGAGCATGCCGCGGGGCGTGAGGCAGAGAGATCCTTCTTTGATATGTGCAAGATTGTTTTGGTGCAAGGCCTCTATCAGATTTTGGTATGTTCTTAGAAACGGTATGCCGTAGGTCTGTTCGTAGGCATGCAGGTCTAGTCCTTTGGACGTACGCAAAGAAAGCATGATATGTTCGTTGCGTAGGTCCGTGGGGTCCAGTTCCTGAGGATGGCCGTCTAGGGTCTTTTGGTGCACCGCTGTTTCATAGGCGGTGAGGGTCAGGGGATTTTGCCAGCGTTTATGGGCCACAGTAGAGACAGCCGAAGGTCCCAGACCGAGATATTCACGACCCTCCCAGTACCCGCTGTTGTGCTGGCTTTGGTATCCTTTGAGAGCATAATTGGAAATTTCGTACTGATGATAGCCGTATGATGTAAGGAGTGCTGTGCCTTCAAGGAACATTCTGGCTTGGTCATCCTGGGTTGGCAGAATCAGGAGCCCCTGATCCACGTCCCGTTCGAGGGGAGTGCCCGGTTCAACACTCAGACCATAGCAGGACAGGTGCTCCGGGTGCAGGGCTGTAAACTGTTCGATCTGTTTAAACCAGTCGTCGGGACGCTGGCCCGGGAGGCCCCAGATACAATCCAGACTGATATTCTGGAACCCGGCTTCGCGGGCTCGTGTAACGGTCTGTATCGCCTGTTCGGGAGAATGGATTCTGCCCAGCATGGCTAGATGCCGGGGATTCAGGCTCTGTACCCCCAGGCTTAGTCGGTTCACGCCCAGGGAATAAAGAGCTTGGAGATACGCCGGGTCATTGGCTGACTCGGGATTGCCTTCCAGGGTGATTTCTGCGTCGCTATGGATATCAAAAAGAGAAAAAATCGCATCCAGGATACGGGCCAGATCTGCGGCCGCTACCAGCGAAGGGGTCCCACCGC
>Ga0265294_10011055_pt1 | contig 10187 bp, 5 predicted proteins | sample MunlanPumphouse3_FD_192504 | JGI IMG/M metagenome (GOLD analysis project Ga0265294, IMG submission 192504) | Groundwater microbial communities from a municipal landfill in Southern Ontario, Canada - Pumphouse #3 | ecosystem: Environmental > Aquatic > Deep subsurface > Groundwater | place...
CGAGGTTACCATTGTTGCTTTCGGAAAACAGAAGAAAGAAAGCGTCATCGCCTCAATTGAAACAGTGCATGCAAAAGATCTGAAAATTGCATCTTCCAACATGACTTCAGCATTTGCTGGTAAGATTCCGGGGGTAATCTCTTATCAAACCACTGGGGAACCGGGAGCAGACAATGCGCAATTCTTTATTCGCGGTGTAACCACTTTCGGGTACAAATCAGATCCCTTGATACTAATTGATGGGTTCGAAGCAAGTACCGATGACCTGGCACGCATCCAGCCTGATGATATAGAAAGTTTTTCAGTGTTGAAGGATGCTTCGGCTACTGTACTCTATGGTGCCCGAGGAGCAAATGGGATCATTGTGATTTCCACCAAGAGCGGTCAGGAGGGGAATGTGAAGGTCTCTGCGCGTGTAGATGTGAACGTTGCCAAACCGACCAAGATGCTTGAGCTGCTCGACGGTGTGGAATACATGCGTTTGTACAACCAGGCATTAATCTCACGATACGATGATATCGAACGGAGCGCAGATGATATACCGACCCCCCCATGGTATAGCGAAGAAAAGATCAGAGCCACCATGCGGGGTGATCAGCCGATGATCTATCCCAATATAAACTGGTATGACATGCTTTTCAAAAACGGCACCATGAATACAAAAGCGAATGTCAGCCTCTCAGGGGGCAGCAAGATGTCCACTTATTATGTAGCCGGTGGATTTGACTATGAAACGGGATTACTGAAGGTGGACAATCAGGACAACCTGAACAACTTCAACAGCAATATCAGCATCAAACGTTTCCACCTGCGTAGCAACGTGACCTTCAACCTGAGTAAAACCACCACCTTGGATACACGCATCTATGGTCGTTTTGAAAAATATAACGGTCCCTATACCAGCGCAAGCAATATTTTCAGCCAGGTTATGGATAGCAACCCGGTCGATTTCCCCGCAGTCTGGAGACCCGACGAAAGAAATCTTTCGACACGCTGGACACTCTTCGGCAATGCCGATCCGATGAAGACAAACCCATTTGCAGAAATGGTTCGTGGGTACAGGGAAAACAATCAGAATACCATTACCGTACAAGCGACCTTTTTGCAGGATCTCGATTTCATCACCCCAAACCTGAAGTTCCAGTTCAAGGCATCGGCCAACACATGGAACTACAATTCAGGAGCCAGGAGATATACCCCCGTCTATTACGGCTTGGAACAATATGATGCCTTTACTGACAGCTATACCCTCTACAACCTAACACCCAACAACGTACCCTACTTGGGCGATACCGAAGCAGGCCGTGATGGCAATACGCACTTCTACTTTGAAGGAAGGTTCAACTGGGACAAGAGCTGGGATAAACATTCTGTCTCTTTGATGACAGTAGGTATCCAGGAAGAGAAAATTCTGACGAACGGTCAGGGTGGTTCCATTTATTATACTTTGCCGGAGCGTAACATGGGGAATTCGGGACGATTTTCATATGATTTTGACAAACGTTATTTTGTGGAATATGCTTATGGTTACAACGGTTCGGAAAAGTTCTACGGGAAAAAGCGATTCGGCTTCTTCCCCTCCTACGGACTGGGATGGATTGTCTCTAACGAAGCATTCTGGGGTAAACAGTTGTCAAAGGCCATCAGCCTCATGAAATTCAAATTCACTTATGGAAAGGTGGGTAACGACGCTATTGCAAGTCGTGAGAACAGGTTCTTTTATTTGTCTCAAATCGTTTCTGGTGGCGGTGAATACCAGTGGGGAAGAATTTTCAGCCAGACCTATGGCGGTTTTCATTTCAATCGTTATGCAAATCCGGACATTTCTTGGGAAATCGCACAGAAATACAATCTCGGACTTGAACTGGGAATCTTTGCAGATGAAGCATTGAAACTGCAGGTTGACTTTTTCAAAGACTTGCGCGACAACATCTATATGCGGCGAGAGAACTTCCCTGAGACAGCTGGTTTTCAGACATCCATCCATGGGAACGTTGGAAAAGTAGCTTCCAAAGGGATAGACGCCTCTCTCGATTACAAACACTCATTCAACAAAGATACGTGGCTTACCGGAAGAGCCAATTTCACCTATGCGACAAACGAGTACCTTGAAAAGGATGAGAAAAACTTCAGGGATGAATACCTTAAGTCTATTGGTCATCCCATCAATCAGACCTGGGGACTGGTAGCCGAAAGACTGTTCGTTGACCAGACAGAAATCGACAACTCCCCAAGGCAGGAGTTCGGAGCCTATATGCGTGGTGACATCAAATATCTGGATGTGAACGGTGATGGCGTTATCAACAGCAACGACCGTATTCCAATGGGTTACCCCACCGTACCGGAGATGCAGTTTGGTTTTGGCATGTCGGGAGGGTACAAGGATTTCGACCTCTCATTCTTCCTCCAAGGGAATGCCAGAGTCTCATTTTACATTAATCCCGGAGGAATTGCTCCTTTCGTAAACCGCAGAAATGCACCGGAGATCGTAGCCAGAGATTCATGGAGTGAGACCAATCCAGATGTACACGCCTTCTGGCCACGTCTGGCGACCTATCAGGTCAATAACAACATCCAACAGTCATCCTGGTGGTTGCGTGACGGCAGCTTTATGCGATTAAAGACTGTGGAGTTCGGTTACAACATCCCTTTTGCAAAACAATTGAATTTGAGCAGTTTAAGATTCTATTTTAGTGGTGAAAACCTCTTTACGCTCAGTGCATTTAAGCTTTGGGACCCTGAAATGGGGGGGAATGGCCTCTCCTACCCCATTAACCGCAGATACAACATGGGATTACAAGTCAATTTCTAAACCTTTACATGCATACACAAATGAAAAAGTATATTCATTACCTCCTGTTCCTTGTTGCAATTCAACCTTTTGTTTCGTGTAAGGATTATCTGAACATTGTGCCGGACAATACCATCACACTGGAAGACTACTTTGTGAACAAGGAGATGGCTTATAATGCTTTAAGCAATGTTTATTCAGGGTTACCCAGAAACCACCTCATCCACAGTACGGAATTCCTGCTTGGCGACGACTGGCTGGGACAACGAGATGCAACCCTTGCCCAAAGTGGCTTGGCCGGCACCCGTATCATGGAAGGGTTGCAAAGCGCCACCAATCCTCTGTTGGCATTCTGGCAAGGCTCCAATTATGCGACGGACCTTTACGAAGTGATTCGCTCAGCGAATACATTCCTGGAATATATCCATCTGGTAAAAGATATGTCAGAACTGGAAAAAAAACAATGGATAGCCCAGGTGAAATTTTTGAAAGCCTATTATCATTTTATCCTGATCCAACATTATGGACCGATTACCATTGTCGACACAAATATCCCACCAAATGCAACCGCTGAAGAGCTATTTGTGAACCGTTCCAAAGTGGATGATTGCTTCAACTATGTCATCAACCTGATTGAGGAAGCCATCCCCGATCTTGATGATGAGATCATGGAAGATGAGCTGGGGATGGTTGACCAGGCAGCAGCTAAAGCAATAAAGGCCAGGATATTGCTTTATCGTGCGAGTCCTTTCTTCAATGGAAACAAGGATCTGTTCGGCGATTTTTACAATGAAGATGGAGAAACCTATTTCCCCATGGATGACGAAGGATCGGCCCGCTGGAAGGAAAAATGGAACGATGCGTTGAAAGCAACCAACGAGGCGATTGCGTTTTGTGAACAGGAAGGCTTCGGGCTGTACCAATACGAAGATCAACCCTATAAATTTGACATGGATGATTGGAAAATGAATACCGAAGCCATGCAAAGGCTTTACACCCTGCGTCTCCTGGTTGTTGATCCCTGGAACAAGGAATGTATCTGGGGACGTACCTACCGGGTGGGCGAAGGAGGCACTCTGCAGGATGCGAGCAACATTCGTCTTCCCCGCACCTTTACATCGGGTGTACAGGAAACTACCGGGAACTCATGGAACTGGGCCGGGGCAACCTATCAGGCGATGGCCCGCTACTACACCAAGAATGGCTTGCCTATCGACGTAGACAAAACATTCGACAAGAACAACATGTACAGGCTGATTTCCACACCCAGTGAAGATGATCCGAAGTATAATGAGCTTAGAGGTATTTTACAACCGGGCTTTATGACCCTGAACATGTACTTGAACAGAGAACCCCGTTTTTATGCCAATCTGGGTATCAGTGGCGGATATTGGAGAGCCCACCAATACCGGATAGAGACAGAGATGTATGGTGGAACACCTGGCGGTTATGATCCAAGTGTCAGCCCGACCGATTTCTTCTGGACCGGCATAGGTGTTCAAAAGTTCGTTCATCCTGAATCAAAATCAGGGAGTTGGATTCGTCAGCTACACTTTCCCTTTCCAATTATCCGCATGGCTGACCTCTATTTGATGAAGGCAGAAATATTGAATGAGCTGAACGGACCCGGGCAGGATGTCTATGATGAAATCAACAAGATACGCCAAAGAGCGGGAATACCCAATGTGGAAGAGGTGTGGTCAAACCCCAATCTCTGTAATAGCCTATACCTCAACAGGCATACAACCAAAGAGGGTTTGCGTGACATCATCATGCTTGAACGTAGCATAGAATTTGCTTTTGAAGGAAGCCGTTTCTGGGATGTTATGCGCTACAAGAGGGCGGTTGCGGAATTTAACACTCCTGTTACAGGATGGACCGGAAATGCCTACGGTGCACAAAACTTCTTCCGGTTGGAAGTAAAACAACGCCGTCAGTTTCTGAATAGAAATTATCTCTGGCCAATTTCGCTGAATGAGATGAACACCAATGCCAATTTGATTCAGAATCCCGGATGGTAAGACTGAATGATAACAAAACAAAAAAATCATTGCTTTATGCAACAACAGATAAAAAAATATGGTTACATTGTGGCAATCCTCTTCCTACTGGTTGCCTGCAAGGAGAATGAACGTTTTGAATTGGGCTATAGTGATCAAACGCCCCCGGCAGCTCCCACGTTCCTGCATTACAAACCAACCTACGGTGGGGTCAAAATCTTTTTCAAACAGCCGGAAGACAAGGATCTGCTTACCATCGACGCAACCTATACCAACAATAATGGTAAAGAGATGTGGTTTTCCGTATCCTACTTTAGCAATTCCATTGACGTTTACGGGTTCGCGAATGAGGAACCCTATACGATAGATCTTTTTGCGGTAGATCGTGCCGGCAACAGATCGGAAAAGGTCTCGGTGGTTGTGGAACCTCTCCAACCAGCAGTGAGACAAGTAGCAGAAACAATTTACTGCATCCCGGGCTTCAGCTCTTTCTATATCAACTGGGAAAACGGGTTGATGCAAAGCATGAATATCTTCGTAGACTATGCATACAAAAACCAGGATGGAAATACGGAACAGAAACACTTGATTTATACCTCACGTGAAGCAGAAGAACGCAAGTTCATCCGTGATCCGGGTTTTATAGCGGAAGTCGAAGTTGAAGTAACCGCAAGGGTTGAAGATGAATATGGCAATACGAGCGACACGATCGCATTGGGAAGCTTTACTTTGAAGGAGGATTGGCTCATACCGAAGATGAGCTGGCAGATTCCTGATACCAACGACTCCACGATCATTGACAGAACAGGAAACAGGATCAACACAGGCGTACCAATGGGTTTCTTCAATGGTCTGGAAGGCCGCGATTACATGGCAATTGACGGCCTGATCAGTGATGGCACTTTCGTCAACTTCACGCACACCTATGCAAGAGGTCGTACAGGAGACCCCAAACATGGGAATATGCCTTGGAACTACATCATTGACCTGGGTGACTATTATGAACTGAGCCGCATCATCACGCACCAGCGATACCGACATACGGGAGCAACAGAGTATAGCGGAAGAGAAGATTATTACCGCAATGAGAATGTAGGAACATATGCCATGTGGCGATGGGATGATGAGAGACAACAATGGGATTCCATCACAACCCATAAGATCACATTCCCCATCGATTTGCCAGACCGCCAGTATCGGATTCTGGGCAGACAAGGCGATATGGCTTACATGTTCCCCGAGGATCCGCAATTCACAAAACCTACCCGATGGTTCCGGTTTGAAGCACTTACCGGATTTGGAGACAACTACAAGGCCCTGAACGGAAACTGCTTATCAGAAATAACGCTTTACGGGCGTAAAGCGGAAGAGTTTTAATGTATAATTGATGAGGATTATGAAAGCAAAACATATTATGAATAGTATCCTGAGAAGCTGCTGTTACCCTTTGATTGTCTGTGCAGCAGTATTGTGGATCTATGCCTGTGATGACATCTATGACAATATCAAGAATTTCTCTGATGCGGAAATCATCTACCCCCCCACATTTGACACCTGCTTTGCCACTATCGGATATGAAAGGGCAGAGATCGATTTACGAAAAGATGGCAGGATCCCCTCCAGCATGATCGATCACAGCACTGCCCGCAAGACAGTCATTGTTTATGACGAAGATTACCCGACACCTACCATCATTGAGATTGACAGCGTCTGCTCCTACGTGAATGTCACCGGACTGGATGAGCCCCGTATTTACAGGTTCAAGATATTTACCGAAGATAAGTATGGCAACCGTTCCATCCCCCAGGAGGTATCGCTCGTCCCCTACACCTCATTCGACAAGGATGTACTCAAACAGGGTATCCTGGATCCCACCACATCCATCGCACCCAACGCGTTGGTAATGGAATGGCCTACGGGACTGCACACCATTATGATGGAATACCACGGCTTACATTACGAGTACAGCGATAAGGATGGAAACATCCATACCGGAGCCCGTGACAGGAATCCGCGCATCTACAGTGGAAACCTGCCTGCAGGGGAAGAGGTGGTCTTCAACATGACGTACCGGGTCCTACCCATCCTGGAAGGAGGATCCAAGCTCTTGGACACCATTGAAGTGGAAAAGCCCCTTTATGTGATGATGCCAACCCCGGAACAGCCCTTTATACCACAGGAACTCAACATTCTAAAAGCAAATGGCATATCAACCTTCACGACACAGGATGTGACTGAAATCACAACCCTGACCTATCCGATGAATATGACCACCTTTGCCGACCTCTTCTTTTTTCCGAATGTGACATCGCTCAACCTTACCGGTAAGGGACTGAATGGCATGGTCGAAACACTCACCTATGCGCGAAACAATGTACACAGTGTCGTGGGTGGCGGAGCATGGCAGGAATTCATGATGCCTGTCGACAAACCGGCCGTGATAAAAACCCCGGAAAGTCTGCAGACACTGAAGGATCTGATTGATGCCGGCCAGATCACAAATATCCAATACATCCCCAAATCGATGGGGGTCGCATTTGATCAGTTTCTGGAACCCTACATCGAGTCTGGTGTCGTGGAACTGCTCACAAACGATCACTCCTATTTTCCCGATCGGGTCTTTATTGAACCGCAATTTTTCGCCAATGGCTATGTTCAAGCCACTAACTGGGAGTTCAGGATGTACTACTCAGGTGACTTTTTACCCCGACCCGGCTTCAGTGATATCGCAAAATTCGATGCACAGAATGATATGATAAACGGACAACCGGTAAACCTTCATCTCGAGCAACTGATACAGAATGACGGGAAGAACATCTATCGTGGGGTGATTGTGCAAAACAGACCATCTTTCTTTTTTGCCCTTCCCCGTCAATGGCGTATCGACAATAAACGTTATCCCTACTTGAAGTTCAAGATGTTCATCGGCTCCGACAAATCACTGGTCACCAACACCAGTGGAAATAACAGGCATGTATTCAGGTCACCCTGGATCCGACCGATGAACCGCCTCTGGTCATTCGCCCAGAACAGTGATTATGGCCAGGAGTCGTGGGATGCAGGACGTAACTCATCCATTACCGACGGTGAAATTCAGAACGCCTGGCACGAATACACCATTGACATGAGCAACAACGATGGTGGTGACACCTCAAACAGACGAAATCGTGTCTATGTCTTTAATATCGGTCACGAAGACGGCGTTACATGGAGCTATGATCCAAACAAGGAAGTTGTCATCTATTTTGCGGACATCCGTCTCTGTAAAACACGAAATGATTAAGAACAATCAAAACGATTATTTGAGTATGAAGTACTTTACACATAATAGTGCCCCTTTCCGGGTTATCTTAGGATTACTGGTGCTGCTTACAGCCTGTAAGAAGGATGATATAATTGACAACCCTACGGTTGACAACAGTTACCGACAAATTAAAATGACCCCGATCAGCGGCGTTCGCATCGCGTGGGACTATAGTTCACTCACCCGGTTATCCAGTACCGGCAGCTCGCCTGAAGTGCTACGCATTTCAGAAACTTCACTCCTGGCTGTGTATGATAACAATGGCTCAGCATACATGATCAAAAGTGATGACAACGGCGAATCATGGAGTATGCCGGAGGTGCTGTTTGCAAAAACGTCGCACACCGGGAAGGACGGGGAAAACAACATCACCTATGAAAACCTGATGAGCCAGCCAACAATCCTGCAGATGGACAATGGCGATATCATTGCGGCTTGTGCTGTCCATTACCGTTATGTCCTGACAGCTCCGGATCCCGATGTCACGGTTCAGTTTCCCGCATCTATTCTTGTAAAACGGCTGATCGGGGGCAGCGTTGCTGAACCGGCAAAAGTGGTGTACTCCAATCTCGGTTGTCAGCATCCCGAATTGCTATTACTGCCGGATGGGAAGCTCCATCTATATTTCACCAATAGCAGTATCCCTATTACCTTGCAGAAAATGAGCTCTACTGATCTCCCGGTCAATATGAAAGAGCAACAGATTGACATGATTGAATCGACCGATGGTGGAAGTACATGGAGCAGTGAGATAAAGGAGTTTGGCCCTGATGGCGTTGACACGAGATGGGTCGGGGCAAAAACAATTGTTTTCAGGGCACAGAGAGACAATATAGCTCCTGCAGCAGAGATACTCCAGGAAAAGATCATTGTTGCGTATGCGGACAATAAAACAGTTACCTATAAGCCCTATATTGTTACATCAACTTTGGGTTCATCATGGCCCTACACCATCAATGGTGATGCACCCGGAAGAGATTATGCACGCTATGAAATTTTACCCGACAAATATCTTATTACTTTACCGGATCTTCTCTCGATCTCAGATGAAGTATCCCTGCTTTCGTATGAAACTGATGCAAACCGTGAGGACAAAAGCCAGATAATGGAGGTCTCAATCAGTGATCATGGGGCCGGGAATTTCACCAAAGTGACGCGTCCCTTCCCATTCCCCAATGAGATTGATGCCATCAACAACAGCTTGATGCGATTCGATGCGAACACAATCATGGCACTCACATCAAGTAACTTCTATGATACGAATGAATTTGCACCGTTGGCTATTAAGGGCTACCTGTTAGATGACCTGAAAATAACAGCAGCAGAGATCACCGAATATCCAATCTTTGTGGGTGGATTATCTGAAACAAACCTCAGGGCAGGAATCGGCATTGACGCTTCAAACCTCTATTTCAATGCTGTAGTGAAAGACAACACACCCGTTGTTGCAGAACCAGGTACGCAAACAGGTGATGGTGTGTTGATCTATATTGATGCTGCGAACCTTTCCCTGCTCGATGTGGACAAAGGTATAACAAAGCTCTGGGTTTCATCCGAAGGTGCGTTGTCGCGATGGGATGGAAGAGAGGGATCCTGGGTTCCTGCCACTGTCAGCGGAATCACTGCAGTCGCAACGGCTACTGAATCGGGGTATCAGCTGGAAGTAACGATTCCAAAGTCAGTATTGACTTCTTTCAACAATGCCGGTATCCGTTTTGCAGCGGGATTGAGTGATTATTCCGACACCACTTCAGGTTGTGTCGAGTTGCTTTCCCAATGCAAGGATCTTCGCTCCAGTTCCTGGCTGGGAATCACTTTCTAAAAGTACCCACAATCCTCACCAGAAGCTTAAGAAGTAGCCCAATCAAGATATGATCCGTATGAACCGGGAATGATTCCCGGTTCTTTTTTTACCTGAGTGGTCCCAATACTTTAACTTTTGCATAAAAGGAAGAGCAACATGGTGTGGCTGTTAGATCAAATGAAATGGGAACACGGCCATTGCCGTAACCTCACGTTAAGATTCACTAATAATTTCGGAATCACAACAAAACCCTATTCGAAAAAATAGGCTATCTTTTGAAAATAAAAT
>Ga0265294_10011057_pt1 | contig 10185 bp, 11 predicted proteins | sample MunlanPumphouse3_FD_192504 | JGI IMG/M metagenome (GOLD analysis project Ga0265294, IMG submission 192504) | Groundwater microbial communities from a municipal landfill in Southern Ontario, Canada - Pumphouse #3 | ecosystem: Environmental > Aquatic > Deep subsurface > Groundwater | place...
TCATGTTATCCCCTATTGACTAAATCTTTTTTGCCAAGATTTTTGAGATTTCGGAATCCGTCAACTCTTTTCTTTGCCCCCATTGCCAAAGCTGGTATAAGCTCGCCATTGAAGCTCCCAGGATTGAATCAGAAAAAAAAGGGGGCGGGCGCCCCCTGTGTGTGTGTTGAGGTATGTGTTTTGTGTGCTAAATGTATTCTTCACAATGCCATACACCGCCATTGATGTCCTTCAAAGAACAGATGTCACGGTTCTGGCATTGAGCGCAAAGTCCATAGTATTCCTGGGGCTCATTCCGCTGTTCCAAACGCGAAAACTCAAGTCCACAAGATGAATCTGCCGATGCCTGATAGTCATCGCAATCATACACCAGACCAAAGCTACCGCTGAGACTGCAGGTATGCCTGCGCTCACAATAAGCGCAAAGCCCTGAGCTCTGAAACACTCGATCCAGATAATCGCGTTTGATGAATCGTTCCAATTCATCCTTTACCAATACTGTCTTTTTGTCTATCGCCATCGTACTTCCTTGGGCTGCTTTCATACAATCCAGCCCCATGGACAAAAGTCCTTAATGCCTGCATTTAATTGCAGAAAGTGAGCCAATTTCCCCAAGTACCGCGTGCACGCTAGTTATAAGCTTGGATATCAGCAGGATAGGAAACTGCCTGGCAGCTATAACTACTGGTGAATTAGCATACTATTCCGTAGAATATCTCTACATTGGGGATTATCTCTACACACAGAACTGGGGCAGGCTAATAAAAGGGCACGTCTTTTCCCTTGACTTGAACTGAGCAGCCAAAAAAGTAGGCTTATAATGCCAGAAGAGAAGGAATCACAATGGAAAAGCTCAACGAAGAGAAGACCTCGAACTTTATTCGCAACATCATAGATAAAGATCTGGAAAGCGGAAAGCATAGTTTTATCGTTACCCGTTTTCCGCCGGAACCCAATGGCTATCTGCATATCGGACACGCCAAATCGATCTGTTTGAATTTTGGCATTGCCCGGGATTATCAGGGTAGATGCCACCTGCGTTTTGACGATACCAATCCCGTAAAAGAAGACCTTGAATATGTGGATAGCATCATGGAAGATGTGAAGTGGCTGGGTTGGGATTGGAGCGACAAGCTCTTTTATGCATCGGACTATTTTGACAAGCTCTATGAGTATGCGGAAATCCTGATCAAGGAAGGCAAAGCCTTCGTTTGTGAACTGAGTGTTGATGAATTGCGTGAGTATCGTGGCACATTAACCGTACCCGGCACAGAAAGCCCCTACCGTAATCGTAGTATTGAGGAAAATCTCGATCTCTTCCGCAGAATGCGGGATGGGGAATTCCCCGAAGGCAGCAAATCGTTGCGCGCAAAAATCGATATGGCCAGCCCAAACCTCAATATGCGGGACCCCGTGATCTATCGCATCAAAAAGACCGAGCATCACCGCACTGGTGACAGCTGGCAGATATATCCCATGTATGATTACACTCACTGCATCTCAGATGCCCTGGAAGGTATTACTCACAGCATCTGCACCCTGGAGTTTGAGGATCACCGCCCCCTCTACGACTGGTTTTTGGATCAATTACCGGTACCCTGTCATCCCCGGCAAATTGAGTTTGCCCGCTTGAACCTGAGTTATACTGTGATGAGCAAGCGTTTGCTGCTGGAATTGGTTAAGCAGGGCTATGTAAACGGCTGGGACGATCCCCGCATGCCCACCATTGCCGGAATGCGGCGTAGAGGTTTCACACCGGAAGCTATCCGTGATTTCGCAGACCGCATCGGAGTGGCCAAGGCCAATTCTATGGTAGATTATGATCTGTTGAACTTCTGCGTACGCGAAGACCTCAACAAAAAAGCCCTGCGTCGCATGGCTGTATTGAATCCCTTGAAACTCACCATCCGTAACTATCCGGAAGGTAGCGAAGAGCTGGATGCAGAGAACAATCCTGAAGACAGCAGCGCGGGAAGCCGCAAGGTAGTTTTCAGTCGCGAGCTATTTGTTGAACGTGATGATTTCAGTGAGAACCCTGCCAAAGGCTGGTTTCGCCTTGCCCCCGGCAAAGAAGTGCGGCTCAAGCACGCATATTACATCATCTGTGAAGAGGTGGTCAAGGACGAAAAGGGCGAAGTTATCGAGCTTATTTGCACATACGATCCCAAAAGCCGTGGGGGTTGGAGTGATGATGGCCGCAAGGTAAAAGGCACCTTGCACTGGGTATCGGCAAACCATGCTATACCCTTGGAAGTAAGGCTCTATGATCAACTTTTCAGCATTCCCGATCTTAGCGACATCCCGGATGACAAGAGCTATCTGGATTATCTGAATCCAGGCAGCCTGGTGGTAAATACGATGGCCATGGGCGAACCCGCACTGGCTGATGCAAAAGCGGGGCAAAGCTTCCAGTTCCTGCGCCTGGGTTATTTTACTCCGGATTACGATTTTAGCATGGACAAGCCCATCTTCAACCGCGTAAGCACCTTGCGGGATAGCTGGGCTAAACAGCAAAACAAAAAAGGTTCGGAAGCATAAGCAACCGAAAAGGAGGTAGATATGACATATCAAGTAGTACTCATCAAGATTGATCACCGCGCAACCGAGGCGACCAGAGTACAGGGAATCCTCACAGAATACGGCTGCAACATCAAAGTACGCCTGGGTCTGCATGAAGTTTCCAAAGAGTTCTGTGCCAATGATGGATTGGTGGTGCTTGAAGTGGAAGGAGATGCCAATGTTATCGCTCAGATGATGGATAAGCTCAATGCCATCGAGTATGTGAATGCTCAACTGATCGAGATGTAAAGCATCCTCTTAACCAATCTTGATAAAGCCGGCAGACTGCCGGCTTTTCTTTACTTATGGATGATCCTGCCCAATTATCTGGACATGCCATATAAAGCAAAAGACTCCTGACCGGTAGCCAGGAGTCCGAGGAGTAAAATATGCTTTTTAAGGGTTATAAATGTAATTGCTGTTGATCTGATCCGAAAGCAACTCGTACCAATCCTCATGGATAGTCCCGCCACTTTCAGCCCAGGGCGCAAAGGCCAGATATGCATGGGTGATCTGCCTGCTTTCAATGGGATACTTCCATTCGATGGGTAAATCCAGGGCCCAGGGCAGATTGCTGATAGTTTTGTAATATCGTGCTGTGGCCGGATTGGTGGTATCATCTGCGGTACCGAACAATGAGCTGTCAGCATGAATAGTGGGCGGATAACCCGGCAGATGAACCTCGTGGCCGAGATTGCGTTTCACCATCAAATATGGGTTCCAGAGCCCCCAGGATGGGGCATCCTCCTGATCATAAGGAGCGGTAAGCGTCATTTGAAAACTGATGGGGATAGGAGCAAAGTGAGGCTGTTCCATCTGGGTATTCCAGTATATTCCATTGCTCAGAGTACCCACAAAATCTGCTGTGTTGCTAATTACTTTGAGGATAAAGTGATCCCCGGCTTCGATAATCGGCATGTCGTAAGGCGCGCCGTTACCAAATCCGGATACTGATGCTACTATGTCGCTGCCAAAGGGAAACTCGATGGCAAAAGCATTTTGGAATGAAGCACCCACTGCACGTAAGAGGAAATCCGCATTGATGTCCTTGACCTTCATATCTGCGTCCAGAACCAGGTCGTATTTGTAGCCCAGAACCAGATCATTGAAATCATAATCCCCCCGCTGTGGCCAAAGATCTTCATAGGCCAGGGTACCCCATCCTGAGGCGGAATCAAGTGGATAGCTTACAGTATAAGCACGCAAGGGATCATCAGGATATTCATCGATGCCATTGGCTACACCATCACCATCTGGATCGTCATCTGTGAACTCACCAGTAAGACCAAGGAAAAAGGCATCTCCCCCTGCTACTTTGACGATGGTAAGATCCTGTACCCAGCCTGGAATTGTATTCAGAACCCAGAGATTGCCCCAGGAAACCAGTTCTTCGCCTTCTGTTATGGCCACATTACCCTGCCAGCCGGCTGCCATATCGATGTAGGTGCCAGCAGGAACTGTAGTATTCCCTACGGTCTTACCCCAAGCCAGGATTGTGCCATTGGCCTTGCGGGCAATTGCATGCAAGTACTTGGCAGATATCTGAACAAAATCATTACCGGCAGGGACATCAAGCTCCCCATTCCGGCCTGCTCCCCAACCCACAATTGAACCATCAGTTTTTATTCCCAGGCTAAAGGTGTTTCCTCCGGCAATATCAATATAAGTTCCAGATGGGACGTTACATTGGCCATTGCCGTTTGCACCCCAGGCATATACTTCTCCAGATGCCCGCAGTCCCAAGTTATGATTGATCCCAGCTGCAATCTTCACAAAATCACTATATGGCGGAGTATTACTTTGTCCGGAGTTGTTGCTGCCCCAGCCTACCACAGTGCCATTGGATTTCAAGGCAATGGCGTGTTGATCTCCGGCGGAGATGGCTATGAAGTCATTCCCAGAGGGTGTATTGTTTACGATAGTATTGGCCTGTCCCCAGCTCACCAGACTTCCATCGGCTCTGAGGCCTATCCCGTATTTGTTCCCGGCAGCTATCTCGATAAAATCGTCCCCGGCAGGTACATTGTTTGCCACTTTGTTCTGGGGTTTACCCCAAACTACGATGGTCCCCTGAGCAAAAGCGACAACACTAAGGCTGAGAATCAGCAAGGCAAAAAGAAGTTTCTTCATCTATCCCCCCCCCTACTCCGCGTTCCGGAAATCAAAACTAAGGGTTCCGCCGCTTACATCAAGGGTTTTATCGTACATTTGATACTGTACTACAACCCGCTTCATGGTTTTGGGCAAAGTAATCCGGGTATACAGGCCGGTCTCGGGATTCATCTGTGCTTTGAATAGAAGATCCCCATCAGTAGTTTTCAGGTAAACTGGCAATCTCCATAAACCCTGAAAACTTACATCTACATGATTATTCATCTCGTAGTTAAAATCCTGAGGCACGGCTATGGCATTTATATCCACCTGGGTAAGCTTGGTCGATTCATCCGAACATGCCCCTACTAATAACAGGGCTAGGCCTAAGACGATGAATAGCGCTCGCTTCATAATGTGCTCCTTTGTTTTTATTACAGCTTGGAAAGTTCAATAGTACTGATGGTTTATCCTGCACAGGCAGAATCCCACCCATCATGCTTGAATCATATCAACATGATCTTTACTGTGTAAGTATAACGAGATGCTGAACTTTGTCAAGCGCTAAATCTCAATTTTGCAATTAATTTTATCCTTGTGTGGACATGCTGCCACAAACATTGTACTTGACTTCATGCCGGTATCTTTCAAACTGGCAAGAATGATCTTATCAAGGAGAACGTAATGCTGAAATCTAACGAATACTTCGAAGGCAAGGTGAAATCCATCGCCTTGGAAAACCACATTGGGAATCAGACTGTAGGAGTAATGGATATCGGAGAATATGAGTTTGGAACCTCTACCACCGAATATATGACAGTAGTATCTGGCGCTCTCACGGTAAAACTACCCCAGGAAAGTGATTGGCGCACCTTTCAGGTATCCGAAACCTTTATCGTGGCTGCAAATCAGAAGTTCCAGGTTAAAGTTGCAGAGCAAAGCGCCTATCTTTGCAGATATGAATAGGAAAGACCTATGAGACTATTGCTGATAATTGCCTTAACCCTGATCATATCCGGATTGCTGGCCGCCGAAGAAAGCCCGGTAGAAGCGTATCTGAGCAATCCTGGAATGCAAAGCCATGCCTTAGCGCTGGATCATCTTCGCGCCCAATACAGCAGCAATCCGCAGGAACTGCAGCTTACGCTGAATCTGGCCTACATCCTGAATCATGAAGCTGTACGCTTGATGGATCTGGCCAGTCAAAGGCTCGACGAAATGGGGCCGGGAGAGCGGTTTGGCCTGGCAAACATGTATTTGGAAATGCAGCAATACGAAAAGGCAATCACGATCTACGATAACATTAACAAGGAATCCCCAAAATGGTCCTGCCCCTGGCGCCACAAAGGTGAAGCCCTGTTCAGATCCGGGCAATATGATCTTGCCACAAAATCACTGGAGCAAGCCATTGAAACCAATAAAGAGCACTATGATGCCTATGTGTGGCAAGCCAAGGCTCTTTATCGTCTTGGTAGATATGAGGATGCCAAAGTGGCAATGGATACCGCTTTCAAGCTGGATCCTGAGGCTGAAGACAGTGATTATGATGATGCCTTGAGCGAGGATGAGCTGAAAAACCTGTATCAGGACATTCTGGATAAACTCAAATAGTCAATAAAAGGCCGGTATTACCGGCCTTCTCTTTTATACTCTGAGATCCGCGATGGGGATCTCCCAATTTCGGGTATCGTGATCAAGTAATAGATAGCCATTATGTGCCTTCAGGCGTGCATATATATCCTTCTTGGCCTTGAATGTATCCGCCCGGCATACGTCGTACGCAGAGGTAATGGCCAGTGAAGTATGAAACTTTGTGGCAATAATATCCCCAGCATAGATGTAAAAGCCATCATCGGATGAGACCTGCACATATTGGGAACCTACGGTGTGTCCACCACAATGCACACAAGTGATGCCAGGGGCTATCTCTTGTTCACCTTCGATCAGCTTGATCTTTCCTTCACGCTCCAGGAGCCCGAGCTGATGATCAAAGGCATAGGCAGCTTTATTCAGGCCATCAGGAGTTTTGGCTATTGCCCATTCAGATTTCTGAATCCAATATGTGGCATTGGGAAAAGTGAGAGCTTCATGATCAGAAAAGCCGGTGATAATGCCTCCCGCATGGTCAAAATGCAGGTGCGTCATTACTACATCGGTGATATCAACATCACGGAAGCCAAGTTCTGCCAGGGAAACGGGCAGCTCAAAAGCTCCAGGCTGATAAATATCTTTTTGCTTCTCACTGAGGCGATTGCCCAATCCGGTATCAATCAAGATACGTCGCCCTTCACATATTATCAGCAGAAGGTTCAAATCCATCCTCTGGCGTCTGCGCTCATCTGTCTTGATCTTATCCTTCCAGATGGCGTAGGGTAGCACTCCCATCAGGGCACCGCCATCAGACCAATAGTGGCCGGCAGATACCTTGAATATCTTCATTTATTTCTCGGCTTTTTCAGGTGCTTTTGGCGTTCTTGGAGGACGGGGTTTTCGGGGACGCTGAGGACGATTTTGGCGTTCCGGTTTGGCCGGGGCTTTACTTTCGGCTTCCTTAGCTTCGGGGGTGGAATCCAGTTTGGGACCATTTTCCTTTCTGGGTCTGGGTTTAGTAGGACGGGAAGCTTTTACCGCAGAGCCATTTTCCTGTTTGCTCTGTTGCAGCACTTCGCTTTCCTTTTGTTTCGAGGAAAAGATCACGATGCGCTTCTGTTCGCCCTCGCCGATGGTAAGGGTTCTTAACCCTTTGTCGCGTTCTACGTGGCGGTGAATAATCCGGCGTTCACCCGGACTCATGGGATCCAGAGTCAGAGCTTTACCGTGGATTTTGATCTTATTGATCTGCGGTAAAAACTTGTTGAGAAACTGTGATTCACGACGTTCGCGATAGCCATCTGCATCCAAATAGATGCGCTCAAGCTTGCGATCTCCTTCAAAAACCCTATTGACCAGGTACTGGATGGTTTCCAGCATAGACCCGTTTTTGCCGATAACAAAGCCTGTCTCTACTACGCCTTCGATGCTGAGGTAAAGGGTTTTACCCTCCATTTTAGCCTTGATATTACTAAAACTGATACCCATCTTGCCAAGCAGGGTTTCAGTAAAAAGTCTTACTCTGTCAGAGCTTTCCGGCAATTGGAATCTCACCAGTGCCAGCTTGTTTGCAAATAGACCAAAGAATCCCCTTGATGGTTTCTTCAGAATCTCATACTTAAGTTCGTGGTCGCGAATACTGTGTTCATTGCGGAAATCGCGGATGATTTCTTCTACGCTTACTCCGCTTTTATCGATCGTGTTCATCTAAAACTATTCCTTGTTTTTGTAGTGCTTCATCAGGTAATACTGTTGAATTACCGAGAAGATATTGAATGTGGTCCAATACAGCACCAATCCTGCAGGCATATTGCGGAAGATGAAGAACATCATGATCGGCATCATCCAGGTCATCATTTTTTGCGAGGATTGCATCGCCTTTTGCTTGTCGTCCATTTCGTCAAGATTGGCTTTCTTAGGCTGCATCATCAGGGATTGGAGCACCATGAAGGCGCCCATGGTAATGGGAAGAATCATGTAGGGATCCGGCTCAGAAAGATCTTTCAGCCATAGCGCGAATCCGGCATTACGCATATCCAGGGAATAGCGCAATACATTGTATAAAGAGATGAAGATGGGCATTTGCAGAAGTAGCGGCAGGCAACCTGACATGGGGTTTGCCCCTGCTTCTTTATACAGCTTGCTCATTTCCATCTGCATAGTTTTGGGATCATCCTTGTATTTTTTCTGAATGGCTTGCACCTGAGGCTGAATCTTTTGCATCTTCAGTGAGGCATCCATACTCTTGTGAGTAAGCGGATGCAGGATGATCTTGAGCAACAAAGCCAGAATGATCAGTACCACACCATAATTTCGGATATATCCGTGTAACCAGGTGAGGAACCAGGCAAAGATGTTTGCCAGCCACCGCAGCCAATTTGCTCCACGTTCCGCGATATTCTCCATCTGGCGTCCATACCCCTTGAGAATGCCAGCATCGGCGGGTCCTGCATAGAGGGTAAAGCTTTGGTGCCAGCTTGGTTTTGCATCCGTATGGTAACTATCGATGCTAAACCCAGGATTTGAGGTTTCTGGATTTACCACTGTGCTGAAACTGCGCGTAAGAGCCGGCTCACCCTCTTGTACAGCAATTGTGAAGTACTTGCTACGCACGGCAATCCAGGCAAAACTATTGAAACTGCCCTGAGGAGGGTTTTTGCGCATCTTGGCCAGAGTCAGCTTTTCCATTTCATTATCGGCATTCAGGTAAAATCGATAATCCTGAGCTTTGGACTTTGTGTTTTTCTCACTATCGGCAATCCCGGCATCAAAATCCAGCCGCAGGCCGCTGATTGCTTCCATGTGGTCAATTGCGATCTCCATTTTGATGCCATACTGATCATCCAGGATAAAGCGTTTTTGCACACTGGGGCTTTCTTTGCTGCCCAAATAGAAGGTTATGCTCCGGGAAGGAACGTCTTCATAGTAATCAAATACAATGTCCTGAAGCCGGGTGCTGGAAGATCCATGGTACACGCTGAGTCCGGCGAGGGACGAGCTTTCGGGAACAAGATTGACTTTGCTCTTCGTGTCATAATTGAAGTTCTTCAATTCTAACGCAGCGATAAGAGCTCCCTTGGTATCAAACTGCACTTTCAGCAGATCATTTTCCAGGCTCAAAGTCTTTGACTCGGTTTGCTCGGATTGAAACAGACTGTCCACATTGCTCACTGCAGCCGCCACCGGGCTTTCCTGGGTACTGGCAGTGCTATCCGCAATTACGGAACTTTCTTGGTTTTGAGCAATTCCGGCCTGCATGGCTGCCTCTCGTTGAGGTTTCCAGACAAGCATGTCAAACACCAGATATAGGGCTAACATCATGATCAGGGCTGTAATCGTGCGTTTATCCAAAATGTCTCCTTAGGGCAAGGGGTCGTAACCGCCCCTGCAAAATGGGTTGCAGCGCAAAATGCGCCACAAACTGAGGTAAGTGGCCTTAAAAAAGGGGTATCTCCGGAAAGCTTGAAGCGCATAATTCGAGCAGCTGGGCGTAAATCTGCAGCTTCTGGGCAATACAGGAGAAATAGCCATTTGATAAAAGCGGATCAATAGTGTTGCCACGCGTCCAGGCAAGCTGAGAACCGGGGCCAGGATCATGAAAGACTCCCCGTCAAAATGGCAAGTTCATCGCATAGCTCTTCCCAGGAAAGCGTTGCGGCTCCCCTGCGGGCTATCAGATTCATCTTGATATCTTGGCGAAGATCAGATCCATGTGTTCTGCACCATGCTTTGATCCTGCGCTTCAGCTTATTACGCAGCACAGCACCACCCACTTTTTTGCTGATGGTAATTCCTACAGCCAATCCCGAAGCCGAGGCAAGGATGGGAGCATAGAAATGTGCCGACCGTATAGCTCTTTCGGCTTGGGTAAAATCCATGTATTCCTGATGGGATTTGATCCAACGGATCATGGCTTATACACAGAGTACTTTTCTCCCTTTTGCT
>Ga0265294_10011060_pt1 | contig 10183 bp, 7 predicted proteins | sample MunlanPumphouse3_FD_192504 | JGI IMG/M metagenome (GOLD analysis project Ga0265294, IMG submission 192504) | Groundwater microbial communities from a municipal landfill in Southern Ontario, Canada - Pumphouse #3 | ecosystem: Environmental > Aquatic > Deep subsurface > Groundwater | place...
AAGGAATCCACCTTTCAAAATCACATCCTATGAAAGCAACCATCCCAACTTCTTTTTTGCTCCTCCTCCTGATGGTGGCGTTTGCCATCGGCTGCAGCAGTACACGGCGTGCGGCAAAAGATCAGGTCGCACGACTCTACGGTCTCTGGGAGGTGAAGGCGATACACAACAGTGATGAGCCGGGATACCGTGAGACACCACCCGGCATGTTCAAGATGATCTTTCCCAATGGGCAATTTATGAATTTCATCTCCACCGAAGAGGGTGCTATTATCACGGTGGACGGTACATACCGTCTGGAGGGGAACATCTATACCGAAGAGATTGTCCACTCTTTTAACAAAAGCCAGGAGGGGAAAAACAACCCACTGCAGTTGAAGATGTCGCAGCAGCACTTCATGTATCTGCGTTGGTTTCAGCCAGTGGATGAGTTTGGCGTGGTGCGAAACCGTTGGGTCGAAGAGATCTGGCAGCGAGTACGCATTGAAGATCTGGAGGTAAGCAATGTCGATCTGCGACAGGAACTGCGAACATTGCTCGACAACGAAGAGGTGATCGGAAAGGTAGTTGAATGACCACGAAACAAAATGGCGACACAGTGAAGGGTCGCCATTTTGTTTTCCGGATATACTCCCTCTATAGTTTCTGCAGGGCAGCATCGAGGTCTGCCTTGATGTCGTCTATATGTTCATATCCCACGGAGAGGCGCAACAGGTTGGGATAGACACCTGCAGCCAGCTGAGCTTCTTCGGGCAGCTGTTGGTGGGTGGTGCTGGCCGGGTGGATGATCAGTGTCTTGGCGTCCCCCACATTGGCCAGGTGACTGATCATCGATAGGTTGTCGATGATGCGTGCCGTTTGCTGCACATCCCCCTTCACAAAGAAAGAGAGGACACCGCCAAAGCCTCCATGCTTCAGATATTTCTTTGCCAGCGTATGGTACTTGCTGCTTTTCAATCCAGGATAGTTCACCTTTTCCACTTTTGGGTGAGCTTCCAGCCAGTGAGCCAGCTCCAGTGAGTTGGCGTTGATCCGTTCGGCTCTCAGGGAGAGTGTCTCAATACCCTGTAGCAGGAGGAAGGTATTGAAGGGGCTGTTCACCGGTCCCAGGTCGCGCAATCCCTCCACGCGGCAGCGGATGGCGAATGCGATGTTGCCGAAAGGAGAGTGTTCGCCGAAGGTGTCCCAGAAGTTGAGGCCATGGTACCCTTCTGAAGGTTCACTGAACATGGGGAACTTGCCGTTGCCCCAGTTGAAGTTTCCTCCGTCTATCACCACGCCTCCCATAGAGGTGCCATGTCCGCCAATCCATTTGGTAGCTGAGTGCAGCACAATGCTGGCACCCCATTCTATGGGGTTAAACAGATATCCTCCCTGTCCGAAGGTGTTGTCCACGATCAGCGGAATATCATTCCTTGTTGCGATTTCTGCAATTGCTTCAAAGTCGGGGATGTTGTATTCCGGGTTACCGATGGTTTCCAGATAGATGGCCTTGGTCTTTCCATCAATCAGTGAGGCGATGCTTTCTGCCTTGTCACCGTCGGCAAAGCGTACCTCGATGCCCATCCGTTTAAATGCGACCTTAAACTGGTTATAGGTACCCCCATAGAGAAAGGAGGAGGAGACGATGTTGTCACCGGCAACGGCCAGGTTGTGGATGGCGAGGAACTGGGCAGCCTGTCCCGATGATGTGGCTACCGCGGCCACACCCCCTTCAAGGGCAGCCATTCGCTTCTCGAACACATCGGTGGTGGGATTCATCAACCGGGTGTAGATGTTGCCAAATTCTTTTAATCCAAAGAGGTTGGCGCCATGTTCGGCGCTCTTGAAAGAGAATGCTGTGGTCTGATAGACAGGAACGGCTCTTGCTCCTGTTACCGGATCGGGTTCCTGTCCCGCATGCAACTGTAATGTTTCAAAATGTTCTTTTCTCATTGTAATCCAAAATTAATGTTTCGCAAAAATAGGACAAAAAATGAGAAAATGACACAATGAGGCCTCTTCGGGTGATAAATTAACACTTATTCAGCAAACAGTCTGCTTCGTGCGATCATGCAGGCGCCAATGATACCTGCTTTTTTCTTCAGTTTGGAGGTGACGATCTGCGAGTCTTTGTTTACCAGGTTCAGTGAATATTTCTTCACGGAGCTGCGTATGGGGAGCATGATGAATCCTTCGGTTTCTGCCACCTGTCCGCCAATCACCACCAGATCGGGATTGAAGAGATTGATCAGTCCGGCGATGTATCTGCCCAGTTTGTAGCCCACCTCTTCCACGATTTCGATGCAGAGGGGGTCTTCATTGTTGGTTGCTTCAATGATGTGGGTCAGTGTGAGCTGCTCAAGATCCTGCACCTTTTGTGTAAGGATACTGCTTTCACCCTTTTTGATTCGTTCAATGACAGCCCGGTGGATGGCCAGTCCGGAAGCTTCTGTTTCGAGGCATCCCTTTTTCCCGCAATGGCAGATGATCTCATTGTCGAAGATGGGGAAATGGCCGAACTCACCGGAAAATCCCGATTTGCCGTAGTAGGGTTTGCCATCGATGATGATGCCGATACCCAGTCCCCAGCTTATGTTGATGAAGATTATATTCTTCTCGTTCTCCACCACCCCTTTCATGTATTCGCCGTAGGCCATGGCACGGGTGTCGTTGTCGATGCTTACCGGGTAGTGCAGTTTGCCTGACAGGATCTCACTGATCGGTTCCTCGCTGAAATAGAAGCTGCTATAGCTGTATCCGGAGTCCGGGTTTACCCTGCCCGAGATATTCAGGTTGATGTGGTAGATTTTCTGCTTCATTTCTCCCGTTTTGTCTATAAAATGCTGGATGTGTCCGCAGAGCAGGTCAAATGAATCGGGCGTGTTCTGGTAGGTGTAGGCAATCCCCATCTCATTGTCCACAATCCTGCCGGTGAAATCCATCAGGGCAATGTTGAGGTGGTGACGACTCATGTCCACCCCCACGAAATAGGCTGATGTGGGTTTCAGTCCATAGAGGATGGGGTGTCGCCCGCCGGGGGTATGAATCTTTCCGAATTCGGTTATCAGTCCCTGATCAATCAGCTCGCCGATGAATTTGGTGACAGTAGGCACACTCAGATCCAGTTCTTTGGCCAATTCTGCAATTGTGTCGTTTCCCGAATTGATGAAGTGGGAGATGATCTCCTTTTTTATTTGAATGTTTTTCGGACTTTTGTCGCTTTTGAAGAAATGATTTTTTACCATGTTGTTGATTGTGAATAGTCGGATTTCATTTAGAGGAACAAACGGACAAGGAATCCCGCAGGGGCTACTCGTGCGGTACCTGTGTCGAAGCGAATCAGTTGATAGTAGTATTGTTCATATTCCTGTATAATTCTCAGAAATCTACAAAATTACGAATATTTTTGATTAATCAAAATAAATTGAGAAGATAACACATGAACTGTCTCCTGTACGTTTTTCGGCAAATATTTTTCATATTTTTCAATATTTTTATCATCTTTGTGGGTGAAACATATATGGACACTTAAAAATGATTTGACCGTGAACTACTTTTATCTTGTACCGGCAGCTTCCGTAGCTGCTTTGTTGTTTGCCCTTTACTTTTTCAAAAGAATGATGCGTGAAAGCGAGGGGGATGAGAAGATGATCACCATTGCCCGTTATGTGCGGGAGGGGGCTATGTCCTACCTGTCTCAGCAATACCGTGTGGTGACGGTGGTTTTTGTGATACTGGCCATTCTGTTTGGCGTGATGGCTTTTTTTGGATTACAGAACAACTGGGTGCCGTTTGCTTTTCTTACCGGTGGTTTCTTTTCGGGTTTGGCCGGCTTCTTCGGGATGAAAACCGCCACCTATGCCTCGGCCCGTACGGCTCAGGCGGTGCGTCGCTCACTCAACAGTGGCTTGCAGATTGCTTTCCGCTCGGGGGCTGTGATGGGGCTGGTAGTGGTGGGACTGGCCCTGCTCGATATCTCGGCATGGTACCTGGTACTTGATTATTTTGTGGACGATGCCGATGCCGGGCATAAGCTGGTGATGATTACCACCACCATGCTTACTTTCGGTATGGGTGCCTCCACGCAGGCCCTGTTCGCCCGTGTGGGTGGTGGTATCTACACCAAGGCCGCCGATGTGGGTGCTGATCTGGTGGGCAAGGTGGAGGCGGGCATCCCGGAGGATGATCCCCGCAATCCAGCTACCATTGCCGACAATGTGGGGGACAATGTGGGGGATGTGGCCGGTATGGGAGCTGACCTGTATGAATCTTATTGCGGATCGATTCTTTCCACAGCGGCGCTGGGTGCCTCTGCCTTTGTGTTGAACCCCGACATGCAGGAGAATGCCGTCTTTGCACCGATGCTCATCGCTGCGATTGGTGTATTTCTCTCCATCATTGGCATCTTCCTTGTACGCACGGGTGAAAAAGCTTCCATGAAACAGCTGATGGATGCCCTCAACAGGGGAGTCAATGTGAGTGCATTTCTGATTGCCGTGGCAAGTTTTGCCATCCTCTACCTGCTGGGCTTCAGCAACTGGGTGGGACTCTCCTTCTCCGTGATCGCCGGGTTGATGGCAGGAATCATTATTGGACAGGGAACGGAATATTTCACTTCACACTCCTACCGTCCCACAAAGATGATTGCCGAGAGTGCAAAAACGGGACCCGCCACGGTGATCATTGCCGGTATGGGTAACGGTTTCATTTCCACGGTGATTCCGGTGGTCACCATTGTGGCGGCTATATTGCTCTCTTACCTCTCTGCCATCCGTTTTGATGTGACACACATGATGAGCGCTGAGAACCTGAGCATGGGTCTTTACGGCATTGCCATCGCAGCGGTGGGGATGCTTTCCACATTGGGGATCACCCTGGCTACCGATGCCTATGGACCGATTGCTGACAATGCCGGGGGGAACGCCGAGATGAGCGGTCTTGAGCCGGAGGTACGCAAGCGCACTGATGCCCTGGATGCCCTGGGCAATACCACTGCTGCTACCGGTAAAGGATTTGCCATTGGATCGGCGGCGTTGACAGCACTGGCACTGATCGCCTCCTACATGGAAGAGATCCGCATCGGTATGTTGCGGCTCGATCATACATTGCTGGAGTTTGCCGATGGTGAGACGGTGGAAGTGGCCAGGGCCAGCTTTGTCGATTTCATGAACTATTTTCAGGTGACCCTGATGAATCCCAAGGTGTTGGCCGGCATCTTCCTCGGCTCGATGATGGCGTTTCTCTTCTGTGGTCTGACCATGAATGCCGTGGGCAGGGCAGCGCAGAAGATGGTGGAGGAGGTACGCCGCCAGTTCCGTGAGATCAAGGGGATCCTGACGGGTGAGGCGACGCCTGACTATGCGCTCTGTGTGGAGATCTCCACCAAAGGTGCTCAGCGGGAGATGCTGCTCCCCTCATTGCTGGCCATAGCCGTGCCGGTGCTGACCGGTCTGCTGCTGGGTGTGCCGGGTGTGCTGGGATTGCTAACCGGTGGCCTGGGTGCAGGCTTTGTACTGGCCATTTTCATGGCCAACTCTGGTGGTGCCTGGGACAATGCCAAGAAATATATCGAAGAGGGTCATCTGGGTGGTAAAGGCAGTGAGGCTCACAAGGCTACGGTGGTGGGCGATACCGTGGGCGATCCCTTCAAGGATACCTCCGGACCCTCGCTCAATATCCTGATCAAGCTGATGAGCATGGTCTCGATTGTGATGGCGGGGCTGACGGTAGCCTGGAGCCTGTTGTAAATGGCTTCTTTTAGCGATTATTATCAATATTGATGTCTTCTCATTGGAGAATTTTTTCTATATTTGGGGGCTGAAAAAATCACCCGCTGAGGAAAGTCATCAAACATCAAATACAACTAAACTATGAGCTTTTTAACGAACGACAAACTGACAATTGTAGGAGCTGCCGGCATGATCGGTTCCAATATGGCGCAGACCGCTGCCATGATGCGTTTAACCCCCAATATCTGTCTCTACGATCCCTTTGCACTGGGACTCGAGGGTGTGGTGGAAGAGATGCGCCACTGCGGTTTTGAAGGGGTGAATTTCACCTACTCCACCGATGTGAAGGAGGCTTTCACCGGTAGCAAGTACATGATCTCTTCGGGTGGTGCCCCCCGCAAGGATGGCATGACCCGCGAGGATCTGCTGAAGGGCAACGCTGAGATTGCCGCACAGCTTGGCAAGGATATCAAGAACTATTGCCCCGAGCTGAAGCACCTCACCATCATCTTCAATCCGGCCGACATCACCGGGCTGGTGGCACTGATCTACTCGGGATTGAAGCCGTCGCAGGTGACCACTCTGGCAGCGCTCGACAGCACCCGTTTGCAGAGCGAGCTGGCAAAACACTTCGGTGTGGAGCAGAGCAAGGTGACCGGTGCCCGCACCTATGGCGGTCACGGCGAGCAGATGGCTGTATTTGCCTCTACTGCGAAGGTGGATGGTACACCGTTGTCCGACCTGATTGGCACCGACAAGTTGACCAATGAAGCGTGGGCCGATCTGAAAGTACGTGTGACCAAGGGTGGTGCCAACATCATCAAGTTGCGTGGCCGCTCTTCGTTCCAGAGTCCGGCCTATACCTCTGTTGAGATGATTCGTGCCACCATGGGTGGTGACGCTTTCCGCTGGCCTTCCGGATGCTACGTGAACACACCCGAGTTCGGGCACATCATGATGGCTATGGAGACCACACTCGACAAGAACGGTGTTTCTTTCGGTGCGGTGAAGGGCAGCGATGCCGAGATCGCCGAGCTGAAGCAGAGCTACGGTCATCTGGTAAAGCTGCGCGACGAGGTGATTGCCATGGGAATCATTCCCGCAGTGGATCAGTGGAACAGCGTGAATCCGAACCTGTAACAGGGTTTGGTGCAATATCATAAAAAAAGACGGCTCAACGGCCGTCTTTTTTAATGCTTTCTCCGAAAATATCCATAGGAAAGGATCCGTGATTATGATTCAAGATTGGCTCCGTATGCATACACTTAGCCCTGATTTCCTCATTGCTCATTCGAATTATTTCACATTAAGCACCTGCTACATCCCGGCCCAGGCACCCGCAACAGTACAGACAGCAGCAGCCCGTTCTACTGCCTCACGGTGTGCCTTTTCCAGCGTTTCTCCTTTCAACAGGGCTGTGATAAAAGCACCGGTGAATGAATCACCGGCACCGACGGTATCCACGACCTTCACCCCGGGTGTTTCCAGAAAAGAAATCGTCCCGGAAGAAAAGACCATGCTATAATCTGCTCCTGCAGTGAGAATCAGGTGTTTCAGGTTGTAGGTCTCCATTAGCCACCTGCAAGCATCCTTGTTGTCGGATGTGCCAATGGGAAATATCTCTTTCAGTATTTCCAACTCGTCGTCATTGAGTTTAAGAATGTTGCATTCTTTTATGGATTCTTCGATAAGACCGGGCGAGTAAAAAGGGGGCCGTAAGTTGATGTCGAGTATCCGGTATGACTCCTGCGGAACCAGAGAAAGGAACCTTCGGATGGTCTCCCTTGAGGTGGCGGAACGCTGCGCAAGTGTGCCGAAACAAACAGCATCAACCTTACGGGCAACCTCCTCTACCTGATCGGTAAACGGGATATAATCCCATGCCACCTCTTTCGTAATGGTGTAGGCCGGGACTCCTTGCTTCAATTCCACTTTTACCGTTCCGGTAGGATGATCAACCCTTGCAATGAGGGGATTGATCCCTATACCATTGATCAGATCCATTATCTCTTCGCCGAGGTCATCTTTGCCTACTGCACTAATCGCATAGCTTTCGGCTCCGGAGGCGGAGGTGTGATAGGCAAAGTTCACAGGAGCTCCCCCAGCTTTTTTCCCAGCAGGTAATATGTCCCAGAGAAGCTCTCCGATTCCGGCAATAACGGGTTGTTTTTTGCTTTTCATGATTCGTTTACAAATATTGATTGCTATACATTCCGTTTTCCGTATAATCGTTTCCCGTAAAAGCCAATAGATCCATGTGTTTTGTTTTCCGTTTGCTAGCACAAATATAAGCCTGATGTACACATATAAAAAAACAGAAAATGTTAAAACTTTTAGGAAACATTCCGGCAAATGCTTGTGGTGGCGCAAATGTTCGTATGAAAACTCCTCTGAATGAATACAATTGCAGAGGTCTTTTTTTGTTTGGTTTTTTGGTTATCTTTGTTTAATTATTCAGAGATGGTCTAAATAGTAATTCTGGTTTTGACAATACGTCACCCTGTATACGACAATCGTGGTTTTCAAAAAATAATTATTTTAAAGTAGGGTTGTTCGCTACTTAATCGTATCACTAATATGGAGAAACGCAACGACGACTTTAGCCGGATATTTCTGAAATACTATAGCGAGCTCTGTGTTTTTGCAAATCGCTATGTTTCTTCAAGGGAAGCTTCGGAAGATATTGTCCAGGAGCTGTTTTGTCACTTCCTCGAGTCGGGCGCAATTTTTCGCCGGGAGAACGAGGGAGGATCGTTGCGTTCTTATCTCTACACCTGCACGCGCAACAGGGCTATTGATTACTTGCGCAATGCCGGAAACCACCATGAACGACTCGATGATTACCTCAACAGGTCGGAACTTGATTCCTATGTTGACAACCTTTTGATACAGAGAGTTGAAGAGTATGACTACCGCGTGCTGCTGGGCGAGGTGCGCTCGGCAATCACCACCCTTCCCGTGAAAACCAAACGGGTTTTTCTCATGAGCAGGGTGCAGAGCATGAGCAACAAGGAGATCGCATCATCGCTTGGCGTGAGCGTCAAGGCCATTGAGAAACACATGACCAAGGCGATCGCCCTCATCCGCGATCACCTGCAGAAAAGGATGGAGATCTCGGTGGCAATTTTGCTCTTTTTAATTAATAACTGCTTTTTCCGGTAGGGTTGTCGCCCGGTTTATCGTATTACATGTATGGAACGATCGATTGAAATCATAATCATCCGTTATCTTGAAGGCAAGGCCACACCACTGGAAAAGCAGGAACTGCTGTCCTGGATGAAGGAAACGAAGGAGCACGAAAGGATGTTCCTCGTTTATTACGACATCTGGTCCATGTCACAGCAACTTGCTTTCGACTCGCAGGCCGCGCTCAGGAAGGTGATTGCTCCCGGGCACCGGCACCACAGGCGGATTCTCTACTGGTCGATCTCAATGGCTGCGAGCATCGCCATTCTCCTGGGCATTGCCTGGATGAAGAACATGAACCGCCCCCAGGCTCCCAACATCCGTCAGGTGGCACAACAGACCAGCAACGATACCAAACGCTCTTCCGACGAAGACATACGGCTCATACTCTCCGACGAAAAGCAGGTCACGGTGGAAAACAAGAAAGAAACAACCATCAGCTACCGCAACAACGAGATAAAGATTGATGAAGAGAAAACCGTCTCACGGAACGAGGCGGCTGCCTTCAACCAGCTGATAACCCCCCATGGCAAGCGGGGTAGGCTGGAGCTGGAGGATGGAACGAAAATATGGCTCAATGCCGGATCGAGACTGATCTATCCGGCACAATTCGACGAGAAGAGCAGGGAGGTTTACGTGGATGGGGAGATTTACCTCGAGGTAACCCCCGATAAAAAACGCCCCTTTATCGTGAAAACGGATCGCATGAACGTGCAGGTGCTTGGGACAAGCTTCGCCATCTCGGCATACTGCGATGCGAAACAATCGCAAGTGATACTCGTCTCCGGGAGCGTGGATGTCTATGCCGAAGAGGACAAGAAAGAGAAGTACCGTTTGGCAACCAACGAAATTTACGAGCTGTCGGAGAACGGGCAAGCAAGGGTGGGCCACGTGACCGATGTCACGCGTTACACCTCATGGATACATGGCATCTACCAGTTCGATCATGAACCACTCGCCTCGATCGTTAGCCTCATGGAACGTTTCTATGGGCAGGAGATCAACTGTGATCCCGAAGCCGGCAAGCTCACTTGCTCCGGGAAGTTGAGGCTGAACGAGGACTTCCTCAACACCTTGAACGGGCTCACCGCAACACTTCCCATCACCATCGAAAATAGCGACAATGTTTTTTATATCAATAACATGCATGAATAACTCCTCCAAAAATCGACTAGCCTATGAGAACATCAAAATGAAAAAATCGGAAGGTATTTGCCCATACCTCCCGATAGAGATTCAAGAGAATTAAAACAGTATTATTCTAATAATCTTTTAATCAAATCAAA
>Ga0265294_10011061_pt1 | contig 10183 bp, 12 predicted proteins | sample MunlanPumphouse3_FD_192504 | JGI IMG/M metagenome (GOLD analysis project Ga0265294, IMG submission 192504) | Groundwater microbial communities from a municipal landfill in Southern Ontario, Canada - Pumphouse #3 | ecosystem: Environmental > Aquatic > Deep subsurface > Groundwater | place...
ATTATATTTATTATTATAACAACTTCAGAATCAAAAACAAACTAAAAGGACTAAGTCCGGTTATGTTCCGAACTCAGTCCTCATAAATTTTAATTATTAATCCGTCCAACTTTTTGGGGGCAGATCATAATTGCATGTTTTTTAAATCAATTAATGATTGTTTTCATTTTATCCATGAATATTTTTCTAACTTTGCGGGAACTATGGTTAGTAGTTAGTGGCTAGCGTACTTCTACTTGTTAATAGTATTTTCAACAAAAACTCAATTATTTAAATATATGAAGAAGTTAAGTCTTATTCTTTTCGGATTTATCCTGACAAGTGCGTTGTTTGCTCAGACAGCCAACATTTCTTTTGAAAAAAAGTCACATGATTTTGGCAAAATTAAGGAGCAGGATGGTCTTGCAACAGTGGTATTTAGTTTTAAAAATACAGGTGATGCTCCTCTGGTAATCAATCGGGTACAAGCTTCCTGTGGTTGCACAACACCATCGTGGACAAAAGAGCCTGTTATGCCGGGAAAAACAGGAAACATTACGGCATCCTACAATCCTGCCAATCGCCCCGGAACTTTTATCAAATCAATTTCTGTGTTCAGTAATGCAGACACTCAACCTGTTTTGCTCGTCATCAAGGGTGATGTAATACCCAAACCTGCTGTAACAAGATAAACTTTTCTATGGACAGACATCATAAACATCCTGAAAACGACCCTGCCTATAAAGGGTTGACGGTCAATGAAGGTGTCGGCTCGGTGCCGCTGGTAAACCCATACAAGAAAAATAAAACCAGGCGTCGTAAGTTTACGGCAGATGAATATGTGGACGGTATTCTGAAGGGAGATATTGCTGTGTTGAGTCAGGCAGTAACCCTGGTTGAGAGTTCTTTACCCGAGCATCAGCAAATTGCCCAGCAGCTAATTGAACAATGTCTGCCTTATACGGGAAATTCCGTCCGGTTGGGAATAACGGGTGTACCGGGTGCCGGTAAAAGTACATTTATCGAGGCCCTTGGTATGTATTTAGTCAAAAAATCGCACAAGCTTGCTGTGCTGGCCATTGACCCCAGTAGCGAACGCTCGAAAGGGAGTATTCTGGGTGATAAGACCAGGATGGAAGAACTGTCGGTCGCACCCAATGCGTTTATTCGTCCTTCTCCTTCTGCTGGTTCGCTGGGTGGCGTCGCCCGCAAAACCAGGGAAAGCATCATATTGTGTGAAGCTGCCGGTTTCGATACGATATTTGTTGAAACGGTGGGAGTGGGGCAGTCGGAAACGGCGGTACATTCGATGGTTGATTTTTTCCTGTTGCTCCAGTTAGCAGGAACGGGAGATGAATTGCAGGGCATCAAGAGGGGCATTATGGAAATGGCGGATGGGATAGCCATCAATAAATGTGACGGTTCCAATGTGGAAAAAGCCATGGTGGCTAAGACGCAATATCAAAATGCATTGCGTTTATTTCCGGAAACCGGATCGGGATGGGATCCGAAAGTAATTCCCTGTTCTTCAATAGAAAATACGGGCATTGCCGAAATATGGGAAATGGTGTTGCAGTATGTTGAGCTTACAAAAGAAAACCAGTATTTCGACAGCAAAAGGAATCAGCAATCGAAATACTGGATGTACGAGACGATCAATGAGCAGTTGAAAAATGGTTTCTATCAGCATCCCGTGATTCAGCAATTGATTGAAGACACTGAGAAAAGGGTGTTGACCAATGAAATCAGTTCTTTTGCAGGAGCAAAAATTTTATTGGAAAAATATGCTACAGTATCATCGCGTTAGCAACCTGCTGTGCGGTGTCTTTCCCTTTTAATTCTTCGATGATTTTCAGTGCAAATGGAATGGCTACGCCCGGACCCTTGGCTGTCAGGATGTTGTCGGAACTGACAATGGTTGAGTTGGCAATTGTTGCTCCTTTTAGCAATGATTCAAAGCCGGGATAACAAACCGCTTTTTTCTGATTTAATAATCCCATTTTTCCCAGGATAGAAGGAGCTGCACAGATTGCTGCAATCTTTTGTCCCTTTTCCATTTGTTTTTTAATCAGCTTATTCAGGCCCAGATGATTTTCCAGGTTTGTAGTTCCAGGCATCCCTCCCGGAAGATACATCAGAAAATCACCAGAGAAATCAGCATCTTCAAAAATTACATCTGCGTTCACACCTATGCCGTGAGCGCCGGTGACAGTCAGTTTGTTTGAGATCGATACAGTCGTAACGTTGATACCTGCCCTGCGAAATACATCAATCGGGGCAACAGCTTCAATTTCCTCGAAACCTTCAGCTAAAAAAAGTAAGATTCGCATAACTACCTCAGTTTAAAGTTGTATGTGATTGTTCCGGTTACAATTCCGTTTCCGGATGAAAATTTAGTTCTTTTAGCAGCATTTACAGCTGCATTGCGTAAGGACTGATCCGAAATTGTAGCCCGCTTGATGGTTGTGCTGATAACATTTCCACCGGCATCCACCCGGATTTCAACAGTAATGTATCCTTCAATGTTCTGATTATAAGCCGGAGTCGGCATTGTTCCTAACAAATTCCTGCCACTCAGTGACCAGGAATTACCCCCCGATGAGCCACTCCCTACTGGATTCCCGGCCGTTTCTTGTTCGCTCATTTGTCCGTTTCCCGTACCTGTACCGGAACCAAATGAGCCGCCAATCAAATCTTCAGCACGTTGACTTGCCTGTTGTTCTTTCTTCAGGCGATCATCTGTCTTGGAAGGGGTTGTGTCCGGTTTCTTTTTGGTTTCCGGGATGGCTACCGATTTGTCTTTTTGTGTGAGCAGTTCTTCCTTTACTTCCGCTTTGGGTGGGGATGATTGTTGGGCGCTTTGGGAAGGCGTTTCAACAGCACCACCGCCATCAAAGTCTTCTCCGAAACTGATCATCACCCCGTCATCTTCATTATTTTTCAATCCGGGTAACACGACAAAGAACAGGATGAGCAGGATGATGATCCCGCTGATGGCAGTTCCTATGTAAGCATATAATTCGGACTTCTTCATTTTTTTATCGTTTCTGAGCGCGTTCATCTTATTTGCCGGATGCTTTGGTAGCTATAACCAATTTAAGTTTATGCTGATTGGCAATGTCCAGTACCCTTACTACTTCTTTATAAGCAATCTGTTGGTCGGCATGCAGGGCTATATAGGTTGTGGAGTCCTGAGCAACCAGATCCATGATATAGGATTCGAGCATCTCCGGTGCAATCTGGGTGGGACGGGCAGTGCCTTTTGCAACAAAATACCGGCCGTTACCATCAATCGAAACCTTGGCGGCTACCGAGCGGGTTGATGAGCTTGCCCTGCTCTCGGGTAAATCGATTTTGATGTCATTGGGTGATGACATGGTTGAGGCCATGATGAAAAACAGCAACAGCAGGAAAATGATGTCGGTCATCGACGACATCGAGAAACCAGCTTCTACCTTTATTCTTTTTTTAAGAGCCATGATTTGTTTTTTTTTTCGTTAAACCTTGAACCATCTGATAATTGAAATACAGATTAAGCCGGTTCATTCAACAGATCGAGAAATTCCATGGTTCTGGCTTCGAGTTTTCGAACAACCGAATCGACCCTGGAAACAAGATAATTATAGCCGAAATACGCGATGATACCTACAATCAGACCGGCGATGGTTGTTACCATGGCCTGATACATCCCCTGTGATAAGTCAGCAAGCTGGATGGTTCCCGTGTTGTTGAGTGACATATTGTAAAACGTCGTCACCATACCCGTTACCGTTCCAAGGAATCCCAACATCGGAGCGCCACCGGAAATGGACGCCATAATGACTAAGCCTTTTTCAAGGTTGGCAATTTCAAGATTACCCACATTTTCGATGGCAATCAATACATCATTCATGGGGCGACCAAGCCGACTGATACCTTTCTCAACCATTCTGGCGATCGGGTTATTGGTTTCACGACAAAGTTTCTGAGCGGCATCAATTTTCCCGTCGTAGATATAATCCCGGATGCGGTTCATGAAAGATTTGTCCTCTTCCAGTGCCTGTTTCAGCGTAATCAGACGTTCGATGAACATGTAAATGGCAAAAACAAGCATAATTACCAGGATAATCATAATTGGACCACCGTAGGTTGCCATTGTCCATAAATTCATTTTACCTGTTGTAGTCGCTGTAACCACAGGCTCTTCCACCAGATTTGCCTGAAGCAAAATAAGCATTAAATTATTCATTTTTTAATAGATGTTGTTTTTATTTAAGTTGATCTTTATATCTTCTAATGGTTTTCTCCAGTCCGAAATACAGGGCATCCGATATCAGCGCATGTCCGATCGACACCTCATCAATCCATGGAATGTGTTGAATCAGGTATTTCAGGTTCACCAGACTTAAGTCGTGACCAGCATTCAGTCCGAGTCCACAGGTCCTGGCACATTCAGCAGCCCTGATAAACGAAGCAATCGCTTTCTCCCTGTTGATCAGATATTCAGAAGCATAAGGTTCGGTATATAACTCAACCCTGTCGGCTCCCGTTTTTACTGCTGATTCAATGTTTTTTACGTCTGTATCGATAAAAATGGATACCCGGATACCAGCATGCTTCAAATCTGTGATTATTTCTTTCAGAAAATCCTGATTGTGAATGGTATCCCATCCGGCGTTTGAAGTCAGGGCTCCCGGTGGATCCGGAACTAAAGTAACCTGATGCGGTTTTACCGATTTTACCAGTTCCAGAAAGCCGGTTGAAGGATATCCTTCTATATTGAATTCAGTGGTAAGAATGGGTTTCAGGTCTCTGACATCCTGATACCGGATATGCCTTTCGTCGGGTCGCGGATGTACTGTAATTCCTTGAGCGCCAAAACGTTCACAGTCTTTTGCGACCAGGCAGATATCAGGGATGTTACCTCCCCTCGCATTGCGAATGGTAGCAACTTTATTGATGTTTACACTAAGTTTTGTCATTGGGTTCAAAAATTTGCAAATTCGACAATTATGTATTTCCTTTGCAATTCAATAATGCGTTTATATTGCACAAAAATAAGTGAAAAAAGCGAACAAAAAAAATATGACCATAGCCATTTTCGGAAACACTTTTCGCCCGACTGTATTGAATATCATGGAAATAATACTCCGTTTTTTCAGTACTAAGAAAGATACTTTGTTGCTTGACAAAGAACTTTTTACTTATTATCAGCAACACTCGGGCGTTCATTCCGGCTATCAACACCTCATTGCAGATGATAATTTCACTGCCGACATTGCATTGAGTATAGGTGGTGACGGGACTTTCCTGAGTACTGCGGCACGTATTGGTTCAAAAAACATACCAATTATGGGAGTTAATACCGGAAGGCTCGGCTTTTTGGCTGATGTTTCGGTTGATGAAGTGGAAAAAGCGCTGGATGCCATTCTGCATAATCAAATCAATGTTGAAGAACGTACTTTGTTAAAAGTTGATTTTTCGGATGGCAGAGTAATTGATTATCCTTATGTGTTGAATGAAGTTTCGGTATTAAAACAGGACAGTTCTTCCATGATCAGCATCAATACTTACCTGAATGAAGAAGCCATTCATTCTTATCATGCTGATGGATTGATTGTAGCCACGCCGACCGGCTCCACGGCTTATTCAATGAGTGTTGGCGGTCCGCTAATGGTTCCGCAGGCACAGAACATCATTCTTTCGCCCATTGCTTCCCATAGCCTGACGGTGCGACCGCTGGTGGTTCCCGATGACTGGATCATTGATTTAGAAGTACACAGCCGGAACGGTTGTTATTTGGTGACCATGGACGGACGAACACTTGTGCTGGAGGAGAATGTTAAGATCAGAATTTCAAAAGCGGAATACAGAATCAGGGTAGCAAAGCAACTGAACCACACTTTTTTTGATTCGTTGAAAAGTAAATTGATGTGGGGGCTTGATAAACGGAACTAAATGGATATCAACAATTCATATATTACGTCCGGACCGGTTGGAATTTTCGATTCCGGTTATGGCGGTTTGACTATCCTAGAAAACATACGGAAGTTACTTCCGGAGTATGACTATATATATCTTGGCGATAATGCCCGTACCCCTTATGGAACACGTTCTTTTGATGTGGTTTATCAATATACGCTCGAGTGTGTCAACAAATTGTTTGAGATGGGCTGTCATTTGGTTATCCTGGCTTGTAACACTGCCTCTGCAAAAGCATTACGGAGCATTCAGCAGCTCGATTTGCCACAGATTGATCCAGGCAGGAGGGTATTGGGTGTGATTCGTCCAACTGTAGAAGTGCTTGATCAGGTAACCAAAACCAAACATGTGGGTATTTTTGCTACTCCCGGAACGGTGCAGTCAGGATCATATCCTATTGAGGCCAATAAAATTTTTCCTGATATCCGGATTACCGCGGAAGCTTGTCCGATGTGGGTTCCCTTGATTGAGAATAACGAGCATCTTTCCGAAGGGGCCGCATATTTTGTGCAGCAAAACATCAAAAGTTTATTGGAGAAAGATACAGAAATCGACAGCATCATTCTGGGCTGTACCCATTATCCGTTGATGATTCCGACCATACGCCGTTTTTTACCTCCTCATATCGGCATTGTTTCACAGGGAGAAATCGTGGCCCGGAGCCTGAAATTGTATATGCAACGACATCCGGAGATGGACGCTAAATGCATGAAAAATGGGCAGACAAGCTACTTTACAACTGAATCGACGGAAAAATTCATCAATTCCGCTTCCATATTTATGAATAAGCAAATAACTGCTACACGTATCAGTTTCTGAGTGCCACAGAGGGGTTGTGTCCCCTTTTTTAAAATTTATTGATACTCAATTTCCTGAGGCACCTCTTTCGCGGCATTAACACACAACCTCATATCGTTGAGTCCTATTTTTCCCCGGTATAGATTTTTTTCTTTGTTAACTTGTATAATCCTGTTATATAGCTCTGTATAGTTGGCTTTTGATACTTTTTCCAAGGTGTCGTAACCCGATTCGTATAAGGTACAGGCAAACGTTACACCGACCCATCGAATCCTCGACAGGTCGGTCAGTTTGGTTAGCTTCAGTAAGTCTGAGTCACTGATTCCTGTTTCAAAGGCAAAAGATTTTCGGCTTGCAGGTGTTTTAACTTTGTCAAATAAAGCAATGGTGTCTTTAATACCAGCTTTCTCTAACGATGAAACAACTTCATTGGGCACGATTTGAATATTTTTAATTTTAATTGGTTTTGGAAAAAAGCTGTTTAGTTCCCTGTAAAGGTTTACCAGATATTCCAGTGAGAAATAAACAAGTTTTGATAATTCAATCACCTCCTTTTTGTCTTTCAGCAGCTGTAACAAGTCCTGAAGATTCTTAATTCCAATACTACTGAAATAGTTAAATCGTTCATCCAATTTTTCTTTCAATATTTGTCTGCTGGGAAGAACATACGACGACCGGAGTTTCTCCCGGTATTCTTCAAGGCTGACAGAGCTTAAATCAATGTAATAACCCATATAGCTGTGAAAATTTCAGATTGGTTTAACAGGAACACAGATGTCCAGTTTGATTATCCCGTTTTGGGGCTCTTCAGTGTACATTTCGAAACAGGCTTTGTCATCAGGTTGATATCCGCTTGCAGGAAACCACTCGCCATAAACCCAATCCCATGCCTGTTGAAAATCTTTAACGCTAAGCTCGAACCGGGCAATAACATATTTGCCTGCTTCGATTTCCATTTTTCCAACTTCACCTTCAACCTTTGTGTCGGAAGGCACTGTAAAGCAGACGCTCATTCTAAGCTTCTCTTCATCTGTTATTGAGGGATCGTCGTGGTAAACAACCAACGCTTTAAAATCTTTACCCCCAACGAGATTACGAGGTTCTGCCCATTTAAATAGTTTGTTCCATAAATTTCTGAAAAGCTTTTCGTTGCCTTTGTAAGAACCGGTATAACGAATATAAGCCACTGTCATCTTGGGTAGGTATTTTACCTCCACGCTTTTGTTTAGTTTCATAATTGTCCTCCATTTAATGGTTTGTGAATCGGGACAAAAATAAACGTGAAGTTTCTCTTCCCGTTGTTGTGTATTGCTAACAAGTTGGCTTAAATTGCTATTTTTAAATTGCATTTGTCGATACAGAGAAGCAGAAACGTTAAAATGGCGTTTAAAGTTTTTTGAAAATGTGGTAATATCAGCATATCCGCATTTAGATGCTATTTCAGCAATATTATTGCTTTTTCCTGTTGAAATTATGTAAGCAGCCTTTTCAATCCGAACGCGTGTAATAAACTGGAAGGGTGTTTCACCAATCATGGCCTTGAAAATCCGGTTAAAATGAAATTTAGAGAAATTAGCCACACCAGCCAGTTCTTCCAGTGTAAAAGGTTTTTCCAAATTAGCTTCGATATAATCAAGGATTTTGTTTATTCTCGATATGTACTCATTTTCAGTATGTTGTTTTTCCATAACCAGATTGTTGGGTTTACAGAATTAAGTTAACCTGAGATGTCTTCTTTTGAAAATGAATGCGCCTACAACAAAGTAGATTATCGAAAGCGCTATTATTGAAAAAATTTCAGGCATTATGCTTGAAAACCCCATATTCATGATCAGCGTTTTATTCAGCGCACTTATTGCATGAGTAGGTGTCATTAAGCCAGGAACAGTAACAGGATAACTCGCTATTGTAAAAAGGGTTTTGCTGTTTAACGGGAAAGCTGCTCCTGTAAAAAACATGAATAAAAACATTGGAAAACATCCAACTACTAAAACCTCGTTTGCCGATTTTGTTAATGCTGAGATGATCAGGCTAAACGAAATAATAGATAAACTGGTTAAACTGGCTACAACCAGAAGAATAAATAATGACCCTTCGTATTTAAACCCAAGCAATACAGCCGTTATTAGTGTCAGAACAACCGATATTATGCCTATAATCAACTGAACGAAGCTTGTACCAATTAAAAATTCAACAGCTGAAAGTTTTGACAGCTTTAATCTTATGATTGTTTTTTGTTCAACCTCAGAAATAAATGCAATAGTCGCTGTAAACATGAGCATGATTACAGATATGATAAGTATTCCGGGAACATACATGTCGAAGATACTTATTTTTGAGGATAATCCAAGTGGGGTCTCTTGAACAGTTACTATCTTTTTTACAGTTGTATTCTTAAAAATATATTCATTCAGCATTTCGTTGACCCATACTGCGCTAATCATATAGTCTGCACTGGTTAAGTCACCTATAAACTCTACAGTTGTTAAATTTGTACTATCACCTCTTTTGCTTGCCGAAAGAACTTGTGAGAATGATTCGGGAATTACAATTAAAGCATCAGCCTGCTTGTTTTTGAGTTTTTCTATGCCTTCCTGCTTATTCTTAATTTCGTTAAAAATAAAAAATGCAGGAGTTGTCTCCTGTTTTTCAGATGTAAGAAAAGTATGCAGATTTTTACCGTGGTTAACTTGTTGCCCATGCTCATAAATACCATTATCTGTATTTATAATAAGAATATCGTACCGCGTTTCAGATGTTTCCGTAATAAGGTAATATACGAAAATAAAAAATGGTCCTAAGCATAATGTCAGTAAAAGTACCCAGTAATTTCTATACTGTTCTTTAAGACTTTTCAGGATAATGTGAAAGGTTTTCATTGTCTTAAACTCCTCCCTGTTAAATGAATAAAAACATCTTCAAGCGTATTTTCTCTGAGTTTATACTCTTTAATGGTTAAGCTGAAGTTATCAGCCATGTTTTTTATTGCTGATAAATGTTCAATGATGCCGGGATTTTTAATCAGTATTGAGTTTGCATTTGTTTTGACATTTACAAAATGCATGGACAGCTGTTTGGCACAATTAATAAATCCAATGTTATCGTTATTTTCCACGATAACTTCAAGGATATCTCCTTCACCAATTGTTTTTTTCAGGTTTTGTGGTGTGTCAGACATGAGTAAGCAGCCATGGTCGATAATCGCGATTCTGTCGGCTAAACGGTCAGCCTCGTCCATATTATGGGTAGTGAGTATGACGGTTTTATTTTTGCCGAACTCTTTGATGAAATCTCTTACCAAAACCCTGCTTTGTGGGTCCAGTCCCGCTTCAGGCTCATCTAACACAAGAATTTGAGGATTGTGAATAATAGCAAGGCATATATTGAGGCGTCGCTTCATCCCTCCTGATAAATTTACAGCTTTTTCATTGGCTCTATCATGCAG
>Ga0265294_10011062_pt1 | contig 10182 bp, 8 predicted proteins | sample MunlanPumphouse3_FD_192504 | JGI IMG/M metagenome (GOLD analysis project Ga0265294, IMG submission 192504) | Groundwater microbial communities from a municipal landfill in Southern Ontario, Canada - Pumphouse #3 | ecosystem: Environmental > Aquatic > Deep subsurface > Groundwater | place...
CCTGCGGGCCAGCCTGTCGGCTGTCCCAATCCGCTCCCGGCGGATTGGTCTTTGTTCGGCCAAAGAAAGGAACCAAAGAAAGGCCGCCCCACGGAGCCGCCCTGCGGGTGCCCTGTGCTTCTCGCCAAAGCCGGGCGCGCCCGGCTTTGGCTGCGATGCTCGGCGGCTCCGAGGGGACCCTCCTACGCTAGACAGCCTGCCAAGAGCAGGAGTCTGCGCACTGCAAAAGGTGTAACGGTGTTGTGGGTGTAGGGCACCGCCCACGAAAATGCCTTGCATGAGCGCCGCTACGACCCTGGAACTAGGTTTTCCAGCTCCGCGCTCACTTCAAGCCACTCCTCTTCGGTGCGATTCAAATCCGCCTGTAACTCTGCCTGTCGTAGCAGTGCCTGCTTGAGCCGTTCCTTGTTCGTGTCCTCGTACAGCGCGGGGTCGGCAAGCTGCGTTTCCAGCGCCGTTTTTTCCGCGTTCAGCCGTTCCAGCGCGCGTTCCAGTTCCGCGAGGCGCTGTTCGTAAGGGCGGCGCAGCCGCGCCAGCTCGTTGCGCCGTTCGGCCTCCTGGCGTTTCTGGGCCTTGCGCTCCGCCGCGCTGGTCCCGCACGGGCGGCGGTCCGCGTCGTCGTCGCCCGCGCCCGGCTGGTTCTGGGCGAGCCAGTCGCGGTAGTCGTCCAGGTCGCCGTCGAAGGGGCGCACGCCGCCGTCCGCCACCAGCAGGAAACGGTCGGTGGTGCTGCGCAGCAGGTGGCGGTCGTGGGACACCACCACTAGGGCGCCTTCGTACTCCTGGAGGGCGAGGCTCAGCGCGTCGCGCATCTCCAGGTCCAGATGGTTGGTGGGTTCGTCCAGGAGCAGCAGGTTGGGGCGCTGCCGGACCAGCAGTGCCAGCACGAGCCGCGCCTTCTCGCCGCCGGAAAAGGGCGCCACGGGACGCAGCGCGTCGTCGCCCCGGAAGCCGAAGCCGCCGAGGAAGTCGCGCAGTTCCTGCTCCGGCGCCTGGGGATCGATCCGCAGCAGGTGCTCCAGCGGGCTCTGGTCCGGCCGCAGATATTCGAGCTGATGCTGGGCGAAATAGCCGATGACGAGGCCGTGGCCCTCGCTGCGCGTCCCGGCCTGCGGGGGCAGTACGCCGGCCAGTAGCTTGATGAGGGTGGACTTGCCCGCCCCGTTGCGCCCGAGCAGCCCCAGGCGCAGGCCGGGCTGGAGGGTGAGGTTGACGCCGGTCAGCACCGGGGCGGCGCCGTAGCCCGCGGCGGCCTCCTCCAGCCGGAGCAGGGGATTGGGGCACTTCTGCGGGGCCGCGAACTCGAAATGAAACGGCGAGTCGGCATGGGCCGCCGCCACCAGCTCCATGCGGTCGAGGGCCTTGAGCCGGCTTTGGGCCTGGCGCGCCTTGGTGGCCTTGGCGCGGAAGCGGTCGACGAAGGCGCGCAGGCGCGCGATCTCGCGCTGCTGCTTTTCGTACAGCGCCTGCTGGAGGGCGAGGCGCTCGGCGCGCTGGCGCTCGAACTGGGCGTAATTGCCGCTATACAGCTCGATCCTGCGCTGCTCGATGTGGGCGATGCGGTCCACCACGTTGTCGAGAAAGTCCCGGTCGTGGGAGATCAGCAGCAACGTGCCCGGATAACGCTGCAGCCACTGTTCGAGCCAGAGCACCGCGTCCAGGTCCAGGTGGTTGGTGGGCTCGTCCAGGAGCAGCAGGTCGGAGGGGCGGAACAGGGCGCGGGCCAGGTTGAGCCGCACGCGCCAGCCGCCGGAGAAGGCGTTCACGGGCTTTTCGTGCTCGGCCACCGCGAACCCGAGGCCGTGCAGGATGCGGGCGGCGCGTGAACGGGCCGTGTAGCCGTGGATCGCCTCGTAGCGGGCGTGCAGCGCGGCGATGCGCGCGCCGTCGTCGCTGTCGTGGGCCTGGGCGAGCTGGCGTTCGATCTCCCACAGCTCCGGGTCGCCCTGGAGCACGTAGTCGATGGCCGGGGTATCGCTGGCCGGCGTTTCCTGGGCGACGTGGGCGATGCGCTGTCCGGGCGGGAGTTCAACGTCGCCCGCATCCTGCACCAGTTCGCCCAGCAGCAGTGCGAAGAGGCTGGATTTGCCGCAGCCGTTGGCGCCGATGACGCCCACCTTCTGGCCCGGATAGACGGTGAGGGACACGTCCTCGAACAGAGGCCGGCCGCCGCGCTGCAATGATAAATGGCGTAGCGTAATCATGAGGCGCGAGAGTGTAGCAAGGCGGGCCGCCTGCATAAATGGCGTCGCTGGCGGTTTGCCGGTACCATTGCACGCCCAGCCAGGAATTCAACCTCGATCCGACAACCGGAAGATTACCGTGTCACCGCGTTTTTCCGCCGCCGCTATCCTGGGCCCCGAGGGCCCGCTGGCGCGCCATGTCAGCGGCTTCGCCCCGCGCGCCCCGCAGCAGGAAATGGCGGATGCCGTGGCGCGGGCGCTGGATGACGACAGCGCCCTGGTGGTGGAGGCGGGCACGGGCACTGGCAAGACCTTCGCCTACCTGGTGCCCGCGCTGCTGTCGGGCAAGAAAGTCATCATCTCCACCGGCACCAAGAACCTGCAGGACCAGTTGTTCCATCGCGACCTGCCCGTGGTGCGCGAGGCGCTTGGGGTGCCGTTGCGGGCGGCGCTGCTCAAGGGGCGCGCCAATTACCTGTGCCTGTACCGGCTGGAGCTTGCGGAACTGGAGGGGCGGGCGCGCTCGCGCACCGAGGCAGCCGAATTGCTGCGGGTCCGGGACTGGGCCGGGCGCACGCGCAGCGGCGACATCGCCGAGGTGGTGGATATTCCCGAAGAGAGCCTCGTCTGGTCCGCCGTCACCTCAACGGTGGAGAACTGCCTGGGGCAGGATTGCGCCCATCTCAGCGACTGCCATGTGATGAAGGCGCGCCGGGCGGCGCAGGAAGCCGACGTGGTGGTGATCAACCATCATCTGCTGTTCGCGGACATGGCCCTGAAGGAGGAGGGGTACGGCGAACTGCTGCCGGGGGCGAACGCCTTCATCCTGGACGAGGCCCATCAGTTGCCGGAGGTGGCCTCGGATTTTTTCGGACTCTCCGTGAGCAGCCGCCAGATGCTGGATCTGGCCCGCGACGCTACGACCGAACAACTGCGCGATGCGGGGGACATGGAGGGCATCGCCACGGCGGCCGCCGCCCTGGAGAAGGCGGTGCTGGATCTGCGGCTCGCTCTGGGGCCGGAGCTGCGCCGGGCCGCCTGGCACGAGGTGTCCGGGAAACCGGAGGTGGTCGCGGCGCGCCAGGCGGTGGAGGACAGGCTGCTGTGCCTGGAACAGGCCCTGGAGCCCGCGGCCCAACGCGGCAAGGGGCTGGAACTGTGCCTGCGCCGTTCGCAGGAGCTGCTGGAGCGCTTTGCCCGTGTGTCGCAATCCCCGGCGGAAGGGGAGATCCAGTGGTTCGAGACCTATACCCGTTCCTTCGCGCTGCACCTGACGCCCATGGACATCGCCGGAACGTTCCGCGGCCACATGGCGCGCTACCGCAGCGCGTGGATTTTCACCTCCGCGACCCTCGCGGTCGGCGGGAGTTTCCGGCATTTCACGGACCGGCTGGGCCTGCAGGAGGCCGCCACCCTGCGGTTGGACAGCCCCTTCGACTACGCCCGCAACGCCCTGCTGTACGTCCCCGCCGGGATGCCCGATCCCAATGCGCCCGAGTTCACCGCGGCGGTGGTGGAGGCGGCGATTCCGGTGATCGAGGCGAGCCGCGGCCGGGCGTTCATGCTGTTCACCAGCCATCGGGCGCTCAAGGAGGCGGCGGAACTGCTGCGCGGACGGCTGCCGTACGAACTTCTGATCCAGGGCAGCGCCCCCCGCGGCGAGCTGCTGGAGCGTTTCCGCGCGCAGGGCAACGCGGTGCTGCTGGGGGCGGCGAGTTTCTGGGAAGGGGTGGACGTGCGCGGGCCGGCGCTTTCCTGCGTGATCATCGACCGCCTGCCGTTTGCCTCGCCCGGCGATCCGGTGCTGCAGGCGCGCATCGAGGCGCTGCGGGCGCGGGGCGGCAATCCGTTCATGGAGTATCAGCTCCCGAACGCGGTGATCGCGCTCAAGCAGGGCGTGGGGCGGCTGATCCGCGACGTGCACGACCGCGGCGTGATGATGCTGTGCGATCCGCGGCTATTCGGGAAACCTTATGGACGGGTGTTTCTGCAAAGCCTGCCGCTCATGCGGCGGGTGCGGAAACTGGAGGAGTCCACGGCGTTTCTCGCCGCGCTCGATGCGGAGGGCGATCCGCGCACAGGGCCGGCGGTCCAATCACCTGAAACCGAGGCGCGATCATAGGGGGATGCGCGTGAAGATTCTTGCAGTCGATACCTCGACGGAGGCCTGTTCGGCAGCGCTCCTGAGCGATGGGGAAGTGACGGAGCGGTTTCAGCTTGCGCCGCGGGAACACGCGACGCTCATCCTGCCCATGGTGGAGTCGTTGCTGGCCGAGGCGGGACTGGCGCTGGGACGGCTCGATGCCTTGGCCTTCGGACGCGGACCGGGCGCCTTCACCGGCGTGCGCATCGGGACCGGCGTGGTCCAGGGGCTGGCCTTCGGGGCCGAGCTGCCGGTGGTGCCGGTGTCTTCCCTGGCGGCGATCGCCCAGGGGACTTGGCGCGAGCTGGGCGCCGAGCGGGTGCTGGCCGCCATCGACGCCCGCATCCAGGAGGTGTATTGGGGGACGTACCGGCGCGGCGACTCCGGCGTGATGGAGTTGAGCGGCCAGGAGCTCGTGTGCCGGCCCGGCGAGGTGCCGGTGCCGGCGGATGGCGGGTGGTTCGGCGCGGGAACGGGGTGGGGCGCGTACGGCGATGAATTGCGCGCGCGCGTGGGCGCGGCGCTGGACAGATGCGAGGCGGAGCGCTTTCCCCATGCCGCAGACATCGCCGTGCTGGCCGTGGAAGGGTTGAGGCGCGGTCTTGCCGTGCCTGCGGAGCAGGCGCTGCCGGTGTATCTGCGCGACGAGGTGGCCTGGAAAAAGGCGTAGCGGCCGATGCGCGGGCTACACCGCCGTTTGCCGCGCGTGTTGCAGGGTGGCGAGGGCCGTCGTGGCAATCTCGCTGCCCGTTACGAACGAGACGCGGATGAGCTCGTTGTGGTTCATTGACGCGCGCCGACCCAGGAGCGCAGCCAGTTCCTGCCGGACCGTCTGATGATCCTGTGGATGGTTGTTCTGATAAGCGTGCATTTCCAGGAAATCATGCAGCGTTATGAGCAGGCTGCGCATTTGGACCACGTAATTCTCGACGGACGACGGATTGCGCCGGCCCGGACCGCCGGCGTCGTGACATGTCTGCAGGGCCTTGATCGCGTCATTGCAGATCATGCTGCCCAACATCAGAAACGGCATGATGAACCAGGAGTCCGGCGGGACATCGCCTTGGGAGCCCAGCCCGGTGATGGCCTGCACCCGTCGATAGGCCGACAACACCTCGGTGGAATCGCGGCGCTTGTGGGCGCCCGCGATCCAGAGATCGTGCAGCCCCTGGAAGAGACCTTCCAGCCGGAAGATATGGTACTCCGGCGAGTTCTTGGCGACCGGTGCGAAGTAGGAGCGGAACCTGTCGGTGTAGAAGCTCCTTTTCGAGAAGGGCTTGTTGCTCATTACGTGCGTCCTTTCAGGCATGAGTCTTCTGCGTTTGCGACGCATCATCGAGGTACGGATCACGGAAACAAACGTGCGGGATCGGCCTGTTGCACCGGGGCCGGGCCGGTGAGAGTCCTTTCTCGTAATTGCGCCGGTCCGTATAGCTAAACCATAGCAATGGAAAAGACCAAGTCAAACGCTCTCAACCGAGCACGGCCGGCGCATCGGGCAAGTGATTCCTGCGCATAAAGGATCGCAGTCGCTCAGACGGCGAGCAGCTTTTCCAGGATGCGCTGGTAGATGCGGGACAGACTATTCAGCTCGTCGACGTGCACCCGTTCGTCGATCTTGTGGATGGTGGCGTTGAGCGGACCGAACTCCAGTACCTGGGCGCCGGTCGGCGCGATGAAGCGGCCGTCGGAGGTGCCGCCGGTGGTGGACAATGCCGGTTCGATACCTGCAATTTCGCGGATGGCCGTGCGGGCGGCCTCCACCAGTTCGCCGCACGGGGTGAGGAAGGGATCGCCGGAGTGGGTCCATTCCAGTCGATAATCCAGGCCGTGCCGATCGAGTAGCGTCGTGACCGTTTCCTCAAGCCGCTCGCGGGTCGTTTCGGTCGAGTAACGGAAGTTGAACAGGACCTCCAGCTCGCCCGGAATCACGTTGGTTGCGCCGGTGCCGGCATGGATGTTGGAAATCTGGAAGGTGGTGGGCGGGAAGAACTCGTTGCCCTGATCCCACTGCATCGCACAGAGCTGCGCCAGGACCGGGGCGGCGCGGTGCACGGGGTTGTCGGCCAGGTGCGGATAGGCCACGTGGCCCTGGATGCCGCGCACCACAAGCCGGCCGTTCAAGGAGCCGCGGCGGCCGTTCTTGATGGTGTCGCCGAGGCGCTGCTCGCAGGTGGGCTCCCCCACCAGGCACCAGTCCATCTTCTCGCCCCGCGCCTCCAGGTGTTCGACGACCTTCACGGTGCCGTTGATGCTCGGTCCCTCCTCATCACCAGTGACGAGGAAGCCGATGGAACCCTTGTGATCCGGGTGTGCCGCGATGAAGCGCTCGCATGCGGTCACCATGGCCGCGAGGCTTCCCTTCATGTCCGCCGCGCCGCGGCCATAGAGCCAGCCGTCGCGGACCTCGGGGCGAAACGGATGGCAGGACCACTTTTCCACCGGCCCTGGGGGTACGACATCCGTGTGGCCCGCAAACACGAACAATGGCCGCCCGCTGCCGCGGCGTGCCCAGAAGTTGTCCACATCGGCAAAGCGCAACCGTTCCACCGCAAAGCCCAGCGCCTCCAGGCGCGCGATCATGGCGTCCTGACAGCCCCCATCCTCCGGCGTGACGGAGGGGCGGGAGATGAGATCCAGGGCGAGGTCGACGGTGTCGGACATGAGGCTTGGTGGGCTTTCGGATGACAGGATGCGCCTCAGTTGCCGGAGAAGATCCGGGCGTAGTCGGGTTCTTTGAACCCCACGTGGCGTTCATGGCCGAGGTCGAGCACCGGGCGCTTGATCACGGCGGGATTGGCCAGCATCAGGCGGATGGCCTTGGCCTCGTCCAGGTCCGCGCGGTCGCCTTCCGGCAAGCGCCGCCAAGTGGTCCCAGACCGGTTCAACAGCCTTTCCCAGCCAAGCTCCGCGCACCAGCGCCGCAGCGTCGCCTCCTCGAGGCCGTCCTTGCGGAAGTCGTGGAAGCGGTAGGCCACGCCGTGCGTTTCGAGCCACTTGCGGGCCTTCTTGACGGTGTCGCAGTTGGGGATGCCGTAGAGTGTAATCATGCTCAGTGACTAACCAAAAATAGATGGGACAATCCTGTTTCAACTTGAAGGCGCAAAGATGATGATAACGATCGACCCTGTGCACCTTCGCGCCTTTGCGTTGGGCAGCTCGATCAGATGTCGCGCAACAGCTCGTTGATGCCGACCTTCGAGCGCGTCATCTCGTCGACCTTCTTGACGATCACCGCGCAGTACAGGCTGTACTTGCCGTCCGCGGAAGGCAGGTTGCCGGAGACCACCACGGAGCCCGCAGGCACGCGGCCGTAGTGAATCTCGCCGGTCTCGCGGTCGTAGATCCGGGTGCTCTGGCCGATGTAGACGCCCATGGAGATGACGGAACCTTCCTCCACGATCACGCCTTCCACGATCTCGGAGCGGGCGCCGATGAAGCAGTTGTCCTCGATGATGGTGGGGCCGGCCTGCACCGGCTCCAGCACGCCGCCGATGCCGACGCCGCCCGACAGGTGTACGTTCTTGCCGATCTGCGCACAGGAGCCGACGGTGGCCCAGGTGTCCACCATGGTGCCGCTGTCCACATAGGCGCCGATGTTCACGTAGGAAGGCATGAGCACCACGCCGGGGGCGATGTAGCAGCCGTGCCGCGCCGTGGCGGGGGGAACGACACGCACGCCGCTGTCGCGGAAGTCGCGGGAATTGTAGTCGGCGAACTTGGCGGGGACCTTGTCGTAGTAATTGGTGAAGCCGCCCTTCATGAAGGCGTTGTCCTCGATACGGAGGGCCAGCAGCACCGCCTTCTTCAGCCACTGGTTCACTTCCCACTTGCCGTCCTTCTTCTCGGCCACCCGCACCTTGCCGGAGTCGAGCTGCGCGATGGCCTCCATCACCGCCTCCTTGACGTGGGTGTGCACGTTGCGCGGGGTGATCTCGGCGCGTCGTTCGAAGGCTTCTTCAATGATTGCCTTGATGTCGTTCATGGGTGATTGTTCCCGAGGGTGAATGTCTCAAAGGGTAGTGATGAATTCGCGTATGCGCTCGGCGGCCTCTACACATTCATTCAGCGGTGCAACGAGGGCGAGGCGCATACGCCGCCGGCCGGGGTTGCTGCCGTGCGCCGCGCGGGACAGAAAGCTGCCCGGCAGGACCGTGATGTTTTGCCGCTCGAACAGGACGCGGGCGAACTCCGTGTCGGAGATCGGCGTCTCCGGCCAGAGGTAGAAACCCGCGTCCGGCTGCCGGACGTTCAGAACCGGCTGGAGTATCTCCAGCACGGCCTCGAACTTCCGGCGGTACAGCGCGCGGTTCTCCCGCACATGGTGTTCATCCCGCCACGCCTGGATGCTGGCTGCCTGGACATAGGGTGCCATGGCGCAGCCGTGATAGGTACGGTAGAGCAGAAACTTTTCGATGATCGCCGCGTCGCCGGCGACAAAGCCCGAGCGCATCCCCGGCACGTTGGAGCGTTTCGACAGGCTGTGGAAGACGATGCAGCGGCGGTAATCGGTGCGGCCCATGCGGGCGGCGGCGGCCAGCAGCCCAGCGGGCGGCGCGTCCTCGTCCGGATAGATCTCCGAGTAGCACTCGTCCGCCGCGATGACGAAATCGTACCGGTCCGCCAGCTCGATCACCCGCTGCAGCGTGGCTACGTCCATGACGGCCCCGGTGGGATTGCCGGGCGAGCACAGGTACAGGAGCTGGCAGCGTTGCCACACCGCGGCGGGCACGGCGTCGAAATCGGGGACGTAGCCGGTGTCGGCGGTGGTGTTGAGGAACCAGGGCTCGGCCCCGGCCAGCAGTGCCGCGCCTTCGTAGATCTGATAGAAGGGGTTAGGCATCAGTACCAGCGGGCGGGAACTGCGGTCGATCACGCACTGGGCGAAGGCGAACAAGGCCTCGCGGGTGCCGTTTACCGGGAGCACGTGGCGGTCGGGATCGATCGATCCGCCGGGAAGCTGGAAGCGTTGCGTCAGCCAGTCGCCGATGGCGCTGCGCAGCTCCGGCGTGCCGCGCGTGGTCGGATAATTGGACAGTCCGTGCAGATGGGTGATGATCGCGTCGGCCACGAAACCCAGCGCTGGATGCTGCGGTTCGCCGATGGACATGCTGATATGGGCGCGGTCGGCGGGCGGCGTGACGCCCCGCTTGAGGCTGGCCAGTTTCTCGAACGGATAGGGTTGGAGCCGCTGTAGATCGGGATTCATCGGTGCGTCTCGCACTGTCCGGGCAGCGCCCGGATTTTCATGCACGTCACGTCTGCAGGGGTAGTGCCGCCTTTGTGGTTTGTACTGCAAGCTTCGGTTGCGCTGCGCCAGGAGGCAATGCGGGCGCTGCCCGGCCTTGGAAAGGCGATGCGTAGTATATAGGCGATCCGCCCGTCCAGTCCAAACGTCATGCTGCTGTACCGGCCCTTTGAGCCTGCCGTTTGTGGGGGGATGCAGGTGTAGTCAGGTATTCATTACGGGCTGCATGTCGGTCGAACAAGTTGAAAAGGATTCATAGCCTCCTTCGGTCGCTCGAAGCACTTGCCATTGGCGTCGCGGGTCCAGATCAGCGTGACCTCGAAGATCGGGCGGGCGATGGCGCGGTTGTCCGCGGCGCTGATGGGGCTCTTGAACAGGTCCCGCCAAGTGTCGAGGCGAGGCAACAGGCGCGGTGCCAGTTCCGAGGCATCAGCCGCATAGTAGGAGCGGCTGGCAAATTCCGCGGCAAGAGCGGGCTGCCCAGGGGCGTCAACGATCACCAAGCCGCCCTTCTTGTTCTGCCGGCTGCGCTCCAGCATGCGGTCGATGGCGGGCGACAGGCCGGGGAGGCGTTCTTTCAGGGTTGCGACGATGTGGTCGCTAGAAGC
>Ga0265294_10011065_pt1 | contig 10181 bp, 11 predicted proteins | sample MunlanPumphouse3_FD_192504 | JGI IMG/M metagenome (GOLD analysis project Ga0265294, IMG submission 192504) | Groundwater microbial communities from a municipal landfill in Southern Ontario, Canada - Pumphouse #3 | ecosystem: Environmental > Aquatic > Deep subsurface > Groundwater | place...
AAAACAGAACCAACGGAAGCCTACGAGGCAGTTAAATATTACGAAGCGAATAATATTAGCATCGATGCATTTAGGGCTAAAAAATTATGTGATATGGCGTTCTACGAGGGTCAATCCTCCCCGAATATCAAGCAGCTGGAGTGGAATTTTTATGGAACATATTACAGTGCAGAAACGCCCGTCATTGATTATCTGATTACACAGGAAAACGATTTTAGCATAAATGAAGATGAGTGTTCGTTGTGGGTTAACGGTTTTCCAATCTTACACAGCACACTCGAAGAAGCCAAAGCCGCAGCACAGGCTGATTTCGAGAAAAAGGTGATGGAGTGTTTGGAATGAAAAATAAAAGTAAAATTATGAAAGTATTGACAGTGAAACAGGAGGTTTGGAGAGATATAGAGGGATATGAAGGTCGATATCAAATATCCTCATTCGGAAGGGTGAAATCACTTGAAAGGTACGAGCCAACAATTGTCAAAGGTGCGCAATGTATTAGATTAACGAAGGGACGCATTTTAAAACAGCAAATAAATAGGTATGGTTATGCCTATGTCTGTATAAAAAAGAGAGGCGAAAAGAGGCAAAAAAATATAATGATTCACAAACTTGTGGGGTCGGCATTTATTGAAAAGCCAGATGGTTGCGATCAGATAAACCATATCGATGAAAACAAATTAAACAATAGATTTGATAATCTTGAATGGTGTAATGTTCAATATAATTTATCTTATGGAAATCATAATAGGAATGTTAGTGCGGCATTGAAGGGGAAGAAAAAATCAGATTCTCACAGGAAGAAGATTATAGATACAAGAATCAAAAAACCTGTAGTAAAGATTGATAAAGAAACCCTATTTGTATTGAAGATATATCCGTCAATGAGAGAGGCTGAAAGAGATACTGGTATTTTCCTGTCATCTATTTCAGCTTGCTGTAAGGGGATAGTGAAAACAGCAGGAGGTTTTATTTGGAAATTAAAAAATGCAATATAACATGAAAACAATTAGTTTGCGCCAACCTTGGGCATATTTGATTTGCTCCGGCATCAAAGACATCGAATATAGGACGTGGAAATGTCCGCAGAAGTACATCGGACAAAGGGTGCTGATTCATGCAGGTGGCACAGCTGCCAAGGAGCCATATATGCTATTCAATGACGATCAAGCCGAACAGATCGGAGACAGAATAATGGACGTAATAGCATCTTACCACACCCGCTCAGCTATCATCGGCAGCGTTGAGATTGTTGGTTGCGAAATTAATTATCCGAGTATCTGGGCGGAAAAAAGCACTGGCGTTTTAATTGGAAATAAATTTTACCATAAGAATGGCGAAGAACCTATATACAACTGGGTGCTTGCAAATCCAGTCTTATTCGATAAGCCGATCATTGGCGTGAGGGGAAAGCTGCGTTTTTGGGAATTCTGATTTAACGAAAGTATATGAAACCAGTTTCAGAGCCTCTGTAAAAGGCATGTGAGATCTTTATAACATCAGCCGTCGGATTCAAGCAGGTCCGGCGGCTTTATTTTGTAAGAATGCTGACTTTTCACCGGCGCGAATGCGCCGTAATAAACTTGTGCAGGATGCGTTGTTTCGCTTTAACTGGAGGATGCATGGGATATGATGTGCTGTGGTGAGCTTCCGGAGGATTACTATCTGGCCATGGCCAGCGAAACAATGCAGACAAACACCGCTTTCTTTCCCCCTCAGGGGGATAAAAGGGGGACTAATTGAATAAAAATAAAAATCCCCCACACCCCCTGTAATTGAGGAAAAAGAAAATATAAAGAAAACCGTCGAAAACTTTTTAAAATCACCGACCAACAGACCAACAAACCAACAAGGGAAAGGATATATAGAAAGAATAACTTGTATATATTTGATTATTATATTATTATATTTATTTATTATTGTCATTTACTGTTGGTCGCTGTTGGTTTAACCTATTTATTTGTTGGTCGCTGTTGGTCGGTTGGTCGGTTAATATATCGACCAACAAAAATGAATGTCAAACCAACAGTATTATTGAAGATCACCTCTTTTTTTATCAATTTATTTTGCTTCTAATATTGTTTATTAATTTAATATATAGTAACTTAGTACATAACATCATCTACGATAATTTCGTATTTGTTGGTTTGTTGGTCTGTTGGTCGCTAAAAATACAGTAAAGGGGATGATAAATAAATTATTCATTATTTTGCTGTAATTTTCATTATTATGTTTGTAATAATCTGAATCATATGGTGATAGCATCTATTGAAATAAAAGATCATTTGGTTGAATACATGAAACACAAATATGCAGTCAATGATAATGACTACATTTCTATCCCTGACAGTGAAGATCTTTACTTTGTTCTGAATAAACTTCGTATTAAAAGGCCAAAAAATTGTCTGGTGAATAGAGGGAACTTTAAGTTCTCTGTACCATCTCCACGTGACAGCAAGGATCCTGAGATATACAACTACTATTCCATGGATGCGATTGGGACAATCCAGTCTCGCATCAATAGGATGTTCAAAGCAGAGTTCCATGACTTCATGGATTACCGAATCGATGAGTGTGGCGATACAATTATTGAAGCTACCATACTGTTTGTATCAACCCATCAGATCACAAAAATTGAACCGGAGAGTCTATCAAAGGACTACTACAGATGGCGTAACAAACACAGGCAGAGACACAAAACAAGGGGGTATAAGTTTCAAAATAAAGATACTTAACAACTATTAAAATATTGTTAATTAATCAACTCCCAAGTATATCAGTTTGTCCGACAAGTGCGAAAAATTGGGAAATAGTGCGAATCATTGATTTTCAAATATTTATAAAAACGTATATATTATGGCCCTAGAATTTAGTAACAGAGTAGAAATTTTCTTGCTGCATCAGGTTGAGAAAATTGAGAATGGTACAATCATACCGAAACAAGATCAATATCCAATTATTGTACATGCATCAGATTTTGATGTCAATCCCGAGGTGTCGGATAGTAAGCCATCTCTTCTTACTTCTACTTCCTTGCGACTATACATTGATAAGTTGAGTACTGCCTATGTCATATATCTTCAAAAAAAAAGATCTGTGATCATACAGGCATATAAATCTAACGGAGATCCTTTCACAATTGGATCCATTCAGTATCCAGCTAGATTAATTCTGACTAGAAACATAAACCAGGACATCCTGATTGTTCAGCATAAACAGCCTACTCACTTGTAGAGAAACTTTATCAGTCCTTTACCACAATTATTTATCGGACTATTTTCGTGAAAAATAAGCGTATAAATGAATTCAATATCATCGTTAATCAGAATTTTAACCGCTTCAGACTCCCGGTTATTCATCACCCGAAATGAATATATTTCTGAGCTGGCATCACTTGTTCCATTTTTTCTCTCAAAAAGAGAGATATCGGAAGAGTCGTATGTCGATGCAAAGAAAAAGGAACTGGAGAAGATTATCCCGGTCAACGGAATAAAACTCACGGATGATTACACATCCACTGAATTAGATGCAAACACTCTCGCTTACTATAGAATTTCCGGGACAATTACTGCCGACAGTTATTGGCGCATGTCAACAAAGCAGCTTCAGAAAGATCTACTTGCTGCCGATGCAAACCCAAATATTTCCGGCCACTTCCTTCACATCTCATCCGGAGGAGGGGAAGCCTGGTACCTCGATCAGCTTGCTCAAACTATGAGAGAAATCAATAAGCCAATGCACGCGTTCATTGAACGAGTGTGCGGGTCTGCTGCTTATTACATTGCTTCTCAATCTCATTACATATCAGCTGCTACTCCGTTCGATGTGGTTGGATGTATTGGTACCATGACATCATTCATGGATATTCAACCCATGTTCGAAAAATGGGGTATGAAATTCATTGAAGAGTATGCAACGAATTCAGATCTCAAAAACAAGAAATACAACGATCTTCTTGATGGTAAACCACAGCAATATATCCGGGAGGAGTTGGATCCTCTTCGAGATAAATTTGTTGGCGATGTAAAGCTGATGAGAAAAACTATCGCTGATTTGCCTGATGATCACCCGGTGGTACGTGGTGAGACATACTATGCCGGTGATGCAATTGGAAATGGGCTTATTGATATTGTCGAGCCATTCTCGTCAGCACTCGAACGTGCCTATAATGCCGCACTTGCATGGAACTCTAAGAAATCAACCAGAAAACAAGCACTTCAGATAATTCATAACACCTAAATTTTTCAAACAACATGTTCAAGAAAAAATTCATGCAGATCCTCCAGTCGCTCGGTTTTGTAGAAAAAGCAAAAAAAAGCGAACTAACCGATGAAGATTGGGGAAAAATTGACGCCGCGTTCAAAGAACAATACGGCGTAACCATTTCTGATGCTATGGCGGAGAACGATACCGCTGCATCAAACAAGGCCGACAGGGATGCTGCCCTGGCAATCATCAATGCGGCCAATGCAACCGGTGTGGAGGATTCTCCTGAAAATACTGAGGGAGCTGACGATCCGGCCGATACTTCTCTAAAAAGTGGAGTTCAGTCAATCGTGACTAAACTCGACACTGTTACCGCCCAAAACAAGGAACTCAAAGAACAAGTCGAAAAAATGGCAAAAACAGCAACACCTGATGTGGCTAAAACTGTTAGTCGGAAACTGGCCGCTTTTGGTCCGGGCCATACAGAAAAGCACCTTTTCGGAATCGAACACAACATGTTTTCAATGGACAATCGCTGGAACAAAATTGCCCGTAACCAGAATGAGGCAAAATTGTCTGAACCATCCAAGGAAGACTTTGTGGCTTTTCAGACGGATACATACAAGTACGGTCATTCGTTGGCTGCCAGGTATCGCTACCTCAAAGAAAACAACATGCTGGATCAGCTCGGCAAAGATGCTGCTTCATTCTCCAATGATATCACGGAATTGGCAAACGCCGGATTGGGTGATCAGTATGTCGTTCTTCGCCAGGATGCGTTAATCGCCCGTATCCTTGCAATTCCAACCGTGTACGATCTCTTCCCGCGCCGTTATGGTGTCCAGGATCGGGAGCTCATGACAATTGCTTATTTCGATGAGCTGTCTCAGGCATATCAGAAGGGCCATGTTTTCAAAGGTGGAATGAAGCTGCAGCCTGAAATGGCTTATGTTGATGATTCCATGTTCAAGGCTGAGTTCGGACCGATGAAGGAAATTGAGCGCCAGTACATCGGTTATCTGAACAGTGATGGATCCGATCCAATGAAATGGTCAATGATCGAGTGGCAACTGCTGAACATGTACAAAGTGCTGGTGAATGAGCAAAACACGCGTGTCATCCGTGGCTGCTTCGTTAAGCCTGAAACAGGTGTTGCCGGATCCTACCTGAATGCAGGTACCGGTCTGCTCTACACATTGCAGCGTTACATCCATGAAAACAAGCTGCTTCCTCACTCCGATGCTGCATACAACAGTTACACCGATGTAACCATGCTCGATGCTGTGAATGCATTCATCGAGGACGTGATCGCCGTACTCGACGAAGATGAAAATCTGGAGAACAAGTTCATCTACCTGAACAAGCGTCATCAATCCTGGTGGATCAAGAATATCCGCACCAAATTTGGTAAGGATACCGACTTCACCGGTCCCGACAGCTACAAGAATGTAGTTCCCGATTTTGGTGTCCGCATCAAGTGGGTCCCCAATCTCGGAGATACTAAACTGATGTTCATCCAGGAGCATGGTAACCTGCAGGCAATTGAGTTTGTGCCGGGTGAAATGCTTAAGGTTGATTTTGATCGTGCCATGGAACTCATGCACGTGTGGAGCACCTGGAAAGAAGGTTTCTCAGCCTTTATGGTTGGTAAATCATTCAGCACTCTTGCAGGTCTCGTAGCTAACAACTACTCAATGCAGCAGATCTTCATGAACCGTCCGGCAACCCTATTGGCAGCTGATGCTACCACGGCCGATGCCACCAAGAACTACTGGTTCGTAACAGGTACCAATACTGCCGCCAAAGCTCTCACCGATATCACCGGTGCCAAGAAGGGTGTTGTGTACGTGATTGAGATAGGTGATGCAACATTCCCCACGTCAATTACCAAGGCTCTGAAGTTCGCAGGCCTCACTGATGATTTTGAACCTACCGCTGTAGGTGATTACATCATGGTAACACTCAAGGCCGACAATACATTCATGGAACTGGAACGTCGTGTAGATGGTGTTCGCACAATCAATACCGATGCACAACCCAACATCATTGGTGGGCGTAAGTGAGCAATTTGACCGGAGGTGATAAGATCACCTCCGGATCATTTCTTTACTTCAAAACTAAATCATTCAACTCATAATTCTAAACAAATGAACTCAAAGCAGTTAAAATATTCGCGAAAAAAAGTGCGGACAGCAATTATGCAAACGCAGCTACGGCTCTTTCTTTTCCTGATGCTTATTGTTGCCATCCCGGCCACCGTTGTAGCATTCTCGGAGGTAGACAATTCCACTGAAGCCGTATCAGTAATTGGTGGCACCACAATGGCATCAATGCTGGCTATCGGAAATATTGAAGATGTATCTGACCGGGATGTGGCTGGAGAGGCAATATCATACAAGGTGTGGCTCATCGAGCTGAGCCAGGTCGATGACTCTGCTCCTTTTCCTAAACCAAATGCATCACGGGAGGTTGGTGCTATTCCACTTAAAGTAGGTCAGAAACCGCATTATTTTGTAGCACACGATATACCAACTTATGACAGTTCAGGAGAGAGAGGAGATCTGACCATAGCCGGCACCAATACATTTGTGATTATCATGGGCGGTGTCCGTGATCAGCTCCTAAACTTTATTGAGGCGCACGCCGGAGGTAAATTTATCATTATATTCCAAGAATGTGGATCCGATGTCAAGAACATTATCGGATCAACATGTAAGCCCATGGTACTGGGTAATTACAGTGTTGCCAATAATAAGGATAGCAGATCAGTTACATTTACTTTTACCAATAGGTCAATCAGTCAATACTATAAATACACAGGTAGTGTTGCTGATGTTGAACCGGTACTCCATACTGCCGGGACAGCTGAGCTTACTGTTCAGTCAGGCAATGATACCTATCGAATTCCGAATGGCACCGCGGCCACATATGCTATTACCAGCTTTGCAGGTTTGTCGGCTAACGATGAAGGGCGATATATCACCCTACTGGGTGAAGGATCGGCTAATGCTGCAACCATTGCAGAAGCCGCAGGCATTGTACTGAAAAATGGTGCAACCTGGACCGCCAAGTCTGGTTCGCAAATCGTGTTCCGCGTGTTTGATTCATCTACTCTTGTTGAAGTCTCGCGTATCCAGACTGTATAACTTCTTTTTCTGCACTTTACCGGGGGACGGACTAAATGTCCGTTCCCGGTTTTAAACTACCTACTATGTATAATTTTAGAGAAAAGAGTAAGCACTTAAAAAATCTTCTTGCACCCAATCATGCCGAGAGAGATTTAGAGATGCTCAAACGTCTGGATCCACAAAATGATCAGCTTAATACTTTTGCGCACGCACCCATTCGCAATGCCGAACGAATCCTCTATTTGTTGTTGGATGTCGCATCTGCAGAGGATATTCGTAACAACAGGCGTAATGCTAACCTGGAAGCTGAAAAAGCAAAAGAATATATCGCCAATCTCGAAGAGGAAAATGAAATCCTTCAGGAGGAACTGGATGAGAAAGATGCTGAACTCGAGGCTGAAAAAAAAAGCGAACCGGAATCCTCGAAACCGGTAGCCAAGAAAAAACCGGCATCAAAAGTAACAAGCGTCAAAAAGAAGACGAATACCCCCAAATCAACTGGAAGAAACTCGAAGACAAAAACGTCCAGATAGCCACAATCCTATATAATGATAGGATCAACTCCTATTATGAGTTGTTGAAATTGGACAAAGTCCTCGACGAGAATCCTTCCGAAAAGGATATCATTCGCATGGCAGAACTTCGCATCCGAAACCTGCTGGCATTCGATGAGCTTCAAAAATTTAACGACTCGGGCAAGTGGCGATACAAGCACCCTCTTATCGTTCACATGTCCGAGCGTTTCGCATTAGAGGAACTCAAGAGGCGCAATCCGGAAAAGTTTTTGAAAGAATATGCCAACTGTGCACATAACATTAAAAGATATTCATCCTACTTAAAGAATTCCGGCCGGGTAGACAAAAGAAAATCGGACAAGGAAAATTTGAAGAAACACCAGGAACGACATACAATATTTGAAGATATAATCGCAAATGAAAACAATTGAAATTTTCAATCTGGGAAATCTTCCCACTGCCCCACTCGACAGCTTTAACGAGCTACAGGAGGACTTCAAAATAACGGATCCAGATAAGCTGGCCAAGTTGCAGATGCTTATTCTCACACGGGGTTTTAAATATGCATTCAAAGCCTGGCGCGATCCGGATGGAAAGTTATGGATCATTGATGCGCACCAACGTCGCAAAGCGCTCATAGCACTCAGGAAAGCCGGCTTTGATATACCGGAAATTCCATACGAACCGATCTATGCAGCCGATAAAAAAGAAGCTGTTGAAGAGATTGCTGCATACAATTCAGAATTTGGAAAAAGAAATCCTGATACACTTCTATTTGAAAAATACCAGATTGACACAGATACTCTTGATCGGTTCAATCTTGACTTCAAACCTATAGCGATACAATCTCCCACTTTCGATTCAGTGTTGCAATCGGTGGATGAAAATGAAATAAGCGAAGACTCTGATGAGTTGCTCCAGCATCTTGAAGAGATATCCACAAAAGAACCGGTAACGCGCCCGGGAGATCTCTACATCCTGGGAGATCACAGGCTGGTATGTGGTGATTGCCTGCAGAGTAGCGAAGTAGCTCGTTTAATGAACGGCAGGCGTGCCGATTGCTGTGTTACTGATCCACCATACAATGTGGCCTATACCGGTGGTACAGAAGATGAACTGAACATCCGTAATGATGAGATGACCAATGATGATTTTCTCATGTTCATACGTCAGTCGTTTACTTCCATGCACAACGTGATGAAAGAGGGTGCTCCTATCTACGTGTTTCATGCCGATGGAGAAGGAGCCAACTTCCGTATTGGATTTAAGCAGGCCGGTTTTAAATTTGCTCAGTGCTTGATCTGGGTGAAGAATCAATTCACCATGGGCCGGCAGGACTACCAGTGGCAACATGAGCCAATTCTCTACGGATGGAAACCGGGTGCAGCTCACACCTGGTTGTCGGATCGTAGACAGGCCACCATCTGGAACTTTGAAAAGCCCAAACGCAATGGAGCCCATCCAACAATGAAGCCGGTGGCACTCATGGCATACCCGCTCCGGAACAGCTGTCCACCACGTGGTATAGTAGTTGACTTCTTCGTCGGGTCCGGATCAACCATGATGGCTGCTCAGCAGACCGATCGTATATGCTACGCCATGGAAATTGATCCTCGCTATTGCGATGTGATTGTGGAGCGTTTTAAAACAATGTTCCCGAATGTGGAAGTAAAACATATCCCTGCTGAATAATGGAACTCGAAACAGATATTTACATTCCGAAAATTCGGACATTCGGAGCATTCGGATACGATGCTGAACGAATAGCCGATTTGCTGGGTTTACATGGCCGTAAGCGAACTGAACTCATTGTCCGGCTATCTATACCGGGCGATGAGCTACGTGTCGCATACGACAACGGACGTGCTATCGGGGAGTATAATATCGACGTTGAGCTCACCAAGCTGGCAGAACGGGGAGATATCGAAGCCATAACCACATTGGCCGAGCGGTCGAAAGAACGAAAAATGAAGGATCTTAAAAAAGATCTGTTCGGGGCATAATTGCAAAAATGAACCTTGTATGAACTATCTTGAAACGCTGGATAAACTTCACCCGGATATCGTGCACCACTTTCTCCAGACCGGTGAGAGTAAAGGTATACCGGAGGAAGTACAACTGTTTCTTAAACAGATACAGTATGCAGCTGAGATATATGAGTATGAACGCAATATTTCCCGGGCTGCAAAGAAACTACGCATTAGGATTCTCACTGAACAGAAAATTGATGTACCGGTCAGGACATGCAAATCACGCATTTACTCAGCGCTTAACTATTTCAACATTGATAACAATGTTGCAGTTAAGGTCTGGGAAAACGACTTTGCGGACAAGT
>Ga0265294_10011066_pt1 | contig 10181 bp, 3 predicted proteins | sample MunlanPumphouse3_FD_192504 | JGI IMG/M metagenome (GOLD analysis project Ga0265294, IMG submission 192504) | Groundwater microbial communities from a municipal landfill in Southern Ontario, Canada - Pumphouse #3 | ecosystem: Environmental > Aquatic > Deep subsurface > Groundwater | place...
TAAGTGTAAACTTTCTGGAAAGATCACTGCTGATCCGGGCACTGGTAGGCAAACGCTGTTGGCATACAGACGGTCTGATGGGGAACTTATAGGCGCGTGTGTTTGGGATGATATTACACATGAGTATGAGCTATTTTTACAAGAGCATTCTGATGAAAACATAATGCTCACCCGCAGGGATGATGCTGGTGTATTTTTTGCTGAGACATATGATCGCCTCTCTTTGTGCCAGCACGTAACATCGCAGCCAGCAGAGTTTGTTCCTGATAGAGATGGAAAAAGGATTGATGTTGCACATAAGTATGATATTACTTCTTACCCATCCACAATTGTACACGAGAATTTATTACATGGCGTGGACAGTGGTAGGGTAGTATATCTTGATTCTTTGGAATCAGGTAATCTATACAATGACATTATTTCATGCAGATTGCCGCGAAAAGCTAGGGGGATACTAGCCACACAAAGAGATAAATTCTTATGCAGGGACGGTAACATCGGTATAGCTGACATTGAATATTTACTAAATAAAGATCCATTTAATGATGGATCACTCCTTGCTGGGTATTCTCTTCGTCACAGCACCCGTGATTTTGCGCAGAGGGTAGATGGGGAGTATGTATTACATAATTTTAATAAAGGAATGTATCATTATAATGGCCTTGCTGGAATAGACACGCTCGGGATACCTACTGATATATACTTTGATAGAGCTTCCGCCAAAACTGTTTATATTTATATAGATTTTGTTAATGGTTATAATTCAACCACTGTGCATTTGATTCATGTCCCACACGTGTTTATACTTTCCATATATTCTAATAAATTTGACTATATGTCTATTGGTGGGACCACTCTGACCACTGCCTCATATACTCTTCCAAGTCCTTACTATGGGAAATATCATATAGCAGTGGTGTTTAATACCAGCGGAAATGATGTTGTGTACATTAATGGAGTGGCCCGGATAACTAAGGCAGTTGGTATTCCTACTACTCCAAGAGCAAAATCACCGTTGTACTTTTTAGGGAATCATCCTGGAACGCATAATATTGTGGTACAGAATTGTGCTGTGTTTGACCGTGCGCTTTCTATTTCTGAAATAAATTCCTTATCTACCATATTGTATGACACAGTGAACAATGAAATACCAGTTCCATCACTGACTAAGTTTGATCAGGGTAGAGTTGGTTTGATTAAGAACTTTATTGAAAATCCATATATGCATATTGGTGTGAATGATCGCACTGTGTCTGGCTCTAGTTATAGAGCAAGCCCTACTATGGCAGATAATGGTGTTACTATACACACAGATCATTTGCAATTTAATGGGACTACAGGTGTCCTGTATAGAACAGCACAATTAGATTTTGATGGTTCTATACTCTGTATTCAATTTGAACATTCGGCAAGAGTTGGTACACAATGTATATGGAAAATAGGAGATTCCATAAATGGTGTGGCCATATGTATTGATGCCTCTGGAGTATTATCCTTGTATGTACGCAGCAACAGCACACTCACATCTGCCTCAATTGCTACTGTGATTTCTGTGGGTGCAATGTACACCCTTGCCCTGAGTTTATCCTCTATTAGTCTATATGATTCCTTGCAGGTACTGATAGAGGATAAATTGCATGGACTGCTACTCGGAGAGTATTCTGGGTATGAGTCCATAGGTGTTTCTTATGCTAGTTCACCAGTAACAGGGACTGTTGGGACAACTCATTACTTTAATGGAAAGATATATGTACACGTATTGACTGATAGTGCCTCATTTGAAAGTAGACCATATATACAGGCTGGCTCGTTTTCAGCATGGATAGATGGCGAGGAATTACCCATAGAGATAGTTTCTATTGATAATATCAATAAACGTAGTGTTGTATGGACGAAGATTCCAGAATTTACAGGTGATTCAAATATAATACTCAAAAAAACCCCATCTAGTAAGTGGGGGTATACAGGATCAGATGCAGCATCGCTGGTATGGGATTACTCTTTTATTGCAGTGTATCATATGGTTCCAGACACAGCACAACTTATTGACTCTACAGCTAATAAATTTAACGGTGTTTTGGTAAATATAGATGAATCGAATTTTGAAAATACTGTGATAGGATCTGTATTAAATTTTAATGGAATAGATGAGCATGTTCTACTATCAGACCAATTGTTGACGGACGTACAACGGTGTTCTATTTCTATTTTATTTAATGCAACTACTGTTCCAACAGGATTATATAGTAGCACATACAATATAAATGATGCTCAGTGTAATATATCTATTGATGCATTATCCAACTTAAATTTTGCATTATATGATAATAATGAGGCAGAGGTTGGTGTAGGCGAAGTGGGAATAGTAACAGGAAGCACTGATTTTGTAACTATGGCGTATACAGGGAAGGATGCAAACAATGCCATCACTGTTCAATTGAATGATGGTACACCTTTTCAGTTTATTGGATCTGGCAGTAGGGTGAGTGAATACCCTACTACAACGTACCTTGGAAGAGATATAGATAATGGTTATTTACATGGGAGTATCGGAGAAGTTATAATATCCAACAAGAGTAGATCAGCTTTGTACAATTCATTATTGTACAGGTCGGTAAATGATACTCTTTGTACATATGCTGAAGAATCAAGGGGTAGTTTGGCGAAGATGACTTTGGGTCTTCCCTTAGCCACTATCACCAATTATCCATTGAAAGTTGTATTCTCTGAATCATCTGGTTATTTAGGCACAGACTGTTCGGCTCTATTTGCAGCTATTCAAGGATCGTTTCGTAATGTATATATAATTACAGATGCTGGAATAAGTTGTGCAATAGAAGTGACTGTGTGGGATTATGAAAATAAATACGCTGAGTTATATGTGCGAGTCCCTGAAATCAGAGCGGATGTACCGACTATCTTATATGTGGAATTCGCAAAATATATAAATCCAGATGTATGTATTTCATCTGAAGATACAAGCGGTGTATGGGATTCATCTTTTGCGGGTGTTTGGCATTTTTCGGAGGATGTTGAGTATGTCCCATATTTGGTGGATAGCACAAACAATAATAATCATTTCTCAAACCCATTAAGTACATCAGCAGGATCTTTATCTGAATATGGAAGTAGTGTATCGGTTGTGAATTCAGCACCATACCCATCAGCTTCCGATTCATCTTCCCTTGATTTAAGCACAGCTATATCTGTTGAGTTGGCAGTAAAGTTTCCCACGTTTGCTAATTGGGGAGCCCTACTTTCTAAGGGATATGACAATTCCTACGAAATTAAAGGAATGAATTCTGGCTTTACTTTTAGGATAAAAAGCAATACTGATCAATCAGTAACTTTATCCACTACTGCAAACAGTTGGCAGTACCTTGCTGGAACATATACCAGTGGCTCCCTGCTTGGGTACAATAATGGAGCACAAATTGGAGTTAATGCGGCACCAACTGGAGTTTTAGGGAATTCTAGCTCCCCACTTGTACTATGTACAGATCAAGGTGGTGGCAATAGTGCTTCCGGACATTTTTCAGAGTTATGGATTTCAAATGTAGTCCGTGGACCAGAATGGATAGATTATTCATACCGCGCATGGAGGGATCAGGTTATTAGCATAGCAGAACTTGGGAGTGTTTGGAATCTATCACTGGTTAGTGATTTATCTATATGGCTAGATGCTGCGGATGATACCACTGTTATAATGTCTGGAAATAATGTTATTCAATGGAACGATAAGTCTGGGAATGCACGACACGCCATTGGTAAAAACACGAACTATCTAACAAAAAAAGCATGGCCGTATAATTCTAATGTAAATGCTATTAGCATAGCAGCGTATGGTTCATTAGGTGGGGAGTACAACACAACCATTACGAATCAATCTATATTTGTGGTTTTTATTCCAAGAACAAACTGTGATCTATTTGCTCGTGTATTTACTCAGTCTGATACTTCTAATGACTATGTAACCACTGGGGGATTTGTTCCTATAAGACGGCATAATTCTCCACAATATGCAAGTGAGTGTGTGGGCAATGTTCCTAACTATGCTGGGGTACACGCTGTGGCGGATAATACTGCTGTGCTATTTGAAAGCATACACACAGATACAAATGTGATAAATATAAAAAATGGAAGCATCGCTGCAGGAAACATTCATGTTTTAAATAAGCAATTTACAAATTATCGTGTAGGTGCCATAGCTCCGGGTGGAGCAGGAGACTACTTTGATGGATATGTGGCAGAAGTTATTATTTTAGACCGTGTGGTTACTACACGAGAGAGATTAAATATTGAGGGGTATTTGGCGCATAAATGGGGTATTGCTACTATGCTTGATGCGGGCCACATGTGGAAAGCAAGCCCCCCTATAGTGAAGGAAGATACTCCTACTTTAAGCATCTCTCAAGATATTGCATTATTGCTTGATTCTGAGGATATTAGTTCACTAGATATCCGTGCTAATGGAAAAGTGAATACATGGGCTGATAATAGTGAGTATGGATTAGATGCGCAGCAAAGCACAGATTCTTTACGTCCTGTATTTTATCCAGGACAGGGTATATACTTTGATAAGACAACATATCTTACTATGCTGTCTAATTATCTATATGTAAATCCTGACCATGTGGCTGTTTCCATATTTGCGGCTGTTGTCCCATACACTGATAATACCCAGTCAATAAGCAGGTTTATATTTGACTTTGGCTATGTTGCCCCTTCTGGATACGGTGTAGGTTGCAGCAGTTTTGGACTCTATGCTTATGCTGCTAACGCGTTGTCCTCTACCCCTACCAATATGAATGTAGAACAATCCACTCATGTGGTATGTCTCACTATAACATTAGGGGAGTTTCTGCGATTATACTTAGATAATGAATTAGTTGCGGAAAATATAAATGTAAATTCTGAGTTGTCTGTTAATACTCTGAATGAAAGTCCCACACGGTATTCGACCGGAGGGCCAGTATGCATTGGGGCACAGTCAAAAACATCTAGTGATATTGATAGGTTTTTTTATGGAATTGTTAAGGAATTGATTGTTGTCCGTGGCAGCATGGATGATTCCTCAAGGGATTACATTTATTCATACCTACATTCAAAATTTATTAATTCTGATTTTATTACCGGGAATATAAATTGTAATATATCTTCAGAGGTGTCTGTTCCAGAGTATAATGTCCCAGTTATGCTGTCTATCACTGAATCATCGGGTGTAAATTCATTTGACGTCTTTAATAAGTTAGCGAGTCTTTCTGGTTTATTTTATGAAACTAATCAGCAAGTCCATAAATTTGGAATTTATAATAATGGGCTATGTGGATTTAATACAGCCATAAGTATATGTGGAAATCAATTGGGAGTTAATGGAAAAGCTGGTGAATTTATTAATAACTATATAGATGTATCCAATGCAGTAAGTAGAGCACTGCTTAGTTCCAGAAATATATCAGTATCTATATGGGTTAATATTAAATTTAATCCTTCAGCTACAGAAGTGTTGATATTTGGAACTACTACGGCAAGTGAATTTCAGTTTCTTGTGCGTCAGTATTATGGTGAGTTGGTGTATAGACATGCATCGTCTGGGTATGTAGTAGGGTACTCGTGCCCAAATAAGTGGACACATATTTTGATAACCAGAGATTCTGGTTCCAATGTAATCACATATATAAATGGAGTATATGCAGGTTTGAATACATATTCAACAGCACCTTCCATTAGCTCTAGTCCGATACAAATAGGATCTAGTGCATTTACTGGTGCTATTGGAGATATTGATTTGTTTACTAAGTGTTTGTCAGCAGAAGAGGCGCAAGCATTGTATTTATCTAGTAGTTATAGAGAGACTGGATATCCAGATATACATACTACTCTGATAGAGTCAATTCCTTTGGTTTTACTAGGAGAGACAATAACCTCGGTGCATATAAATTCACTTGGCAGCGATATATGGTATTTACTCTCGTTCAACAATACCACAACATTTTATGCATATATAGATGAGGAATGGACTCCAATTGTAACTGCAGATGCATCCATACATGGGCATATAGGCGAAACAGCATACTATTATTGGGATTATTTCACATCTGAGTGGGTGTATAGCGGAACATCTGTGCATAGTGCCATATCATCAGCACTTGAATATGAAGGGAATAGAATGAAAGTCTTTACCCTGAACGCATGCTCTGTCTTTCCATCAGTGTCTGAAACAGGGACATTTACAGTAGCTGTATCTATGAGGGATCAAGTGGAAGAGGTATCATCTATAGTTATAAATAACAAGAACTATTGGGTTTCAGAAGAATACATACTCTCAGATTTCTGTGAGACTGTATCCAAAAGCTCTGTTAGTTATGCTTATCAGATTCCAGATGGCACCGCAGAGTATAAGACGGCAACCAAGTTATATTGTTGGATCACGGGCGGGACATCGTGGGTTGAGTGCGTTAATGGAACAATTCCAAACGTGCCCGTAGGATTGACAACTGCTGGTAAATCCATTAAATTTAGACTTGTATGGGATTTGGATGTATGGATTGATCCTAAAGATGTAGTAATTGAATTCACAATCAAATAAGGTGATGTGATGGCTGGATGGCTAAATCAAAGTGAGTTGCACAATATGTTATTGTATAATGAAGATACTGGTATATTTACTTGGAAATCTAAACCACATGGTAAAGTACAAGTTGGTGATATAGCTGGAACTAAAAAAGATGGATATATTATAATTAAAATAAATAAAGTTGCATACAGGGCGCATAGGTTAGCATTTTTATATAAATTTGGATATCTACCAGAGAATGATATTGATCATATTGATAAAAATAGAAGTAATAATAAATGGTCAAATCTTCGTGAAGTTTCCAAGCAGTGCAATCAGAGAAATTGCAGCATTGCTAAAAATAACAAAACTAAAGTAATAGGGGTATCTTTTGATGAATGGACTAATAAGTGGATTGTTAGTATCACTATAAATAGGGTTAGAAAGCATTTAGGAAGATTTTCTGACTTTTTAGAAGCAGTGTTTCATAGATATTGTGCTGAACAATGTTTAGGGTGGCACTCTTGTTCTAGTGCTTCATCCGCGCATACTTACATAATAAATAATATGGGGGTGATGTGATGGCTGGATGGTTGCCAGTTGAGTATCAAGACTATATTCTGAATAAGATCGCAGAATGCGACGAACAAGCAATGGTGACTCAGATGCCGACCACATTTTTTAATGTGGTCTGGCCGTCATTATGGGAGCAGGGCACCCTTATTGAAGAGGGAGATCTTTGCAGACCACCTACTGACAATGGAAAGATATATGAGTGTACTGCCGGAGGCACGACCGGAGCATCAGAACCTTCATGGGGTACTGTGCAAGATGGAACATTTACAGATGGCACAGTGACATGGAAAACACATGATAATTATGCTTTGGTAAATACAGCAAGAACTCCTGCCGAATTTACTGTTTCTGACGATATTTCCGGTGGCAGAAAGATGGTATTGGCAGAAAAGATGGGTGTTGTCACACATACCGCCGGTATTGTTTCTCATGGCGCACTGATATGCCATGCAGACAGAACGCTGCGCCATGTAACGGAAGCAGCAACCACCGTGGGCAATAACTCTCTTGAGTCTGGCCGTACTACCATTTTCTACGCATTAACAGTTGTTATATCTGACTTAATCGTGGAGTAATTATATGTCGTACATACCACCGGCATGTAATGCTGTAGACTTCACAATAGATAGGTATATAATAATCCAACCGTGTAATGCGGTTGATTTTAACCTTGTTGATGATATATCTATAGGATTAATATCAAAGGCTAGTAATGTATACCTGCGTGGAGATAAGTGGTATTTCGCAGAAGGCTATCTGATTACCTTAGCAAAGAGTGTTATAACTCCACGTTCTGGGATTTTTAATTTTCATGCAATATCGGAAATTGCACCAAGCCTATCCAGCATAGTAGTATCTACTCCAATAAATTTACTGAGAATCCTCCCCGATTGTATTTCTAAGGATTCCATTATAGATATAAAGAATGCAATTTATTTGTTTAAAAAACCAGAACCGCAAGACCTGCCTATAGCTGCCAAATCTAGTGGATACATATCGTATTCCACTCCTATTCGTTCAGACGAGCATATGGTTTTGCCGTGGGGAGATGGGGTCAAAACGGATATATTCACTGAAATAAATCCAGAGGATTTCACGGACATCAGTTCCGAAGTTATTGATGGATGGAAGAGTTTCCTTGAATCTGACATATCTACTGATTTAGTTTCATCTGACATATCTACTCACATTGATAATGCTACGGATAGTCTATGGAAATCATTTTTGCCAGCGGACTTATTATCAAACATTCAATATGGAAATAAGTACGAACTGAACGGCACTTTTACAATCCCATATAGGCAACCGGGACCAAAAGACAAAACAGTATTTGCAAGTTTCGATTTCTTGGACAGGCAGTATATTCATTTTTATTTTAATTGGAACGCACCAGAAGCGAATGACAGGCATCAGGAAGTTAATTGGGGTCCAATAAACTATTTTGAATTCTGCAATAAGCAATACTGGCCACCTAATGATGGGATTGTCAATTTTAAGCTGAATCAAGTGCTTGAGGCAGATATGGTCAATGTCTGCTACAATGTCACATTCGATATAGATGGATATAACACAGACATCAGGTGTCCCTACCAATCTACTAAAACGGGAGCACGTGATCCATATACGGGTGGAGGGTTCAATGACATCCCTCACATTTACCCAATTCCAAGAAAGGAGATGTATTACATGCTGAATACTGTTTTAGTAAAACGACTACCTGACAATATTCCAATAGAAGTCACTTCTGTTGATATTCAGTACGATATGCAGAGTTGGCTTTGGCAGTTCACTTTGACTATACGTGATGAAAAATATCTCAATCTGCTGAAACCATCAGGGAGTACATTGATAGATGTTGAGGTATACATAAATGGATGGAAGTTCACCTGTACCATTGAAAGTTGGAGAGAAGGGGCCTCGTTTGGCAACTCTTCGTGGACAGTAACTGGACGTTCTCCTTCCATGATGCTTGGATCACCACAGAATCAAAAGAGCAGTCATATTTATGGTGTAGGGGACTCTATTGCATCTTCTGGAGGGCAGATAATTGACGATGTTCTGGATGGTGTTGATCTCGGATTGAATAACACCGGATGGAACATGGATTGGACGTATTATACCGATGTTCATACCGGATTTGATCCATTTGTAGCAGATAACTATGCTGGGTGGGGATTCCCTCCAGAGACATTTTCATGGAGCGATAAAACACAAATAGAAGTGGTTAAAGGACTGACTGATTCTATTGGGGCTTTTATTATAACAAAACCAGACTGCTATTTAGCAGCGGACAGGAAACTTTACATACGCCCACAATTTGACATCCCGCCGTGGTATTGGAATGATCCAGATGGAACTAACTTTCCTGAGTTCCAGCACACTATAGATGTCGCATATACAAGTGAGATTGGAAGAGATTATGCAAAACTGCCAGTATACACCGCTGTTTATGTCATGGGGCAGAAGGAGACTACGCCTCAGACATTTGAGAGTACTGACGGTATTGTTGTAACAGAACTGTATCGTGATGGGGTCGGACCAGCGTATAGGGTATATGCTCCTGATATTGTCGATCCTAATTTAACATCATGGCAGGCATGCAAAGAACGTGGTCGTATGGTTCTATGTGATACAGGAGAGTGGGTAAAACACACGCTCAGGCTTTTCTCTATAGCGCAGAAGGATGATCCGAATGCAATACTCTGTGGATTGATGTTGCCCGGTGATTTTGTACGAGTTATGGATAAAAGCACTACGTGGTATGGGATGATTACATCCGTTGGGCTTCGCGCAGCGGTAGTAAGCGGATCTGCCTTTGCTGTCACACAAACAGTGGAAGTAAACAGGTATACAGGGAGCTAAGACATGAATCCATATGCACAATTTCTAGGACTACTGCCAAAACAGACGAAGCTGATCTGTAAAGTACTGGAATTGCCAGTTGACGGGATTGTTACAGTGCAAAGTATCAGAGGAACTAATTTTAAGGTGAAGGGGGCTGGTTCTGATATAGCTGTAAATGATTATGTTCTAGTCATCGACGATACAA
>Ga0265294_10011067_pt1 | contig 10181 bp, 8 predicted proteins | sample MunlanPumphouse3_FD_192504 | JGI IMG/M metagenome (GOLD analysis project Ga0265294, IMG submission 192504) | Groundwater microbial communities from a municipal landfill in Southern Ontario, Canada - Pumphouse #3 | ecosystem: Environmental > Aquatic > Deep subsurface > Groundwater | place...
AACCCCGAAGAGAAAAGTCGCATCTTCCTGTCGGCACATTACGATTCCCGTCCTTTTGCCGATCACGATGCCGATCCTGCCAACCACCAGGTGCCCATCGACGGTGCCAACGACGGCGCCAGCGGAACCGGCGTGCTGATGGAAATAGCGCGCCAACTGCATTTACATCCGGTAAGCAGCGGCATCGACATCATCTTGTTCGACCTGGAAGATTATGGCCCGCCACAGGACAGCCAGACGGATCAATCGACCGACACGTGGGGGTTGGGATCGCAACATTGGTCGGCCAACCCGCACCAGCCCAACTACATCGCACGCTACGGTATATTGCTCGACATGGTGGGTGCTGCCGACGCCACCTTCCCGCTCGAAGGTTTTTCGATGTATTATGCCCCAGACATCACCAGGAAAGTGTGGGAAACCGCAACAGAGGCTGGCTATGGAGATTATTTCGTTTTTGAAAAAGGAACCTACATCACCGACGATCATTACTTTATTAATACCATCGCCAAAATTCCTACCCTCAACATCATCCACCTGGAGCCGGCATCGGCCAACGGCACTTTTTATGATCCCTGGCACACCGTAGCCGACGACATCACGCAAATAGACCCCGCTACCTTAAAGGCCGTTGGCCAAACGCTGCTGGCGGTGATTTATCAGAAGAGCTTTTAGGAAAGACTTGCAGTAAATTCACATTAGGCGTAGGTGAGGAAAAGTTTGCTATCGAATCAATTCGTGTAAATTTTGTGGAGTAATCGTGTTTAACTTTTCCACACCATATTTTTCAGCAAAGGATGCCGGTAGTCTGGGTTTCCGCTTGATGCTCCATTTAAATTCAAAAGCCCGTAGTTCCCCATCTATTTCTTCTACCAGATCGATCTCGGCACCATCATAAGTGCGCCAAAAATAGAGGTTTGCGTGCCGGTTGCTGTTGTGATTTTGCTTGATGTATTCGCTTACGCAAAAGTTTTCCCAAAGTACCCCGATATCCTTCCTGGCTGTAACCGGATTATAATTATTGGTCAAAGTGTTTAAAATGCCATTGTCGTAGAAATAATATTTTCTGTTTTTTTAAATTTCGTTGCGCAAGTTAGTACTGTAGGAGCCAAGATTAAAAATAACAAATGTTTTTTCCAGAAGATCCAGATACACTTCAATGCTAATTCTGGGAATTTTAAGCAAATTGGATAACTCATTTACCGACACCTGAGAACCAACCTGCAAAGCCAAAGAAGTTAGTAATTTCCTGATAACCGATGGGTTTTTAACCCGCTCATAAATCAGAATATCCTTGTAAAGATAATCGCTGCTTAATTCGTTCAGCATCTTCTTTTTATCACCAGAATCTAAATCTATAATCCCCGGATAGCTGCCAAAGACCAATAAATTATTCAGGTTATTAATTATCCAATACCAGCCTTTGGTATCATCAATTTCCGAAAGTGATAACGGATACATGATAAATTTTACATTTCTCCCGGTCAATGGTCCACCAATTTGATTAGCGAGATCGAAGCTGCTCGATCCGGTAGCAATGATCTTGTATTGTTTCAATTCATCATAAATTAGCTTTAGGATGCTTCCAATTTCATTAATCTTTTGCGCCTCACCCAAAGCAATTATAGTATTGCCAGAAAATAGTGTTTTGATGGAATCCAGGTTTTTGCTTTCAAGAATATTGGCAATGGTTGGAATTTCACAATTCAGGATTAAAGCTCCGGCCGTATCTTTAAAAATTGTTTTAAGCAAGGTTGTTTTCCCTACCTGACGGGAGCCATAAAGAATTATTATCTCTTTTTTGGGAATCCACTTTTCGATTGTCGCGGTAACGCTCTTTTGTACATTAGGCCAGATATTGTATGATAAAATGCAAATTTAAGCCAAATATTGCATAATCCATTACAAACTTCAGCTTGTCTTTATCAAATTGTTTTTTGTGTCAAAATCGCGGACGATAAAATTTTGATTTGGGTTGAATGTAATAAGATAATAAGGTTGTAGCATGATGTTGAATTTTTCCACTAAGGTTAATTGATTAGAAATAAGGGTTTATTTTCCGGCCCAAAACCGCCCTCAGCAGCGGCCAGCGCGCCGGCGCTCCCCTTCTCCTTCAGGAGAAGGGGCTGTGGGATGAGGTCTTTAATCCCGAAAGGCATTCTTAATCATATATTCTTTTTTACTCTCGCAGCAAGTCGCGGTAGTCGGCGCGGGAGTGTAAAGGCTCAAAAGCTGCTTCTGATGATAATCGCTCCAGATCGGAAAAGCCAAGGATACGCGCTTGTTGTAGATATTCGATGGCGAGCTGTGGATTATTTTGTTTCATCATCACGATGGCACTCAGGTAGGAATGTTCCGGATTGAGTGGCTCTATGGTTCGATAAATCTCGATTGTTTTTTCGGCCTGCGCCAGATTGTCTTCTTCTATGGCCTGGCGGGCAAACATATAACTCAGCAGCCCGTTGAAGCCCAGCAGCCTGTTGTGGAGCCTGCGGGTGTAGAGCTCTTCGGAGGGTTGTTTAAGGTCGCCAAGTTGCTTTTTCCACCACTCCGCATCTTTTTCTGTAAAGGCTTTCAGAAAATTGTTTTGCATGCCTATCTCTCTTTCGAGCGAACGCACCATCTTTCCAAGCTGCTCTTTGTAGGCGGTGTTGCCACGGATGGTGTTTAATTGTTTTTTAAAATCAGCCCCATCACGAATACCGTCGAAAACGGCAATGGCACGCTGCGCTGTTTCGCCAGCATCAAAATAGTGATTGTTCCCAATCTGATCGCTGATTTTCTTTTGATAAAAATTGTATGCCTTTTCTATAAAAGCCTCGTCGCCTTCCCGTATTTCCTTAATGCTGATGGCATAAAAAGCCTCGCGCATCACGTCAACAGGAGGCCAGTTGTGGTCGCCCTCAAAAATGATGAGATGGTTGCGGAAGCCATTGCGCGTGAGGTAGCGGTCGTTGTTGATGAGTTCATTGAGATTAAAATCTTCATATCCGGCCATTCCCACATAAAAAAATGTGGCATCAGGTTTTTGCTGTAGTTCCGGAAAACCGGCTCCGGCGCCAATTACAGCAATTACTTCCTGATTTTCAAGGGCCGCAGAAACAGCCACGCGTGCTCCCGCCGAAAATCCCATCGCTACAATTTGCTTCGGATTGATAAGTGCCCGCGGCTGTATCTTCTGTAGCATCTGTTGGTAAATTGCAAGACCTTCGGACATGGTCTGCCCGTTGCGTGAGCGGTTAGAAGCTACCAGCACAAAACCAAATTCTTCCGCCAGTTTTTTGTATTTATTGATAACATAGCTACCGCGAGCGTGCGGATCGAAGGCGAATATTACCGGCCAACCCGCTGGCGGCGTAGTTGCTGTGGGCACAAAATATTCGAAAGCAGATTTAGGGCTCTTTTTTTCGGGAGGAGCCGTCAGCACTTCAGTGGCAGAGGTATCCGTTTTGGCCAATTGCTCAACGAACGAGTCGGCCTGTGTTGTTGTGTTTGCACCGGCAGCCTCTTGGTCATGGGATCGATTTCCGGAGCTGTTGCAGGCAGCGACAAAAAATAGCAGGATGCCGGGAAAAATCAAGAAAAGTAGTTTTTTCATAATTATAATAATTCATTGGCAAGATTTGCCAGGTCGGAGCGCTCGCCTTTTTCCAGGCGCACATGGGCATGCAGGTCGTGCTGTTTGATGCGGTCGATGAGATAGGAAAGTCCGTTGCTTTGCGCGTCGAGGTAGGGCGTGTCGATTTGGTAAATATCGCCGGTAAAAACTATCTTGGTTCCCTCACCGGCACGGGTGATGATGGTCTTAACTTCATGGGGTGTCAAATTCTGCGCTTCGTCCACGATAAAAAATACGTTGGAGATGCTGCGTCCGCGGATGTAGGCCAGCGCCTGGATTACGAGTTTCTCGCTTTCGATGGCACCGGTTATGTTTTGAAACTCCTTGTCGTGCTCGCCGTATTGGTTTTGGATAAATTTCAGATTATCGTAGAGCGGTTGCATGTAGGGATCGATCTTCGACTTGAAGTCGCCGGGCAAAAAACCAATGTCTTTGTTGCTCAGCGGCACAATGGGGCGGGCAAGATAAATCTGCTTGTAGTTGCGGCGCTGGTTCCAAGCGCCTGCCAGCGCTACGAGCGTTTTGCCGGTGCCGGCCACGCCTTGCAGCGTCACCAGCTTGATGTTGGGATTGGTAACGGCATGCAGCGCAAAAACCTGCTCGGCATTGCGCGGAGTGATTCTGGAAATCTGATGCTTGTCGAGACGCTCTACAAGCTGGATGCGTGGATTGTACCAACCCAAAGCCGAGGCGCCGGTGGATTGCAGTATCAGATATTGGTTGGGCGCCGGCATTTCGATACCCAGGTCGGTGTATTCGCACAAGCCCTCGCTGTAAAGCCGGCTGATGCCGCGCGGGTCCACATTTTCGTACCGCGAGATGCCGGAATAAAGCGTATCGACATTTTTGATCTTTCCGGTCATAAAATCTTCGGCGGGCAGGTTGAGAGCTTTGGCTTTGATGCGCAGATTCACATCTTTGGTCACCATTACCACCCTGCGATCGGGATATTGCTGCTTGAGCTGCAAGGCGGCATTCAGGATGCGGTGGTCGCCCTTGCGCTCGCCAAAAACTTTTTCGGCGTCGATGGCTGCGGAGTCCTGGTCGTTCATCACCACCTTAAAACTGCCTTTGTTGCCATTGTCGAGTGGTATCCAGTTGCTTAGCGATGTGTTGTCGGAGAGCCGGTCCATGATGCGGATAAACTCCCGTGCCTCAAAGTTGATGGTGTCGTTGCCTTTTTTAAACTGATCCAACTCCTCAAGCACCGTTATGGGGATGGCAATGTCGTTGTCCTCGAAGCTGTTGATGGAGTTGTGATTGTAAAGAATCACCGAAGTGTCGAGCACAAATATTTTTTTCTCACCTTTTTGTTTTGCTGAATCCGATGGTTTTTTGGCTGGCTCCACGGTAGGATTTACCAAATGTGCTTTGTGTGGTGGTGCTTCGGGTGTTTTTATTTTTTCGGCTGCAGCCTGATTTTTCACCGTGCCGTTTTTCGGCTTTTCTGCTTCTGCTCGTTTGGTCTTCGTTGATTTGTTTGGTGCTGTGCTCACTTTTGTTTGTTGTTCGCCGGATGGAATCACATCAGCAACTTCGGTTTTCTTGCTCCGCGATTTTGTTTTCTTTTCGATGGGTTGCTCTACAGGTGTTTTTTTTGCCATAATCTATTTCTCTGAAAAAATCCTGCTTTTAAAGGATGTTGAATTAACGGACGAACAAAGGAAATGATTTTACGGGAAGCTACATTTTAAAAAAATCATGTAAATTTGACTTCCATTTTTAACACCCAAAAGCCATGGATTATCTCACTTACGCCCAAAAGACCAGCTACCTGCTCGAAATGATCGGGCAAGGGAGCATGATTTCGCTGCAGCAGGCAGCCGAAAAGTTTGGTTGTTCGCAAAGCACCGTCCAGCGCATGATCAGGTTTCTGCAGGCCGAAGGTCACGAAATTTTTTATTGCAGAACTTCAAAAAGATTTGTGTTAAAAAAATAAAACTATTTTCATCTGGTCAAATATTGACCGGGTGACGCTTTAATTTTGTAGTCGAATTTCTTAGTTTTTGGAATTTGATAAGTTACGGTAAAAATATGGTTAAAAACAAAAGAAGGTAAAAGTACAGGCTTACCCCCTGAACAATGAGAAATGGTTCAACTTCTGCCAAGTAAAACATTAGAAAAGATTTCTAATACGTAAAACATTTAAAACTATGAAAGACATTAGATGGTTTATTTACTTAGGTATCGCAGCATTACTGGCAGCGATGGCATTTTATTCGTGTAGCAAAAATTCTTCTGATCCAGCCATTAAATCTTCCATTCCGGCTGAAGTATTGGATAGCATCTGCCCAACGTGCAAGTCTTATGATTTTTGGTTACCCGAAAAAACAAAGATTGAGAAAAAGGAAGGAAAAGAGGGTAACCAAATAATACTTACTGCGCCAGCAGGATATTTGTACTATGGGTTAGCAAACGACAGCAGCCTCTTTGTATGGGACAAGAAAGTGCCGGATGGCAGCACGGTAACCGTTACGTGTGTTTGCACCAATGGAAATTCTGAAGATTGCAACCCTGTGGGACATGATGGTACAATTAACTGCGTGATACGACCCGGCTGTATAACCTGCGAAAGGCAGGAAAAGGTAATGGATCCTACCAAACAAACCGGACTTGAAATCTTATCAGGGGGGTTCGTGAATCCCGGATTGGGCGTAAGCTTTGCCCAACCTGATGATGAATTGCCGTATGCTTTTGAAGCCTTATTGCAGTATCCCGAAATAAAATTACAGCTTGATGAATTCATGGTTCAATTTTACGGCGATCTTTCCGAAATGCCTGTTATTAGCACCGAAGGAGCAACAGCAACTGCTCCGGCAGGATATCGCTTTGTGGTTCTTAACGTATATGGCAGAGCGTTGGTCACCCTTATTCCGGAAACGAAAGGCGTTAGCGAAGTGGGTGGTTCTAATTATACATGCCCATGCAACGGTACGTCAGGAAGTTGTAAAGTGAAAAGTTCTTTCGGCTATTATTATTGTGTTAAACCCAGTGCTAACCCCTGCAACCAGGCTTGTAACACGATGACTGTTGAGGATACGCAGAAAAACATCGTTCATTCTTATAACTTTTACTATTTTTAATTACAAGGCGCAAGGTGCCGGAAAGGCGCCTTGCGTTTATTAAAGTGTCCTTTTTATGAAAACTTTCACTTTTATCTTATTTACCACGCTCCTGTTCAGTTTGCATTGTGTGCAAGCGCAAAATGTAGATTTATTTGAGGAAGTGAATACCAGGCAACTTACAGAGAAGATAACCCTGTACCCGGCGAATTTCGTTTATGTGTACGCGCCGCTCAGTTGTACGATGACCAAAGAAGACAGCCTTTTGACGCAGCCTGCTGTTATAGACTATTACAGCGCCAATTTTAATTGTTTAACAATTGCTGTGGATTCGATTACCGACAGCCTGCGCCAGGAACTAAAAATCAGCAAACCCGGCTTTTATTTCATTGATACTTCATTTACAATCTTTCATCGATACCTGTTAAGTCCCGAATCGACCCCCGAATTAATCCAAATTGGAGCTAACGCCTTAGATACTTCCGCCAACTATCTATCGGTGATAAATCAATACCAGCAGGGCAACAGAAACTTCTCGTTTATGGTTCAGTATTTGAAAACCCGCAAAAATGCATACGAGCTTTTATCGGTTGAGATTGATGAGGCAGAATCGTTAATTGATACATCGGCCACGCTATCGGACGATGTAATGGAATTTGTGTACGACTATTTTTTTTGCCGTACCCGCGACAGGGGATATTACTATTTCGACACACAGAGCATACCCTTCGCCATTCTTCTCAAAAACAGAAATCAGTTTCTGCGCTATTATGATACAGCGCAGGTGAATTCAAGACTTAAAACGCTTATCGAATTTGGATTACCTCGGTTGGTTAGTGATATGGATTTGGAGTTTATCCAACAGGCTGCTGAGTTTGCTAATGATCCACCAGATAACATAACTTTAATAAATTCGGATGGCCATGTGCTTATAACGCTCATAGGCGATGCCAACGACACAATACCGAAAGGCAATGCGCTGAGAGCATTTTACTATCTTCATCATGGGGATACGCTAAACTACCATCACTATGAAGAAAACTATCTGGAGCTGTCAAAAGCCAATGCTTTAGGATTACATTTTATGGCTAATTACTACTATAGAAATATAGATGATAATGCATTCCGTGCGAAGGCCCGAAAAATCAATCAACTGGCTTATCACGCCGACAGCACCGATTTTGGCGTAATAGGTCTGATGGCCGAAATGTATTATTCAGAAAACGATTATGAGCGTGCGCTGCCATTTATCGACCAGGCAATAAAATTATACACCGAAAAAAAAATTCACCCCGGACAATTTGAAGCGATGAAAGTAGCTATTTTAGAAAAATAAAAAGACCGCGGTAATGGGAGTCACAGGTTACATGCAGGGACTTCTAAAAAACTTGCAATAGTAATATTCCGGGGCTCTGCATCATTGGGTGGCTTCTAAATTCGGAAATCGTCATTGTCTTTTTTTCATCAGCACAATTACCAATCCTACGGTAATAAATGGCAGGCTGAGCCATTGCCCCATGTTGAGTGTCATGGTAGTTTCGAAAGCTACCTGGGGTACTTTTACAAACTCGATGAGGAAACGCGCCGAAAAAAGTAATATCAAAAATAAGCCGAAAATGAAGCCTGGTCGGGGTTTGCCATCGTTTCGCCAGTAGAGCCAATAGAGCAATCCAAAGATGGCCAGATAGCTCAATGCTTCATAAAGCTGCGTGGGATGGCGCGGCTCGGCATCGTAACTTGTAAAGATAAAAGCCCAGGGCACGTTGGTGATGTCTCCGAAAATCTCGGAGTTCATCAGGTTGCCTAACCGGATAAAAACACCGCCCAACGCTACCACAATAACGATGCGGTCGAGAACCCAGAAATAAGATTTTTTGGTTTTACGCGTAAAGAGCCACAAGCCCACCAGAATGCCAATAGCAGCGCCATGCGAAGCGAGGCCGCCGTTCCAGACTTTTAATACTTCCAAAGGATTGGCCAGGTAATAATCTGCTTCGTAAAAAATGATGTGCCCCAACCTGGCGCCTATCACCGTTGCGATAAGCATATACATCGAGAGCTTGTCGAGCAGGCTCACCGGCAGCTTCTCGTGTTTAAAAATGCGCAGCATCACCAGATAACCAAAGAAGAAAGCCGCGGCAAACAAAACTCCATACCAGCGCACAGGAATTACGGTTCCGGGAAAGATTTCAGGATTTACACTCCAAACAATGTATTGTAACAGCATTTCTTTTTGCTTTAAAAAATTTTGGCAAAGATAATTTATCCCGACTTATGGTTTCTGTCATAATGTGCGATTGAACAAACAAAGCATTTGGCTGGTGCCAAAAAATCTATATTTTTATGCTTTCAATTTTAAGAAATGTTAGAATATCAAATAGGAATAACGCTGCTGCCCGGTGTTGGTGATGTGATTGGTAAAAAGCTCATCGCCTACTGTGGTGGCGCCGAAGCAGTTTTTAAAGAAAGCCGCGCGGCGCTCGAAAAAATTCCGGGCATCGGCACCCGTCTCGTCAATACCATCCTTTCGCACAATGTGCTGGATCGTGCAAAAGAAGAGGTTGCGTTTATCGAAAAGAATAATATCCAGCCGCTGTTTTATCTCGACAAACAATATCCGGCACGCCTGAAAAACTGCGACGACAGCCCCATCATGCTTTATCAAAAAGGCCATACCGACCTTAATACCGCCAAGGTGGTAAGCATCGTAGGCACACGCCAGGCCACGGAGTATGGCAAAGAAATTTGTAACAAAATTGTAAAAGGTCTGGTTGGCTATAACGTGCTGGTGGTAAGCGGGCTGGCTTATGGCATCGATACCTGCGCACACAAAGCTGCGCTGGATCACGGGCTGCACACCGCTGCAGTGCTGGGTCACGGCCTCGACAGAATTTATCCTTATCTCAATAAACCCTTGTCGGAAAAAATTTGTGATCACGGGGCGCTCCTCACCGAATTTTTGAGCCAGAGTCTCCCCGATCGGGAAAACTTCCCCAAGCGCAACCGCATCATTGCCGGTATATCCGACGCCGTGGTGGTAGTGGAAGCTGCACGCTCCGGCGGAGCGCTGATTACGGCAGAGATTGCCAACAGCTATAACCGCGATGTTTTCAGTGTTCCCGGACGCATAGGCGACGAGTTTTCGGAAGGTTGCAACAAATTAATAAAAATCAACAAAGCCGCACTACTACAATCTGCCGAGGATATCGCCTACATAATGGGATGGCAACACAAGGAAAACATGCAGGCCGGCATGCAGCGCCAACTTTTTGTTGAGCTTACCCCACTCGAAGAAAATATTGTAAATATGCTACGCAACGCCGACGCACTGGGGCTTGACGAGATAAGTTTGGCCTTGAAGCTGCCGGTAAACAAAGTAAGCAGCACGCTGCTCACGCTCGAATTTCAGGGTTTGGTGCGTGCGTTGCCCGGCAGCATTTACCGCCTCAACCGGTAGCGTACCTATAGCCGGTCGCTGAGGATGCTGCGTACCTTTTCGG
>Ga0265294_10011068_pt1 | contig 10180 bp, 7 predicted proteins | sample MunlanPumphouse3_FD_192504 | JGI IMG/M metagenome (GOLD analysis project Ga0265294, IMG submission 192504) | Groundwater microbial communities from a municipal landfill in Southern Ontario, Canada - Pumphouse #3 | ecosystem: Environmental > Aquatic > Deep subsurface > Groundwater | place...
TTGAAGGGTGTGAGACATCAATGTTAATGGGACATTGGCCTCAAAGCGGGCAATTCGCTCCTTGATTTCGACCATACGAGGGAGGTGCAATCGAATCAAGCACCATTATTATAAAACATTTTACGTACTTATTGCAACCTATATGTTTGTTATTTAATAACAAAAGAAGGTTTTTTTAAATTAAATTTTGATTTATTTAAATATTTCTAAATCTAGTTCTTTGCAATTAAGATACTGTTGATTACAAATTGGAGTCCCTGATAGACGTTTGAGTTACCACTTGTTAGTTTGTCAAAATATACTAGTCCGTTGTCTTGCGAGTTATATTTGTAAAAAGTTGAAGGATCGCCACTAAATTCTAAAGTCAAAAAGATAATTCGTGATTGTGGTTCACTGCTTATCGTTAGGGGTGAGGAAGCAAGAAGTTTTGCTCCTTCCGTTCCATCAAATTTATCCGAACTTGGTGTCGAGGCTTCAACAAAGTTTTTTGCCACCAATGTTTTATCGGCTGAAGAAAGATTGCCATCGATCACAGTTGTATAAATATTAATAGCTTCCGCAAGAGAGATAGCATCATTAGTTGAAGCATTGTAAAAATAAGGTGAAGGGGGCGCACTATAGTCTGTCAGTGTAATTTCCAAGGTTTGTGCAAGCGTAACTTCTTCCATAAAAACTTCAAGCGCATACGTTAGGCGGTAATGTGGTTGCTTAAACGGAATCGCAACTTCGTGATAATTTGAAGAAACAGGAGAAAATTGAGTTCCGTAATTTGTAACAGTTGCGTTCGTATCAGTACTAGAGAAATCTGGACCAGCATATCCTTCCTCGCCGTTTCCAACGAAGTATTTAAATGAATACGTGAGTTCGCCTTCAACCGATACCGCCATTAAATCTAAATTTTGCGAACGCGAAAACTGAAACCACGCATAGGTAACGTAACCCAGTGATGTAACCGCGGCCGCAAGTGAAACCATCGACATTATCATTCGAACTCTTAACTTTGTTAAGCGATTCATTTTCTTAGCCATTTCCGAGCACCGCCGAGGTATAACCATACGTATTTTTAAGTTCCCACCCAGATCCAGTTGGAATCGAATGATAGCCATAAACGCGCGAAGCTGTCCAAAATGCTGCACTTGAACGATAAAAACGATATGTCGCTTCTGTTCCTGGTGTTAAGATGCCAGTGCCGACATCAAAATAGACCCGTGTCTCGCTAGGTTTATTCCAGTCGCTCCAGGTTCCACTACTATAAGTAGGAATCGAATATAGATAATCAACATTTGTCATCTGCCGGCTGTATTGACCATCTAATGATGTGAAGAATAAATCCAATCTCAGAATGCGCAGAGTGAAATTGCCAACTTTTGAGAAAGTTTCGTTTGAGTGAAAATACTGATTCGATGAGCTAACGGTCCAGTCGTCGTTGCTGCCATCAAGTGTGGCACCAACACCCATACCCAGCATTAAATGAAAGTCTGTCGAAAGAGCGATTTTCGTCAAATTGAGTTCAAAGCCAATTTCGTATTCAACGAGGCGATTTTCGATGGGATTATCATTTTCGTCCAATTGAATAATTGGATAATCACTCGGATTATAAACTGGATTGTTAAATTCGTCGGTTAGCGTTCCCACATCCTGCCAGTGTTCATTGGCGACATATTCACCAATAACTGGTGTTCCAGAAGCACTTGGATTCCAACCGTTATATAAGAATTGAAAATTATTGCCTTGATCTCCCGAGGCGACATAAGTAACTTTAATTTTCGCTTCATAGCGATTTGTCTTTCGTGAGAAGAAACCGCCCCAGCCAGTTGCTGAAGGAGCACTCAAATACATCCAAATACCATTTTTCAAAAAGAAGTTACGGCGCGTTTTAAGTCCAAAATAATACCAAGGTTGAAAATTAAAGACGTGGGCAGATAAAGGCTTGTTATCAAAAGATAAAGCATCTTGCGTAATTGATATTTCATTATCATACTCATCAAACTCACCTGTTAAATAGGTCGTTTCGGCATTAGAAAGAGTTGGATAAAACCGTAAGAAATCCAATTCTTGAGTTGTAAGCGAGTAATAAGTCGATAAAGCTCGAGACCTAGTGTTCATTGTGTTCATATATGTATTTACGGCACCACTGGAGCTAGGGTTGGCCGGGAGAGTGAAGATAGATGGATCGCTGGGATATGGTGTGTGATTAATAATATAATCAAAATCAAAATCGCGACTGGCGAATGTTCCGTTAGCATCGTCTTTTAAATTGTCGTTGACGGTTCGCCCAATAAGCGAAGAAAAGGAACTGACCGGACGACCTTGAATAATCAGTTTTGCGTTCGTCGTGTCGCTATTGCTTGTTCCGCCATAAAGACCGAGAAAAAAAGCTTCGCCATCAAGATGACCAGCAAAAAAGCCAACATACGTTTTGTGAGGACCCAATCCCTCGTTGGCTACAGCATGTAGTGTTTTCCAATAACCGATATTAATATCGTTATTCGAATCTGCGATATTAACGTCGCCATTATATGTAACATTTATATGCCATCTTTCAAGAGTATAAGATATTATCTTATTTTCATGAACACCATAAATTCGGGCCGATAGTTGGACTGGGTAGTATTTACCTAATTCACCATTAACAGGCGCTTGAACTTCCCAACGATTATTTTGATATATGAGCAAGCTTTCGTTTGCGCTTTTATAATATATTTGATAAGTTGTTCCGCCAGCGGTAACCGATGACATAGTTGTCGTGAAATAAGCTGGAACAGAACCCGCTTTTTGCGTTAGATTGAGTCCGAGAGTTGCGGCGATATTATTCGAAGGATTAGCAAAAAGATTAGCGAATGGATTCGTACTTGGCAATGCCGAAGGGTTATTATCAGCTGTCACTCTAATAATAGGTGATGAAAGCAAAAAATTCTCGATACGAGCACCCATCGCCACATAACCAAACATTCCAATATCGTTTGTTTGTGAGCCATTGACCTCAAGGTTATTAATTCTTTTTCCGTTTCCGTTAAATTGGCTATAAAAAGGATAGTCTTCACTACCAATTGGTAATAAATCAACACCATCCCACTCAAGACCAGAAGAAGGAATATTGTCGTCAAGTTTAAAATGAGTATTTTCACTAAATACGCCAAGGACATTTAGTCTTTGCAAGTTTCTAAGCTGCTCAGGATAACGGATTGAATATGGGTCAGAAGATGTGCCACTCCCACCTTCGAAGTAACCATTCAAGACGCCTGAGTTAAATTCAACAGGAGTCTCGTACTGGCGGTTATAAACATATGAAGAATATGCAAATCCCACCGCCGCGGCCGTGCCGATAACGATGCTAGAAACGAGATATAAAGCTAACGTCTTAAATTTCTTCATCTTTATGATCCTAAGGGGGCAAGGGAATATTCAAATGTCACCGCTAAACGGCAACCAAGTAATTGAGAACTATTGACAAGGCCGTTTGTTTCTTTTAAAAACCACGATAACGCTAAAGGATTTGGTGTAATTTCAATAATTACGCTGCGTGCAAAGTTTTCGTCATAAAACCCGCTTTGGGCCGGCGGAATAGTTATTTCCATATAGTCGTTTGCATTATCGCTAACCGAGATTCCTGTCGAAGGATTATAGCCATCGACGATGCTTGTAAGTGGCTGATTATTAAGCGCCCCTACATAAGATGGCGTTGCATAATCAAGGGGCGATGAAACATTGTTGCTCGCTATATAATAGCGATAGCCAAAATCATTGAAATCAGGTTCTTGTCCAGCTGGATAATCTTCAAGCCAAAGTTTGATGCGGATATAAGATTGTTCGACAATCGTTCTTACTTGAAGTTCGACATAATACGAAGGAATTGCTAAAGCGTTAAGACTATTCTCATCATAATATAAATCTTCGAAATCAAAGTCGCCGAACAAAGTGCCTGTCGTGTCAGCAAAAGTGAAAAGTAATTGTCCGTTTGTTGAAGGAAGTTGTTGAGCGGTTTTATTCGGAGTACTGTTAGCATAGGGATTTAGACCGCTCGAGTCATCGCTGAATTGGCGTTTAAACATATAACCATCAACCCTAGCTTCTGCCTGACCAGCTACCAAGGTAATTTGATCAATATTTTTACTATTGTTGATCCAAGCATAGGTAAAAGTTGTAAGCAATGCACCACTTACAATGAGTGTCACTATACTAGTGAGAATGAGTTTATATTTGTTTTTCATTCTTGCCTTAGAACCAAAAAAAGGAGCTCTTTACCTTTCTTTCAATCAAGTAGGTAACTGGCTACCTTAATCGGAATTAAGACCCTGTAGTTTTGCGTCACTAGATCACTCTAGTTTTGCCTTTTTCTACAAAAATAATACATAGTTAAACTAGATGTGTCAATACTTCTACACAATTGCCCGCCCATTAAGCGCGAAATTGAACTTGGAGATAATCTATATGCCGATTTTAGAAAATAATTTTCATTTAGCACAAAAATGTTTTTACCGACTATATCGTTGTTTTTCATTCTCACATTCAATAAAAGAAAGTAGTTAACTAAAAATTATTCTAATAATTTATTGTTATATGCTAATATGTTTTTACTTATCAACCATTTCACTTTTTTAGACAAAAATCATTTATTGACAAAGAATGTTGGCAAGGGGGAAGAAATCATAGATACCATCTGGTAACTTGAATTCAAAAAATAAATTGGAGCCAATTACTGCAGTATTAAATAACGTTTTCTTGATCGTTGTGCTCGTATCAGCTTTTTGGTATATTCGCCGCCAACTAATCAAAGGTGATTTTGGCCATCGCATGATTCGCATTATTTTTGTATTAGCAACATTTCTTTTAATCTCCGATGCAGTACTTCGTTTAAACCATGCTTATGAATTAAACAACGAGCTCCTTTGTTCACTTTGCCTTGTCATCGGAACAAGTCTTCTACCAATTTTAGGTCTTCTATGGTTTGTCTATACAATCCATGTCACTCGTTCAAATATCAAGAGATGGATTCTAATCCTGATTTCTAGTGTCTTATTTGCCCTTAATTTGGTTTTGGCCATCCTCTCCTTTTTTCCGGGATTTAACATTTACTACATCATCGTCGGTCACAACGTTTCCCGCGGCCAACTCTACTTCATCTATGCGCTAATTCTGATTTTGCCCTTTTTAGCTTCACTAATTACTGTTTTTGCCCGATGGAGTGTCATGAAAAAAAGAAGGAGTCCGTGGCCTTTTTTCAATTACAGTGTAATTCCCATTGTCGCTGTTATTTGGCAATTTTTTCTCATGAATTATTCGATTGCCTTGCTCGGCATTGTCGCTTCATTCATCATCATCGTCTTAGACATTCAACATTACTTCGCCATAACGGACTTTTTAACTGGTTTATACAATCGTCGTAATTTAATTAAGTATTTGACATCAAAAATGAAGAAAATGGACCCCAACGACAAATATGCTGGCTTTATGCTTGATATTAATAATTTCAAATCAATCAACGATAAATATGGTCACAGCTATGGCGATCAGGTCTTAAAAGACGTTTCCAAAGTTCTTCTTTCAGTCATCGAAAGGGGCGATTATCTCGCTCGATTTGGTGGTGATGAATTTGTCATCATTTGCAGTATTGATAAAGATGAAGAAGTTGCTATGATTATCGACAAAATTAAAAAAGCATGTGATAAATACAACGCCGATGAAAAGAAAACACACACAATTGTTTTTAGTATTGGCTCGGCAATTTTTAAAGCCGAAAACGGCATGACTCCCAATCGTTTTTTAGAAGTCATTGATGATCGTATGTATATCGACAAACAATCTAGTAAAGCTATCTAAAATCTTAGCAATAAAACTAAGTCAAATTATTTTTTCTTTGGTTTATAAAAGGCTCTTTCGTCGAGGGCATAAATACGTGAAGTAAATTCACCTTCGGGCGTCTGATCAAAAGCCTTATCGATGATCATCATTTTCGAATCTAAATCATCGATAACACTAAGCAAAAACGCTTCGCGAGTTAGAGGCAAAACCGGTGAACCATACTCATATTTTCCATGATGAGAGAGAACCATGTGAGAAAGGAGAGTTGGCACTTCGCCTTTGATATTAAGCTCATCCACCACTTTTTGAATTTCGGCATGCGTAATGGAAATATGACCAATCAGTTTTCCTTCAAGAGTATATTTAGGAATAATCGGACCACTTAATTCAATTGTTTTCCCTAAGTCGTGAAGGATAATACCGGAAATCAACATATCGCGATCAATACTTGAATATAACTTGGCAATGGCTTCGCCAAGGTCTGCCATTTGCACTGTATGATGCAATAAACCAGATGCAAATTCATGATGATTACGAACGGCGGCTGGATAGGATATAAAGTTCTTATAAAATTTTTCCACTAAAGTTTTGATAATCAATGCGCATTCTGGCTGTTTTATCGACGAAACATATGCATCAAGGCGCTTTTCTAATTCTTCAATGGCAATTGGCGAGGATATCGTAAAACGACTGACATCCACCTCATCATCTTGTAACCGCCTGACACTGCGAATTTTAATTTGTAGATTGTCGCGGTAATTAAGAACATCCCCATCGACATAGATGATGCTTCCCGAGGTAATAACCGCATTGTCATCCTCAGACAAATCCCACTTTTTGGCTTCGATGGTGCCCGTTTTATCCTGCAAGGTAATATTCATATATGCTAGGCCATTATTCGTAATTCCCCGATTGGCATTGATGACAAGAAGCGGTCCACGAATAACGTCTCCTTCTAAAAATTCTTTAATCCATTTCATGTGTTTTTTCCTCCGTCATTACTTTGACAATTTGCGTATAGCGATATCCTTTTGATAAGAGATATTCCAGCACTTTTTTCCGACCCTTATTTTGATATTTTCTTTGGGCAATCTGATAATCTTTTTTCAAATGCTCTTCTTCATCATTGTCGCTTTCTTTCTTGATATTATCAAGAACTTTGAAAGCGATTGCCGATTCATAACCCATTCTTAAAAGCGCATCATAAATATGCTTTTTCCGTTGAATATAATTGTATCGGCTAAACTTTTTTTCATAAGTTTTTAGCATCATTCGTGCTCTTTTAAACTCATCATTCTGTTCAAATTTTATAGCTTTAATCATATGCTGAGGAACGCCTTTATCATAAAGACCTTGAATAATTCTTTCTTTGCCATAACCTTTATTCTTGGCATATTCTAAATAGTCATTCATGAACTGCTTATCATCAAGAAATCCACTCTCAACAAGAATTTCGATAATTTTGTCTATTTGAAATCTATTTGCGCCTTTTTTCTCAAGTTTAGAAATCATGACTTTTTTGGTCGGATGTCCTTTGCTAACCGAGACTAAAGCGCTTTTAAGAAGTTTGTCTATTTGCTCTCTACTTTTGATTTTTTCGACTTCTTGGTCAGTTAATACTTTATTTTGATAAAGTCTAAATTCTGTATACGTATCCGGGCTAATTTTTAACTCTTGATCTGCAAAAACAATCGTAATCATGTTTTTACCGATTTTTATTTTTTTAATTAGCTTACCACTTTTTTCTAATCGCACGCTTATATACCTTAATTATGTTTTGATAAAAAGTCTCGATTGAATATGGTTTGATTCCATCTTTGGCTTTTTTGGTAATTGTTTTTACTTGATTTTTAGTTAACGCTAATACTTTTTCTAAAATGGTTGGAAAATCATCTGGTCCTTGATAAAAGAAACCTGTTTCTCCATCGTTAATAACCCCGATAAGATTAGCATCATACCGAGTAATAACAACAAGATCAGAAGCCATTGCTTCCATAAAAGTCAAACCTTGTGTCTCAGAAAGTGAAGCGCAGAGAAAATAGTCACCGAGTCGATAGAAGTATTGAACTTCATCAGGCGAAACCCTTCCGACAAAGGTTGTAAACTTAGAGATCCCTAATTCTTCAGCTAACAATTTTAATTCTTCTAAGGCTGGTCCTCCACCCACGACAATTAGTTGCGTTTTGCGACGAGGTTTAGTTTTTAAAAAAGCAGCATATGATTTTAAACACACATCAATGCTTTTTTCTTTGGCGACTCGCCCTAAGACAACTAGGGTAGCGATACTGGCGTCTGGTTTATATTTAGAAATAAGCTCATTCATTTTCTTAGGCTCGATTTTCGCAAGCGAATACTTTGAAAAATCAGTGCCCGTCGGCACAACATTAATATAAGTATCAACACCGATATAACGCATATAATCCTTCGTTTTTACACTAGGGATAATAAACTCATCGACCCCAGAAATAATGCTTCGCGCAAAGGTTCGGACCGCACTTTTAGCAAAACGATCAAAATAGCCTTTCGTCGCATAATGTGTATAGTCTTCATACATAGTATGATATGTATATACTTTTGGTAGTTTTAAAAGCCTCGTGACAATATGACCAAAGATGCCGATGCCGGCATCTGTCTGAATGTGAACAACATCAGGTTGAAACGCCCTAATTATCTTCATCGCTTTGGAATTAAAAATCCAAGACATGCGATATCCGTATAATTTCTTTAGCTCGGCGCCTGGAATGCGAAGAATGCCATCGATATAAGTAACTTCCTTGCTTGTGGCATTTGTCGTAATAACTAAGACTTGATGACCATGCGCCACTAAAGTATTGAATAACGAACGGGTTGAAGTCGCAACACCGTTAATCTCAGGTGGATATGTATCGGAAAACAAGGCGATATTCATAATTTAATTATCACTTAATTTCGATGTTGTCCCAAGACTCATCGATTCTCTTCTTGGACTTGGGGGGCGCTTTCTTAACTGGTTTCTTCTTAGGCGCAGGTTTTCTTGCTGCTTTTGGTTGTTTAACTTTCTTCTTCGATATCATCGCTTCTTTGCCGATTGCTTCATCAATCTCATCAGTTCTTTTAGTAGGATTTAGTAGTTTACTAAAAGTTTTTAACTTGTCTTGAATTTCTTTTCGAGAAAGACGAGCCGTCTCATAAAGAGTATCGGCACTTCTCTTACGCTCTTCATATGTTTGAAGTTGCAAATCGATGAATGTTTGACGATCGGCTTTTTCGAGATGTTCTTTCGGTGAGGAACGATAGAAAGCCGTTACTAAACCAGCAACTAAAACAACAAGGTGGAAAGAAGCCGTGCGCCAAATAATCTGTGCAGCCACCATATTTGAATAAGAATTGTAAAAGCCATTAAAAATAACAAGAAAGAAGTATTCACTAACACCAGCTGCACCCGGTAATGGAATTAATCCGGTAACCATTTGGTGATAGCTTGATAAGAAGACACCATCCCAAAAACCCGTGAATGAAAGGGCGCCCGTAACTGAGGTATCGTAGGCATTAAGAGCCACACCAGCAAGCCAAGGAACACAATACTTACTGACGAGTGAAATGGAAAAAAGCAGCATAATAAGAATAGTAACAGGGATATTCGATTGTAAACGTCGCAACTCAATTTTAAAGTTTTCAACCTGAATTCGCAGTGATTCTCTTAATCTATCAGGATTTTTGACAATCTTGATTTTACTTAGAATGCCGATTCCAAAGTGCATAATCAAGTTATGGAATTTGTGGGAATACGACATCAAGAAAAGAAGTAAAATAACTGATAAATTAACTGCAAAGCCGATAACAGTCAAAGCAATAACAGGAATATTTTTAATCGTCAAAAATCCTAAATCAATATTAAAGTTTTCCATACTAGCGAGCAACGGCCATTTAATTGAAACAGCCACCGCTCCTAAAATTACTAAGACAATTTGATAAAGAATAAAGGACATGACCATGATCGATGCGCCATTTGAAGGTTCAACGCCTTGTTTACGCATCGTATATACCTGCATGATTTGCCCACCAGACGCTGAGGGAGTGACTGCATTAAAAAAGGCTCCGACCATTGAAGTAGCCAGACCTTGATGATAGCGATATCTTCTCGTATAAAGTCTTGCAAAAACAAAAATAATTAACCCATCTATTGAATAACTAAAGAGGACCATACCGATAATTATTAGTAAGTACCGCCAATCGCTTGTTCTTAAAGCTTCAGCGGTTTCACTAAAGTTGTCTTTTAAAGACAAAAAGATAGCCAAACCCGTGACGATGATGACTAAAAGTAGATAAATAAGATATCGACGTTTCCCGCCTTTTTTCTTTTCTCTAATTGGTGATTCGGTATTAATTTCTTCCATAA
>Ga0265294_10011069_pt1 | contig 10176 bp, 8 predicted proteins | sample MunlanPumphouse3_FD_192504 | JGI IMG/M metagenome (GOLD analysis project Ga0265294, IMG submission 192504) | Groundwater microbial communities from a municipal landfill in Southern Ontario, Canada - Pumphouse #3 | ecosystem: Environmental > Aquatic > Deep subsurface > Groundwater | place...
GGTCGCGGGTTCGAGTCCCGTCTTCCGCTCCAGGTATGCTCGGATGGTGGAATGGTAGACACGCAAGACTTAAAATCTTGTGACCATAACGGTTGTGCGGGTTCAAGTCCCGCTCCGAGTACCTTTAAAAGGATGACTCCTGATATTGATGAGATATCGGGACTCTATTCGTATCTAAATCTGACAGTAATCGTCTATTTCAGCAGGAAGCTGAAGTCATCCTCACTGGATAGTTCGAGGGGTTCCTCTCCGTATCGGAAGATGCGGGCTTTTCTGTGCCCGGTCATCACCAGCTCATTCTCCTCGAGGAGAAGCATGGTCCCTTCCCGCAGTCCCACCACGTAGGTTGCTCTGTTCACCTCTATGAACTCCCTTATGCGCATCTCCCGTGTCTCACCGCCATGGTTGGCCGGGTTGTCGTCCAGGTAGTGGGGGTTGATCTGAAAAGGAACCAGCTTCAGTGTCTTGAACTTCATCGGTTCCACGATTGGCATGTCATTCGTGGTGCGCAGTGTGGGGCAGGCGATGTTGGAGCCGGCGCTCCATCCAATATAGGGTGTCCCTTTTTTCACCTTTTTGCGAATGGCCTTCATCAATCCCTTCTCCTGTAAGATCTTCACCAGTTGCCAGGTGTTTCCGCCGCCCACAACGATCGCATCGGCATTCTCAACAGCCTCCTGAGGGTTGATGTACCGGTGAATGCTGGTGACATGGTGTCCGATCTCCGCAAAACGGCTGTTCACTTTCTCTTCATACTCCTCGAAGGAGAAGGTGACGGCGGCATAGGGGATGAAGAGGGCATTCACCGGCTTGTCGCCCAGAAACTCCCTGATATGGTTTTTGGGGTAGTCGAGATAGGCTTCACCGGGATTGGTGGAATTGCTGATCAGTAGTAGTCTCATAACGGTTATGCTGTTTATCTGGTTCAATTGCAAATGTAATGAAAAATAGAGGAGTTTTACCGAAATGAGACTACTTTCTGTTACTTTTGCACTCCAAACCTAATAGATGTGACGATGGAAACAATCATACGCAGCATACGCAGCGACCTGCGGCTTTCGATGAATGGGGTGACAGCAGCCAGCATGCGCGAGAAAGGGGTGCATTATCGGATGAACTTTGGCGTTGATCTGATGCGAATCCGTGAGACAGCGGACCGCTACACGCCTGATGCCCTCCTGGCAGAGGAGCTCTGGAAAGAGGATGTGCGGGAACTGAAGATCATTGCCACATTGCTTTATCCTGCTGATCGGTTCACGCGTGAGGCTGCCGATCGGTGGGTTGATGCAATCAACAACCAGGAGATCCGTGAACAGGTTTGCCGCAACTTGTTCCAGCAGCTTCTGTTTGCCGGTGTATTGGTGAATGATTGGGGAGGCAGTGAAGAGGAGCGGGTGCGCACTACCGGCTACTGGCTCTATGCCCGCCTCTGCATCACGCGTGCAACCTCTCTGGAGGAGGTGGAGAGTGATCTCCTGCTTAGCCGTGCAGCAGGGGATTTGAAAAGTGGATCAATGCTGCTGAGGCAGGCATCACTGAACGTGCTGAAATATCACGGACGCCTCTCGGAGGGGAATAGGGATGAGGTGCTGGATCGTGTGGCTGGCTTCTATGATTCAGCCGACCCCTTCGAACGAGAGATTCTTGATCAGCTCCGCTTCGAGTTTGGTCTGACCGATTAATTGCGGAAGTTCTTCCGGATAAAGAACATCGACAACAACAGGTTCAGGATCAGGAATGCCCCCATTCCGGCAAAGAAAATCCCTTTCCACTGGGGGAAGATGATCAGTGAAGCCACGCTGCCGGCAGCGATGAGAGCGATGAGGATCCAGAGGATGGAAAAGATCGTTTTTTGCTTATTCATCAGTCATGTTTTTTGTTTACGATGGAGTAGCGGCAAAAAGAACACAATCGGCTTATTCATGATGGTAGGGTTCGTTATGTATGATTGTCATCGCGCGATAGAGCTGCTCCGTGAATACCAGCCTTACCATTTGATGCGTAAAGGTCATTTGAGACAGTGAGATGGATTCCGCTGCACGGTCGTACATCTCCGCAGCAAATCCGTAGGGGCCTCCCACCACGAATATCAGTTGTCTTGGAACCGAGAGGCTCTTCTTTTCCATATAATGGGCAAACTCAGCAGAACGGTACTGTTTCCCCTTGTCGTCCAACAAAACGACGTAATCGGATGGTTGGATTTTTTTCAACAGAAGCTGGGCCTCCTCACTCTTTTGTTCTTTTTCTGAAAGATGTTTCCTGTTTTTCGGGTCGGGCACCATCTTCATCTCAAAGGGAATGTAGTGATTCACTCTCTTGCGGTACTCTTCAATGATCTGTGACAATAATGGGTGGTCGGTTTTGCCGACCGAAAGCAGAATAACTTTCATGCAAGTAGGTTCATAATACACAAAATAGGATTGCTACTCCGCAGCATACCATGACGGTTGGCAATCACCCTCTCCGGAAAAGCAAAATATGGGAGAATTGTCATGCTACGGGTAAAAAAGCAGCTGTAAAGAACAAAAATAGCTGTTTATTTCCTATTTTTGCAAATATTTTTAGTAAATTTATAACAAAAGAGGGGAGGCGGTTGTTAATTCTCCAATCTCCCTGTATCAGTACTATATGGAAGAAAAGAATCTGGTTCGTCAACTCATTCAGCTGGCTTTTGCCGAGGATATCGGTGAAGGTGATCATACCACTCTTTGCAGCATCCCCGCTGATGTGGAGGGAGCTTCCCAGTTGCTTGTCAAGGAGGAGGGGGTGCTGGCCGGTGTGGAAGTGGCCGGAGAGGTGTTTCAACAGTTTGACCCCACTTTGCAGATGGAGCTACGCATCCCCGATGGCAAAGAGGTAAAGCCCGGTGATGTGGCATTTATTGTCAGGGGAAGGGTGCAGTCCATTCTGCAAACCGAACGGCTGGTGCTCAATATCATGCAGCGCATGAGTGGTATCGCGACCATTACACGGAAATATGTCAAGTTGCTTGAAGGAACCAACACAAGGGTGTTGGATACACGCAAGACCACTCCGGGGATGCGTATGCTGGAGAAGCAGGCGGTAAAAATTGGTGGCGGGGTGAACCACCGCATTGGACTCTTCGACATGATCCTGTTGAAGGATAACCATGTTGATTTTGCCGGTGGTATCGAGCAGGCTATTCATGGAGCGCAATCCTATTTGCGTGCTCGTGACAGGGCCTTGAAGATTGAGATTGAGGTGAGGAACCTGGATGAGCTGGAACAGGTGTTGCAGTTGGGAGGCGTTGACCGTATCATGCTCGACAACTTCACTCCCGAGATGACACGCGAGGCAGTAGAGAGGGGGCAGGGTCGTGTGGAGCTGGAGTCATCAGGAGGTATCACCTTCGAGACCATCCGCAGCTATGCGGAGACGGGAGTCGATTATATTTCCGTGGGAGCGCTGACTCATTCGGTGAGGAGCCTGGATATGAGTCTGAAAGCAATATAGATAAGGATGAACCAAACAGACGATAAGCAGGAGCTGCTTGACCGGCGTTACATGCGGATGGCCTTTATCTGGGCAGAGAACTCATACTGCCGGCGCAGGCAGGTGGGGGCACTCCTGGTGAAGGAGAAGATGATCATCTCCGACGGTTACAATGGCACGCCGTCGGGTTTTGAGAATGTATGTGAAGATGAGCATGATGTGACCAAGCCCTATGTGCTGCATGCCGAAGCGAATGCCATTACGAAGGTGGCCCGCTCCAACAACAGCAGTGAGGGAGCCACGCTCTATGTCACTTCATCACCCTGCATTGAATGTGCCAAGCTGATCATACAAGCCGGTATCAGGCGTGTGGTTTATGCTGACGCCTATCGGTTGAGCGATGGTGTTGAGCTGTTGCAGCGGGCCGGTATCGAGTTGGTTGCCATTGATCCGGAGAAAGCATAAAAAGAGATTACAGGAATGGACGCAGAGAAGAAAGTGAGAACATGGCTGCCCCTCTGGGTTGGGGTTGGTATTGCGCTGGGCATTTTCATTGGCAGCAAGTATGGCCAGTTCGGTCATTCCGGCACAGTAGACGGTTCCGGTAAGATTGATGCGGTTATGGGCTACATCCGTGAATCGTACGTGGACACAGTCAACATGCGGCAGTTGGTGGAGGATGCGCTTCCCAACATTATCCAGGAGCTGGATCCCCATTCCGAATATATCTCTGCAGCCGATATGAAACGGGTGAATGAGGACCTCGAGGGCCATTTTTCCGGAATTGGCGTCACCTTCTATCTGTTAAGAGATACCATAGTGGTGACCGGTATTGTGCCGGGAGGCCCTTCGGAAGCCGCCGGAATCATGCCCTGGGACCGGATTGTTGAAGTGAATGACAGTTTGATTGCTGGCAGTAGCCTGAAGAATGAGGATGTGCTGAAAATACTGCGTGGTGAAAAAGGGTCGGAGGTAAAGCTGGGAATCCGGAGGGAGCAGGAGCCGAACCTGCGGGAGATAACTGTAACCCGTGGCGATATTCCCATGAGTAGTGTCAATGCCGCCTATATGCTTACGGAGAAGGTAGGACTGATCAAGTTGGGAAGGAACTTTGGCTTTCAGACCTTCAGTGAGTTCATCTCCGCCATCTCCAAGTTGAAGAATCAGGGTGCTACGGGATTCCTGATCGACTTGCGGGGCAATGCAGGAGGATCTCTGGAAACGGTGGTCGCAATGGTGAATGAGTTCCTGCAAAAGGGGGATCTGATTGTTTACACTGAAGGACGCAGCTTTCCCCGCAGTGACAACTATGCGAATGGGTCAGGTACCTGCAAGGAGGATGAGGTGGTGGTGCTGATCGACGAGTTGAGCGCCTCTGCCAGTGAGATTTTTGCCGGTGCCATGCAGGATCATGACCGGGGACTGGTCATTGGTCGCCGTTCCTTTGGTAAGGGTTTGGTACAAAGTCAGCGCAATTTTCCCGACGGGTCGGCGGTACGGCTGACCATTGCCCGCTATTACACAGCATCAGGCAGATCCATCCAGCGCGGGTATGAAAAAGGGAAATATGCGGAATACGAGATGGATGCCATCAATCGCTACATCGAGGGAGATTATCTCAATGTGGATACGGTATCGAATCATTTGGTTCCCTACCAGACGAGGGGTGGCAGGACGGTCTACGGTGGAGGCGGGATCATGCCGGACATCTTTATGGCCCGCGACACCACGGGGATAAACCCCTATTACAACCTGGTGGTCAACAACCGTCTGGATGAGCAGTATGCAATGCTCTATTCGGATATGAACAGGGAGAAGCTAAGCCTGTTGGAAACATGGGAGGAGCTGTATCACTATCTGAAACAACAGCCGCTCCTGCTCAACCTCGTCAGCTTTGCCGACCACCATGGCATCCGCAGAAGACCTTATTATATCCAGGAGTCGGCAGAATTGTTGGAGCATACCATGTATGCCTATATTGTTCGTAATTTTTTTGGTGAGGAGGCTTTTTGGGCTGTTTACCACCGGAGGGATCAGTTGATTAAAAAAGGAGTTGAACTGATTGAAACCGGAAAAGCGTCACCGGATGCTATCATCCATGAGGCGTACCGGTAGAGAGGTATGGAGCTTTTTTCCCCGTTTGGTTGGTTTTCGTGTGCGTGGTTGTTTTTGGCAGGCCGGTTTTCGGTTACTTTTGCTGTTTGAAGTAAGATTCAATGAATTTCTTTTGAATGAATTTGTATGAGTAAGATCTTTCAAAATTTTCTCTCCAACAGGGTGTTGTCGAGATTTACCATTTTCCTGATCGATCACCTGATGATCCTCTTCTCCTGTATCTCGATGTACCTGGTCCGGTATGGCTTCAGCGGCCTCACCCCTGAGGTCAGTGCCGACGGGATCACCCTCACGCTGATGCTTATTCTGTTCAACACCCTCTTTTTTGTCTCTTTCCGCACCTTCAGCGGGATTCTGCGTTTTTCCTCCTTCACGGACCTGCTGCGGATCATCTATTCGCTCATGCTGGGGTATCTCCTCACCTTTATTGCGGTATTGGTGATCAGGCGTTTTAGTCCTGACTTTGCGCTGAGCAACATGACCTTTATCGCCATCTTCTTCCTGAATATGTTTCTGATGATTTTTTCACGCATCCTGGTGAAGGAGACCTATGAAAGCATCACTGGCAGTACAGTGAAGCCGGTGAACGTGTTCATCTATGGTACCAAACAGGCGGGAATCAGTGTGGCAAAAGCATTGAAAGGAAACAGTGAGTTCAACTACCGTGTTTTGGGGTTCATCTCCGATGAACAGCACATGATCGGCAAGCAGCTGATGGGTGTCACCATTCATGCCAACGACGACAACCTGTTTCGAATCCTGGAGACCAAGGATGTGAAGACCATAATCGTTTCCCCGCAGAAGATGGAGGAGATCAAAAACTCCAACCTGCTGGTCAACTTCGTGGATCACAATATCTCGCTGCTGACCACCGTACCGGTCAACGAGTGGAATGGCACGATGATGAGCAAGGCGCAGATCAAGGATGTGCAGATCGAGGATCTGCTTCCTCGCGACCCCATCCGGGTGAACATGCTGCAGATCGCCGACAACCTTGAGGGAAAGCGTGTGATGGTGACCGGTGCGGCCGGATCGATCGGTAGTGAGATTGTACGGCAGGTGGCGACCTTCAACCCCTACAGCATCATCCTGATCGACCAGGCGGAGACCCCCCTGCATGACATGCGGCTGGAGCTGCAGGAGAAGTGGCGTGACCTTCGTACCGAGGTTATTGTCGCAGATATCAGCAATGCTCCGCGCATGGAAAAGCTGTTTGCCCGTACCCGTCCGCAGTATATCTTTCATGCGGCTGCCTACAAGCATGTGCCGATGATGGAGGACAACGTGTCAGAATCAGTACAGACCAACATCCTGGGAGCCAAGATCGTGGCCGACCTGGCAGTGAAGTACAATGCCCGCAAGTTCGTGATGGTCTCCACCGACAAGGCGGTGAACCCCTCCAACGTGATGGGCTGTTCGAAGCGTATCTGTGAGATCTATGTGCAGTCGTTGGCCAAACACCTGGAGAAAACGGGGTTACGCACCACCCAGTTTATCACCACCCGTTTCGGGAACGTGCTGGGATCCAACGGTTCGGTGATCCCGCTCTTTCGGGAGCAGATCCGCCATGGTGGTCCGGTGACGGTGACCCACCCGGAGATCATCCGTTACTTCATGACCATCCCGGAGGCGTGCCAGCTGGTGCTGGAAGCGGGGGCCATGGGGCGGAACGGAGAGATCTACATCTTCGATATGGGTAAGCCGGTGAAGATCCTCGACCTGGCCAAGCGGATGATCCGTCTCTCGGGCACACCCAACGTGAAAATCGAGTTTACGGGGTTGCGTCACGGAGAGAAGCTTTACGAGGAGCTGTTGAACATCAAGGAACTCACCAAGCCGACGCATCATGAAAAGATCATGATTGCGGAAGTGAGGGAGTATGAATATGCGGATGTCTCGCAGCAGATCGACAACCTGATCAAGGTGTCGTACGATTATGATGACATGCGCACGGTGAAGAAGATGAAGGAGATGGTGCCCGAGTTCCGGAGCATCAACTCTCCCTATGAAGCGGTGGATCGCCTGCTGGAAAAGATCACGAACGGCTCCGGGGTGGCTGCCCGGAAGTCATGATTCACTGAGTTCGCTCTGGCTGTCGCAGAGTTTGGTGTAGTATCCCCCCTGGGCGTAGAGGGTCGCATGCTGTCCCGATTCCACAATTTTTCCCTCCCGCATCACATAGATCTCATCGGCATTTTTGATGGTGGAGAGCCGATGGGCGATCACGATGGTGGTGCGGTTTTGCATCAGTTTTTCGAGGGCCTCCTGCACCAGTCGTTCCGAGTCGGTGTCGAGTGCTGAGGTGGCCTCATCAAGAATCAGTATCTGTGGATTCTTCAGAATGGCACGTGCAATGCTGATACGTTGCCGCTGTCCCCCCGACAGCTTGCCTCCCCGGTCACCGATATTGGTCTGGTATCCCTTTTCCGTGGCCATGATGAACTCATGGGCATTGGCGATCCTGGCCGCTTCGATCACCTGCTCTTCCCGTACGTTGCTCACGCCAAAGGCGATATTGTTGTAGAAGGTGTCGTTGAAGAGGATCGCTTCCTGGTTTACGTAGCCTACCAGTGAGCGTAGGTCGTGCAGACTTACCTCCCTGATGTTGGTGTCGTCGATAAAGATGCCACCTTGTTGGATGTCGTAAAATCGGGGCAAGAGGTCGGCCATGGTCGACTTGCCCGAACCGGACTGTCCCACCAGTGCGATCGTCTTTCCCTTTTCGATCTGCAGTGATACATCCCGGATCACCCAGTCGTTGTGGTATTTGAACCAGACATTTTTATAGGCAATTTCCCGATGAAAGGAGAGGTGCGTGGGATGTTCCGGCTCAGCGATCGGGTTCTTCGCCCCCAGGATCCGGTCGATGCGCTCCATCGATGCGAGGCCTCGTTGTACGGCGTAGGCTGATTTGGAGAACTCCTTCGCCGGATTAATGATGCTGTAGAAAATGGTAAGGTAGTAGATGAAGGTGGCGGCATCGATGATTCCGTGACCGCCCAGGATGAGTGACCCCCCGAACCAGAGGACAATGGCGATGGTGATGGTGCCCAGCAGTTCGCTCATGGGGTGCGCCAGCTGTTGCCGGCGTGCAATTCGGTTCGACATCCGCCGGAACTGGTTGCTGCCGGCATGAAACCGTTCTGATATCTTTCCCTCCGCATTGAATGCCTTGATCACCCTTAGTCCACCCAGTGTCTCCTCCACTTGCGACATCAACTCACCCCACTTGTTCTGGGCGTCGAATGACTTGCGTTTTAGCGACCTTCCCACCCGTCCCATGATAAATCCCATACCGGGGAGCACCACTAGCACGAAGAGGGTGAGCTGCCAGCTGAGGATGAGCATCGTGGAGAGGTAGATCAAGATGAGCAGGGGATTTTTGAAGAGCATGTCGAGCGAGCTCATCACTGAACTCTCCACCTCATTCACATCGCCTGAGATGCGGGAAAGGATATCCCCCTTGCGTTCCTCGGTAAAGAAACCGATGGGCAGGGCGAGGATCTTGTCGTTGATCCGGTTGCGGATATCCTTCACCACACCGGTGCGGATGGGGATCACAAAGTAGGATCCCATGTAGGCGGTGCCGGTTTTCAGCAGGGTCATCACAATCAGAAACAGCGCCAGCATCATCAGCGTGAAGCTGGCCCCGTTGGTCTCTATCAGTTGGGTGATGTACCAGTTTACGTTGTTGAGTGCAATATCAATAAGAGAGCCGTTGCCGCTGTCCCATGCAATAAAGGAGTAGGTCTCGGTGTTTACCCGGAAAAGCACCTGCAGAATGGGGATGATGGTCGCCAGCGAAAAGACATTTAAAATGGCGGTCAATATATTGAAGAGAAATGTCAGCAGCAGGTGTTTCTTGTAGGGAGGTAGAAATCGCTTTGATATATGTATGATTCCTTTCATTCTTTCATTTATTGTAGTGGAGCTTTCGATCAAGCCGCGATAGCGTTTCCAATTTTTTTGCGAAGATACGCAATTATTGGTATCGTTTTTCACATTTAAACTCTTTTTCCCATGGCATGAACGTTGCTTTAATCAGCATTGATCTTCCTGAATCATGCAAGACATTTGCCAATGCACCCCATTTCTTCGCGCAAAATTCACGTTTCACCCCTCATTTTCCCGCACGGCTTCCATTTGTAAAACCGCAAAAGAATGCCCTTTTTCCCGCACCTTCATTTTTCTTGAAAAAAAGTCAATGTTTATTTTTTTGGATTACATTTATGAAAATCATGTTGTTAAACATATTTTCGAAAAAATGAGCGAAAAAAGGTTACATTTTTTTTCTGAATATGTTTGGACGGTAAGAAAACTCTCCCTATCTTTGCACCCGCTTTTGAGAGGAACGCCTCTGGGAAAAGCAGGCAAGAAGCGATCTTTAGGTATTTACATACACATTTTTATACAAGACATAAAGCAGAGTATACAAGTGTCTGTTTTGGTTGATCCGGCGGTTCGAACCCCGGAAAGACAGGACAGGCAAATTGGTACCCGTTCAATTTAAACAGGAATATAAATCGTGAATCCGGGAGTTATTTTGAAGGGATCAGAAGACTCAATTCGTAAAAGGTATGGTTTCGTGGATTTGTGGCCGAGAAGTAG
>Ga0265294_10011072_pt1 | contig 10175 bp, 12 predicted proteins | sample MunlanPumphouse3_FD_192504 | JGI IMG/M metagenome (GOLD analysis project Ga0265294, IMG submission 192504) | Groundwater microbial communities from a municipal landfill in Southern Ontario, Canada - Pumphouse #3 | ecosystem: Environmental > Aquatic > Deep subsurface > Groundwater | place...
GAATTTTAAGAGACTATTGCTCTTCCTCCGTCAATTTTTACGACTTCCGCAAGCCTGGGGCCGGTCAATATATCTTTTTTTGTCAGAAATGAGAGCAGCATAGAAATATTCAGTCCTGACAGAGCGAATATTTTCCCGTCCGATGAGGCGATCTTTTTTGATGCGATAAAACAGCTTCCGCCAGGGAAATCCGTAATGATAAGAAAATGATCATCGGTATAGTTTTTAGTAACATCCTTAATTCTTTCGGCAATTTCCTTGGTCGAAAGGCCGTCATTAGATAAAAAGAAAACATCGTTCTCGCTGCTTTCACCGATGATTTTCCGGGCAACTTCTATCATAGCGCTGCCTAAATTGCCGTGAGTAACTATTAAAAGTCTGTTTTTACTCATAATCCTTGTCGAGATATTTATTGAGTTTCTCCTTCCTTTTCATTTTCTTCATCAGAAGTTTATTGAATTCAGCCGCTGCATTATACCCGTAAACTTTCAGATGATGGTTAAGTGCAATTGTTTCCGCGATGACTGTAATATTCTTGCCTGGAAAGATCGGCAGTTTTACCCGCGGCAGCTCTACATCAAGAATTTTGATGCTGTCGTCCTCAAGTCCGAGCCTTTCGTATTCGATCTCCTTTTTCCAGTCTTCAAGCTGGATTACAAGTTCAACCCTTTTCTGTACTCTTATGGCTCTTGTGCCGAAGATCTCTTTTACATTGAGTATGCCCAGACCTCTGATCTCCATGAAAGGCGTGTATTCGCCTCCGCTTTTGCCTACAAGCACATTTTCGTCCTTTTTCTGTATCGTCACGACATCGTCTGCAACAAGACGGTGGCCTCTTTCAACAAGATCCAGCGCTATCTCACTCTTGCCTATGCTGCTTCTGCCCATAATTAATAGTCCCGTGCCGTAAACATCCACCAAAGTTCCGTGTATCTGGGTCGAGGGAGCAAAAAAATCTTCAAGATAACCTGTGATCTCGCCGTAAACTTTGGGAAAAGGTTTGGTAGTACGGAAGACAGGGATATTTTTTGCAGAGCAGTCGTCAATGAATCTCTGATCGATCTTTTTCCTGCCCTGGATTATGAAAGCGGGTATATCAAATTCGCAGATCTTCTTAATATCCTTTGTTTTTTTTGCTTCATACTGGTCATTGATAAAGCTTATTTCTGTTGAAGCCAGAAGCTGAAGGCTTGTGCTGTTGAAATCCTTAAAATATCCGGTTAAGGCCAGTCCTGGCTTGTTGAGGATCGCATTAACTATTGATCTGCCATTCGAATAGTTGATTTCCGAAACGGTTTTCAGGTTTATTATGTGCTGAATGTACTTTACGAACTGAGAAACCGGCAGAGTTCTGTTCATTGTAAAACTCCCTTTAAATATATTCTGTAAAATTTAAGAACGAACAACTGATAATACAACATAAATAATTAATTATTTACTGAAAAAATTGATTTGTAAAAAGCTTGCAGTATAGTTAAATTGCACAAAAACAGGAGAAGTAGCACATGAACTGCGACAGGACAGAAAAGCTAGCGGCGCTGATGGGAGAAATTCTGGATGCTATCGGAGAGGATAAGAGAAGAGAAGGTCTTACAGACACGCCTAAAAGAGCGGCGAAGGCATTGAGTTTCCTGACTAAAGGTTACGAAGAAGATATTGATTCGGTCGTGAACGGAGCCGTGTTCTCAACGGATAATGACGACATGGTGATCGTGAAAAATATCGAACTTTATTCTATGTGCGAACATCACCTTCTGCCGTTTATAGGCAAATGTCATGTTGCATATATTCCCAAGGGAAAAGTGATCGGACTTTCCAAGATCGCAAGGATCGTTGATGTTTTTTCCCGTAGGCTTCAGATACAGGAGAATCTTGTCAGGCAGATAGCCGAGACAGTGATGAAATACACTTCGGCGGAAGGTGTCGGCGTTGTTATTGAAGCACAGCATCTCTGCATGATGATGAGAGGCGTTGAAAAACAGAACTCGGTGATGACAACTTCATGTATGCTGGGCTGTTTCAGGGACGACGGGGCAGCAAGAGCCGAATTTTTAAGCCTGATAGGGAAATAAGATGGATAGACCGGTAGAAAAAAAAGCGGCTCTGATTACCGGAGGCGCGAAAAGGATCGGAGCCTCTCTGGCGCTTAGGCTTGCGGCGGAAGGCTATGACATAGCGCTCCATTACAACAGTTCGGAAGCCGAGGCGATAGACACCGGCGGGAAGATCAGATCGCTGGGCCGGGAATGCGCTATGTTCAAAGGCGACCTCAAAGATGTTAATTTTATTCAGGAAATGATAAAGGCGGCCTTTGATTCTTTTCCGCATCTGTCCGTTCTGATAAATTCGGCATCCTTATTCAGACGCGCGCCTATAAAAGACACTGATCCCGGAATGTTCGACGAACTTATCAGCGTGAACTACCGCGCGCCGTTCTTTCTTACAAAGGAGTTCGCCAGATTCTGCACCGGAGGGAATATAATTAATATACTGGACACAAAGGTTTCGGCATATCAGAACGTTTACGCGGCGTACATTATTTCGCGTTCAGCACTTAAAGACCTCACTGCCATGGCGGCTGTTGAATTCGCGCCACGCATACGGGTAAACGGCATCTGCCCCGGAATAGTCCTGCCCGCAGAGAACGAGAGCAGCGGGTATGTTGAAAGGCTGGAAGGCAGAAATCTTCTCAAAAGGTCAGGTTCGCCGGAAGATATTGTATCGGCAGCAGTATTCCTTCTTGAAAACACATTTATTACGGGTCAGACTATTTTCATTGACGGCGGCGAGAATATCAAACAATCGGGTGGATCATGAAAATAATTGTTAAAGGCATAGAGATACAGGCCAAGGTGGGAACCCAGGATCATGAAAGAACGAACTGTCAGAAAATTTTTGTGGATATTGAATTCGAATACGACGCCGATAAAGCCGCTGCCTCAGATGATCTGCTTCACGCCTACGACTACTCTGAAGTGGTTAAGAAAGTGATCCGGACTGCAAAAGATCACAGGTATTATCTGCTTGAGAGCCTTTCGGAAAGAATACTTGACATTTTTAAAAATGATGAAAGAATAAAGTCCGCGCGGGTTGCGGTTAAAAAGCCGTCCGCTTTAAAAAATATTGAATTCGTGGCGGCTGAATCGAACTTTTAGATCCGCCGCTTGTATATTCAAGGTTAAATTTGTTTGAAAAGCTTATGAAATGTGTTATATTTGTAAACTGAAAAATTTTAGGAGGCTGAAATGAAAAAAATGATAGCAATAATGATAGTAACTGCCGCATTCGGACTGTTCGCTCAGAAGAATATGGGAGCTATAAAAGCGGGGATGTTCTTTCCCCAGGCCTGCGACGGAGGTTTTGACCTCGGATTCGAGTACGGATACCATATTGATACAAATCTCGATGTGGGATTAAGTCTGGACTGGTTCAAAAAGGACTATGAAGACAAAGCTGCGAAAGGTGAGTACGAGGATATTCCGGGGCTTACTGCAGACCAGGTAGCTAAACTCAGCGAAACGATAATTTATGATTTTCCCTTAATGGTATCAGTTACCGCGAAATTCCCGATAAACAACAAGATGAAATGGTTTGCTACCGGAGGGCTGGGCGCAGAAATGCTCTATGCCTCATATAATTCTTATGATAGCGACGAGATAGATGAAAAATCCGAGTTGGCTTTCGATTTTAACTGGAGGCTCGGCGGAGGGATCATGTACAATCTGGGAGCAAGATCGGAAATATTCGGTGAGCTGGCTTACCATTACTCGAAGCCAAGCTATGAATACGAAGACGAGATAGGCGGAGTGGATTACACTCTGGAAAGAGAATACGATATGAGCGGAATCCTATCTAGGGTCGGCGTAAGATTTTTTATTAATTAAGTGAAGAATTTAACAATAGGAAAGAACAGATGAAATACGGTAATTTTTTATTTTCAAGCGAATCGGTAACGGAAGGTCATCCCGATAAAATAGCTGATCAGATATCGGATTCGATCCTCGATGCCGCGCTTAAAGACGACCCGAAGAGCAGGGTCGCTATCGAAACTTTCGTCACTACGGGTCTTGTGGTGGTCGGCGGAGAAATGACGACAAATACATATATTGACATTCCGGCTACGGTCAGGAACACAGTCAAAGAGATCGGTTACGACCATTCATCAAAGGGTTTTGATTACAATACATGCGGCGTCATTTCGACTATAGACCAGCAGAGCGGCGATATCGCGATGGGTGTTGACAGGGAAGGGGCGGGCGACCAGGGAATGATGTTCGGTTTTGCGTGCGATGAAACGCCGGAACTGATGCCTCTGCCTATAACTCTTGCTCATCTGCTGACTCGCAGGCTAACTGAATGCAGGAAGAGCGGACTTATTGATTTCTTGAGACCGGACGGGAAGTCCCAGGTTACAATAAATTATAAGAACTGGGTACCCGATTCGATCGACACAGTTGTAGTTTCAAGTCAGCACGCGCCTCTTTTCGGCAGCAGCAGTCCTACTCCGGCCCAGCTTAAAAAGGAACATGCGGCGATCGAAAAAGAAATTCTTGAAAAAGTCATAAAACCCACGCTGCCTGAAAAGCTCGTGAAAGGCAAATTCATCACTCATATAAATCCGACCGGAAGATTTGTGACGGGCGGACGGATGGCGACAGCGGACTTACCGGAAGGAAGATCATAGTTGATACCTATGGCGGATACGCAAGGCACGGCGGAGGAGCATTCAGCGGAAAAGACTCCACAAAGGTGGACAGGTCTGCTGCGTATATGGCGAGGTATATAGCAAAGAACCTTGTGGCCGCCGGATTCGCACAGAAACTCGAGATACAGCTCGCTTACGCGATCGGTGTAGTAGAACCTGTATCGATCATGGCTGAAACATTCAGGACGGGAAAGATCTCCGGAGAAGAGATAGTTAAACTTATAAGGAAACATTTCGATCTTACACCTTCAGGAATTATAAAGAAACTCGGTCTCCGTAAGCCTGTTTTCAAAGCTACGGCGGCATACGGTCATTTTGGAAGAAAAGAATTTTCCTGGGAAAAACTTGATATGGTAAATAAACTTCACTCTTAGAGGTATAAATGAGATCTCTGACGGGACTTATAATTATTCTGATGTTTTCAACCGTTCTTCCAGGAGAATTTGATCTTTTTGAAGAAAGTCGTGAAGTCGATGAATCTGTTTTCAGAGATCACCGGTCAAATAAACTGTCGGTCTCATATGTTCTTTTTCCGAACGATCTGAAGAGCGGATCTGTGGAATATGCTCATTATCTCGGCAAAAAGGCAGGTTTCTTTATAGAAGGCGCGTATTCAGAATCGGGCAGTTCTTTCAAAGAAAAAGCGGATATCTCTGCAGGTCTTGCTTACAGGTTTACAAAAAGGGCCAGAACATGGATCTTTACGGGCGGGATCGGATTTTCTGCAAACGACGATGTTAAGGATTATTATAATGTTTCAAAAGGGTTCAGGCTTAATCATCTTGCAGGAAGATTTAACGCCGAGTATGTTTTCCCATTTGATCTGGGAGTGTATTATTCAATGAAAGCCAGGATGCCTCTGGAGTTCGATCTGGATGAGGATGAAAGCCCGATGCATTCGATAGGTATAATTTATCAATTCTGAGACATTTGTCGCATGAGATATTTTGTAGCACTTGTAGTAACTCTTCTGCTTTCCGTTCTTTATGTTCTCATGAAAGACAGGGTGACAAATGAATACTCCGGTCCGGTTCTTAATTTTTTTGATGAGGGCTCGACTTTAGAGATACTTCCTGATAAGAGTCTTAGTAAAAAAGAAAGAGTGATCATTTTTGATATTACCGGCCTTGACTTAAAAAAAATATCCGACAGCCTTGAATCATCTTTTATAAGCAGAATTATGGCACGGTCTGTCAATTTCACATCGTCATACAATCTTTCGCCGGACAGGAATGTTTCTCTCTGGAGCTTTTTTGAGTGCCAGCCGCCGTATAAACTTTACAGGGAAGAAGGGTCGTATTACGATCTCAAGTCGCTGATCAGAAAAGACCTCAGGAACAGCTCGATGATAAAAGAATTCGGCGAAGCGGGATATTTAACGAAAGGCTTCTTTAAGGACTCTGTTCTGAATGAAAACTGCGGTAGATATTTTATGTCATCTGAAGTTTTGCGGTCTCTTGAAAAAATTATTGAAGAATTATACCGATCAGTAAATCTGGATACGGAGGATAAAGCTCTCTATTTTGCCGATCTTTCCGGTCAGAGAGAAGACGAATTCTATATCAAAAAAATAAACGACATTATAGACAAGTTCTATTCAAGAATTACAGAAAGGTCCGGACTGAAATTGAAGATCATGCTGATATCTACAGACCAGCCGGTTCCTCTTTCAAAGACGGTTTCTGTTTTTTACGGATTTAATACTGAACCTTATAGCGATAATTTCAATGTAGCTATAACAGACATGTCGAGAACTTTAATGAATCTGTGCGGGATCAGACCAAAAAACTATTTCGCCGGTTTCGATATTGATTTTGATGAGGGCTCACAGGAAAGAGATTATTTTGCAGGAAGTTACAGAGATACCCTTCTTATGTTCAACGATTCGATCTTGTATAAGAAATACATGCATTCGCCTGAATACGCCGTAATAGATAAGCTTACGGGGAAAGACATTACTGATGAGCATATCGGAATCAATGAAAAACTTGAAGATCTTATTCCGAGATATTTCGGGGGCGATTATGTTAAATTTATAGTGCTGAATAATACTACTTCCCAAAACAGGAATTTCAGGATAGAGATAAGATCGAAAATGAGATTCGAAGAATACGGGAGTCTGGAAAATTATTACATTCAGAAAAGCAGAAATTACAGATATTCAAAAATAATTTCGAGAGAGCTTGAACCGGGAATGGCCGATACTTTGAAAATCTATTACGCGGGACTTTATCAGGATTTTCAGTACACTTTCAACGATAAATACAGGCTGTCATACGGAGCTTTGGGAATAAATGCGGGAGAGGTGAATAAATTCACCGAGAACTCTTATTACGGCATGGTCGTCGAAAGGGAAAATGTAGATCCGGTCACAAATTCTGACATTATGATCTTCAACCGCAGGATTAATTATTAATGTTGCCAAGTGATAAAAATTTAGTTATTTTAGCTTTTGAATTATTTTAACGGATCGCCAAGAATAAATTTAGATAGGGGATTTGAGGATGAAAAAGATCGTAGTAATATGCCTCGCGGCGATGGCGATGTTTATCACATTGAGCGCGGCAATGGAGGAATACGACAGGAAGTCTATTTCGGTATTCAGGATGAGCGTAGCGCCCGAGGCGGTAGTGATGGCTACTCAGCAGGATGTTGATCTTGTTTACAAGATGCTTTTTGACAAATTCGTCGGTATGGGAAGGTTCGACTACAACCCTATTCCGGCGGGGGTGACTGATCCACAACAGCTGTTCAGCATTGTTAAGGAATATGCGGCAGCGAATATAGAAGAAAGAGCTGCAAAGCAGTGGGATATAAAGAACGATTACTACGGCTCGAACTTCGTGACCGGAGAAAATGTGGACAAAATAATCAACGGCGCTTACATTTTCTTTCCCACGCTGGAAACTTTTCTGATAACTAAGAAAAAGGACAGCGACAATTTTACCGCAAGCATGAAAGTCAGGATGGACATTTATTCCGCAGCGAATTCAGGCACTCCGGACGCGCCAGTATGGGATGCTCAGCTTGTAGCTACCGTCAGCGCTGTAGGATCCAATGCTCTCGGTGCGCTTTTTGACATCAATCTTTCAGGTAAAAAGAAAGACATGAGAACTGAAGCTGTCAAATCGGCGACCAACGGCATGCTCATGTTCATGGAGAAAGAGGTCAGGAAAGTCGATGCTTTCACGATCAAAGCGCTAGTTACAAAAGCAGAGCCGAAGAAGGATAAAATATCGTTCAATTTCGGGAAGAACGTGGGCGTGAATATGGACGACGCATACACCGTTGGATATTTCCAGAAGGACGACAAAGGGAAAGAAAAATTCGTTGAGACAGGGTTCATGAAGGTCAGGAAGATCAATGCCCAGGATTCGGAGTCGCAGCTTCTGATCGTGACCAACCCGAAGAATGAAAAAGAGGAAGATATTTTCAACGAATACGATCAGGTTTATGAATACCCGCTCGTTGGTCTGAACATCATGGTCGGCGGCGGAGTCTCAAGCTTCAAATACTGGGGAGATACGGACTTCGATGTTGAATCTGACCTAATAGAGGAAAATATTAGCGGTTTATTTAGCCTGAGTGCTGAATATGATATAGCGAAATTTATTAACATACCTGAACTTTACCTTAGCGTGTCCGCAGATATACTGACAGCACAATTAGGGGAGTTTACGTATTCTGGACTAAAAGACGAATTCGAAACTTCTACTGCGGTTATAGAGTTTGGATTGACAAAGAAATTTTTTACCAGAAAATTAGGCTGGTATATTGGAGGAGACATCGGTTATATGGCTATAACTTCATCCTGTGAAACTATACCTGAGATGGATGGCGATTTGTATTCTGTCGGGGGTAAAGTTAAAGGCGGTATAAATTACCTTCTGAGCAAGAACCTTTATTTTGATGCAGGTGCAGGTTTCAGGTTCTACGGCGAGCTTTTGAATGAAGACGGTGATGAGGTTTTTGAATTGATTGATAATGCTTACAATACTGAATGGGCTGGCGAAGGCTGGCTTACGCCTTCAGGATTTTTTCTGAAAGTCGGTCTAGGCTATACACTTTAAGGTTTAACTTACGGAGAGTTTAAGTATGAAAAAAATTATTTTGATGATCCTTGCGGCCTCGTTTGTCGTGTTCGCCCAGGATGAAAAGGAAGATAACAAGATCGGCCTCAACATAGTCTTCGGCGGCGGTTTCAATACGATGAAGAGCTGGGAGAACTATCCAGATGCACCGGATAACCTTGACGACATCCCGGGCGCCGGTTTGATCGGGATGAGGATCGAGTACGATCTGGGTCAGTTCGTAGGATTCCCTTATACATGCTTTTATATCGGAGCTGACTACCCTATAACTCAGATCGGTAAGATCACAAGATTTACCGATGATGATCCCGCGAACCTGCCTGCACTTGGAGCCTACGAGCATTCTCACACCACTTTTCTGTTCGAATACGGGCTTGTCAAAAAATTCTATTTCGACGGTTTCGGTATCTATTTCGGAGGCGCGTACCTTCACGAATCTCTGAGCCTCGATAAGGAATCTGACGGATACAGCGAAACCTATAAGCTATATTCCAGGAATTTCAAGGGGCTGTTCGGCATCAATTACATGATAGATAAAGCATGGTTCTTTGATCTTCAGCTCTCATATACAGCGGCGGGGGCTTTAATGAACGAAGACGGTGAAAAGGTCTTTACTACTGCCGACAGCGAGAATATTTTCCCGAATTTTCCAATAGACGATGTGGAAAAGAACGAATACCTTGTGCCCGGAGGACTTTCTGTAAAGATAGGTCTGGGCGTGAGATTATAATTTAAAACAAAAGCGGAGTTGATATGAAATTCAAAACTGTATTATTAGGGATCCTGATAGCTGTATGCCCGGTGATATTTGCACAGGCAAGCGAGTATATGCACGACCATAACATTACTGAAGTCGAAGTACAGGGGATAGGTTCGAACATGCAGAACGCGATAGCCGACGCAAAGAGGAATGCGATCGCGACTGCGATAGGGACATATCTTGTTTCAGAGCAGGAAATGCAGAACTACATGACAGTCAAGGACCAGATCCTTGCCAAGAGCGAAGGTTTTGTAAAATCATTCGAACTTAAAGACAAATCTAAAGACGCCGACGGGGCATGGACAGTTACGATAAAAGCGGCGGTCACGAAAGATATGGTGCTGAACGACCTTGAAGCACTCGGGATACTGATGTCACAGCTTGACAATCCTTCGATAGTCGTTTTCTACGCGCCTAAAGGGGAGCCTTACGACCAGAGGTTCACTGAGCAGGGAATTAACATGATAAACCAGTATTTTACGACCAACAGATACGATGTCTATGACCTTGACCAGCTTAACGCAATGATCGAGGATGATATGAGTATGAAGCAGATCTCTATCGGCGAGGATGTTGACATGGCGCAGATACTGGCAAAGAAATTGAAGTCCGACATTTA
>Ga0265294_10011073_pt1 | contig 10174 bp, 8 predicted proteins | sample MunlanPumphouse3_FD_192504 | JGI IMG/M metagenome (GOLD analysis project Ga0265294, IMG submission 192504) | Groundwater microbial communities from a municipal landfill in Southern Ontario, Canada - Pumphouse #3 | ecosystem: Environmental > Aquatic > Deep subsurface > Groundwater | place...
TTCGAAGTTCCCTAATTAAAGTTTCTTTATTCTCAATATCAGAAGAAGAATGTCCTGCATTTGTAATATTCAATCTCGAATTCTTTAATTTAGAATTCAATCTGAACGCTTGTATTGGAGGACAAATAAAATCATATCTCCCTTGCACTATAGAAATATTAATATTCTTAATTTTATCAGTATTATTAATGATAAAATCTTCAGACAAAAAGCAATTATTTTTAATATAATAAGATTCAAGTATTGCCATTGATTTAAATGAAAAAGTTTTTAATGATTCAGCTGGATCTGACATTTTATTTATAGTATAAAAAGACATTTCATAATATGCCCATTCATAAGCATATTTATCACTAATTTCTTTATCATTTGAAAGCATTTTATCCAAATAATAAGCAACAGGATTTTCTCCTTTAGGCACTAATTTTGAAAATCTCTCCCAAACGTCAGGAAAAAAATTCTTTATTCCTCCATTTATATAATGTTCAAGTCCATATTTATTAGCCAGCCATATACCTCGCAAGACTAAACCTAGTACTCGTTCAGGAAAATGTATAGCATACACTAGTGAAAGTGTACTTCCCCAAGACCCCCCAAAAACATAAACTTTTTCAAAACCTAAATTATCTAGCACTTTGTTGATGTCTCCTATAAGGTCTTGAGTAGTGTTATTTTCTATGGAACCAAATGGTTTACTTTTAGATGATCCTCTTTGGTCAAAGAAAAGGACATTATATCTTTCTTCATCAAAGAATTGTTTGTCGCTATCTGAGAATCCACCACCAGGACCACCATGCAAAAATAATACAGGAATTCCTCTAGGATTTCCATATAATTCATAATATAAGGAGTGCTTATCAGAAACATCTATATAGCCATTCTTGTAAGGCTTATAACTTTTTATTGCTACCATAATTTTAATTTATATAATTTTAATTGAATAATTTAAATCTGCTAAAAATACGTCTCTACAAAATACTTTTCAAATATCCCTGACGTTCTTTTTAATTTATACTTATTTTTTATTTTTCTGAACTCTTGCTCAGTTTACCACCTAGCACAATTGCACCAGCCACAATAACAATATTTTTGATAATATATTGTCCCTCCAAAGTTGGAGCATATGGAAAACTTGTAAATACTTCATTAGGGAAAAGGAATAAAGGTGCGAAAGTTCCTATCATTTGTAAAAATAGCAACACTAATGTTTCTCGCATAAATTTGCCTGATATGAGTCCAACTCCTATGAGCACTTCCCAAAAAGCCAAACCATTAATTATTATAAAATCAGGTATGGTTCCAAAACTTAACAGTGTAATTGTTCTAATGGCTAATTCCTGAGCAGGACTTAATCCTGGAAAAAATTTAAGAAATCCGAACCAAACGAACACTATTCCAATGGATATTCTTAATAACGAGCAACCATTACGGAGCATCCATCCCGTTACTATTGGATCTATTTTATTAAATAAAACTCCCCTAAATATGCTCCTTTCTTTGTCTTTGTTGATATTCTTCTGTGCCATTTTTATTATTTTATTATTATTTTATTTAATATAATATATTAACCATAATTCATAGCCATACTCCGTACTAAAACCTACACTATTAACACCTTAGTTCAAACATTAAAGTTAGTAAATAAATCGTAAATAAAAAAATTCTCAAGAATTTAGTAAGTAAATTTTTAAAAAAAAATACGCATTTAAAAGAACTAACATTATTTTAAGAAATAATCTTTAAGTAAAATAGTATGCACACTTTTATTTAACTATATCTATACTGACCACCAAATAACATCATCTATTCCTAATACAAGCTGATATGTTTCTACCTTAACACTAAATATGGCAATATCACTCGAATGCAGAAAGTTATCCAAATTTGTATGCTTAACGAAATGAGCATGTAAAGCTTCTTCAAATTCTGGTTCCTTAACTTCTCGGGCATAACCATAAGCAGTAAGAGCGTAAGCTTTATTCCCCTTAGAAGTCTCCAAGTCTTTCCCTTGAATAAGAAGGGCAACTCTGCCGTTGTGTATAATATTTTCGAATTTCCTCGTATTACGATAAGTTGCAAAAAGAATTTGTCTAACCCCCTGAATTGGAGTAATTGCCATTAAACTTGCACACGGTTGTCCATTAGCCTCTGTAGCTAAGACAGCCAAATTACACGTTTTAAGAATAAGCTCAACGTATTTCCTTGTTTGTGTTTGATTATTCATAGATTAAGTTTTAAATTAGCTTTATATTTAATAATACCTTTAGCCAGACCATTAAAAACAAAATAATGCAAAGGAAATATAGCAGCCCAATATAATCTACCAGCCAAGCCTTTTGGTCTAAACGTGGCTGTTTGCTGCAAATACGTTTTCTCTTTTTTGCTTATTATTTTAAACTCTAACCAAGCCTCCCCTGGCAACTTCATTTCGGCATATAACAATAAGCGTTTATTTTGTTTATCAGCTACCAAAACCCTCCAGAAGTCTAGCGTATCTCCTATATTAATAGTATTAGCATTTGTTCTGCCACGTCTTAAACCAACACCACCAAATAGTTTATCAATAAATCCCCGACTATTCCAAAGCCAAGAACCATAATACCAACCTCTATCCCCACCTATTGACCAAATATTTTCGAGTACCTGATTTATATCACTTGTAATTTCTTTTATTCTTACATCCTTAAAACAACCATTTAAAGGTAGATTTATATGTTCAAATAGGGAATTATCATTAGAGCTAGATATTAAAGAATCTTTCCAACTGGATACTATATCATTTTGTTCAATTTTTTGAAAAGCAAGCTGAACTGCTTCTTTATACGGAATAGCTGAAATTTTGAGCATTTTTTCAAGTCTATTATCTTTAGCAATAACTTCAATTTTCATACTATTTACCAGATTAACGGCAAGTTTATACGAAGTGGAAGTTACAAAATAAAGCCAATAAGATGAAATTCGGGGACTCATAACAGGTATAGTAGCTATATAACGCTTTAGTCCACGAACCTCAGCAAACTGAAGCAACATTTCTTTGTATGTTAAAACTTCAGGACCACCTATATCAAAAGATTGGTTAAATGTTTCCTGATTTAAAATGACTCCTGTCAAATATTCTATTACATTTCTAATGGCTATGGGTTGACATTTTGTATTCAGCCACTTTGGAGTAATCATCACCGGAAGCTTTTCCACAAGATCTCGTATAATTTCAAACGAAGAACTACCAGAGCCGACAACAATAGCTGCTTTAATAGAGGTAACAGTTTTTCCACATGCGTGCAAAATATCATCTACTTTCTTCCTAGAAGCTAAATGTTTTGAGAGACGTTCTTCATTTGTAATACCTCCTAAATATATTATTTGTTTAACATTTGTAGTTGATAGTAATTTTATAAAATTATTTACTGCTCTTTCTTCAAGTTCCTCAAAATTGCTTGCATTAGAACTCATTGAGTGAATTAAATAATAAGCAACATCAATATCTTTTAAGTTATCTGTAAGCGGAATTTCCTTAAGAAAATCTATCTCTAAAAACGATATTTTTGGATTTTTGTATACTCCTTCGGTAGGGAAACGATTTTTATTACGAACACAGCATATTACACTATGTCCCAGATTTAATAACACAGGAAGAAGTCTCTTGCCTATATATCCAGTTGCTCCAGTTAAAAGTATTTTCATAAAGCTAAAATAGTTTTGTGTATTTATGACAATATGGAAGTGTTCCCTTATGTTTATAATAATCCTGATGATAATCTTCAGCCTTATAAAACATTGTTGCAGGTGTTACTTTGGTAGTAATTTGGAATTTCTTATTTTGAAGGATTTTAATAAGACTATCGGCAATTGTTTTTTGTCGAGTATTAGTATAGAAAATCTCCGAACGATATTGTTTTCCAATATCTGGTCCTTGTCTATTTAATTGAGTTGGATCATGAATTTCAAAAAAAATCTTTGCAAGGATCTCGTAATCTGTCTTTGAAGAATCAAAAACGATACGTACTGCTTCAGCATAATTAGTTGTTCCAGAACTTACTAATTTGTAAGTAGGATTTTCTTGAGTTCCTCCAATATATCCAGATTCAACAGAGATAACTCCCTTTTGTTTTTGCATATAGTATTCTACACCCCAAAAACATCCACCTGCAAATATTGCCACCTCACGATTTTCTTTTGCGGGTATAAACTTTAAAGTAATTGAATTGACGCAATGACGGGTGTTTTTTTGAGTAAAACCTTCATTTAAAAAAACATGTCCAAGATGCCCATTACACCTAGCACAAACTATCTCTGTACGATTTCCGTCAGCATCCGCAATACGCATTACTGCACCTTCAATCTCATCATCAAAACTAGGCCATCCACAATTTGAGGAAAACTTATCTGATGATTTATATAACGGATTTCCACACTGCTTACAAACATATGTACCTTTTTCATTAAAGTCATAATACTTTCCAGAAAAAGGAGCTTCAGTACCTTTGTCTATAATGACTCTTTTTTCGTCAGCTGTCAATACTTTTTTGCTTATTTGTTTCATATTGCTGCAGTTTGAGAATAATGTTAAAATTAATGATATTAATAGATATTTCATTTTTCTGTTTATAGTAAAGATAAGCAATTTTTATTGAAAATGATTAAAAAGGTATTAATATATTTTTCATATATTTTGATATTTGTAAAGATCCAGTATAAGCAGTTAGATTATAATTTGTAAAATCTTGCTTGATATTGATTTGTATTTCTCGATTCTTATTACTATTTTCGTTACTAACGATAGCGCATTATTGGGAGATACTTTTTTTGTTGTTAACGAAGTAAACATTTTAACTCAATTTTGCACCATTTGTTTTAGATTTTTACGTTCAATATACATTTTCTATCTAATTGGCAAATTAACAATGAATGAAATTTCCTTATTCTCAGTTTCAACTTTTATATGACCACCCAACAAATTAGTTAAGCTTTTAACTAATGGTAATCCTATACCTAATCCAAAATTCAATTCTTTCCCAATGTTTTCTTGCTTTTCAAAAACATCAAGCATTTTTAGAACGTCCTTTTGAGCGATATTGGAATCTTTGTTTTTTACAAAAAAGCTAATACTTTTTTCATTTGGTTGTAATTCAAAACCAAAAATCACTTTGTTGTCTTCCGAAAATTTTATTGCATTATTAATCAGATGATATAAAATATGTTTGAGTTTCTTTTCGTCTGTATATATGTTCAAAGAAGACTCAGAATTTAAGTACAAAATGCTTACCTTTTTATTTTGAATACACAATAACTCACTGAAATAAATTTTTAATTCATTAAGGATTTTAACTATATCCACATTTTCATTATTTACACTCACCTCATCGCCAGCACTAAGTAAAGATAATTCAATTAAATCGTTCATTATCATTAAAAAATGATCCGCCGATTTTTCAATAACGTCAGAATAATTTTCATCATTATTAGTAAAATCATCTCTATCTAATTGTGAAATAATATCTAAAAATCCAAGTATAGCATTTAAAGGTGTCCTGATTTCATGAAATAAATTATTTAAAAAATTGGTTTTTACTTTCTCGGATATTAATGATTTAGCATACAATTCATTAACTCTTATTTCTAACTCTTTTAAAATTCTATTCTTTTCTATCACTCCAATAAAATCACTTCCATCCATTAATGGTAAGACAAAAGACTTACTTCTATAAAATTTTTCAAATACAGAAGCAATAGTATCGTCCAACATTAGATTCTCCTTTTTTGTAACACAATCAATCACAATTTTATGTGGACATTTAATTACATCAGAAGCCGTTAAAATACCATGAAAATGATGATCGGCATCAACAATTACCAAATATTGATGTTCTAACAACCTATCCTTAACTGAATTTGTTCCATCAAATGGCTTTACTGTTGGATAATTATTAGATATATATTTTCTTAAGTCCATTAAAATTTCCCTCCTAAAGAATCATAAAAGATTCTCAATTTAAAATCAACTTTTAGTATCTCTGATTCTGAAATATATGGGAAAACCTTTTCACGCAAAATTTCAATAATCTTATCTTTATCCATTTTTTTTAAAACCCTTTTATTTATAAAAATAGCCTCAACAATATCGTCCTCAATTTCAAATACTTCAAATTCATTTGGAACTAGTAGTTCAAAAGATTTATATACCCCTATCTTTCCTTGAGGACACTTTTTACCAAGTATCAAAATATCTTCAAAAGGAGGTAAACGTATCTCTTCAAAACTTAATTGAACTGAAAATTTTCTATTTGATTCATTTTTCATAATATTTATTTTTTTTATTGCCAAATATAATAATTTTTTACATAGCTTTTTTAAGTTTGTAAATGACTAATCAATAATTCAACTATCTCGTTTATTTCAATTCTATAACTTTTTTTTAATCCAAATGTATGGAAATAACTCGAGGTCTTGTTTTATATAATTAAGATATTTTATACATCAACTTATTTATGCTAACATAAGTTAAGTGAGTGTATATCCCATTTACAAATAAAATCACAAAAACTAATATTCATTAATCTCTTATATATTTGCTAGAGTTATACAAATACAACTCTTGAACAACACACAAAATATTATTCTTCACACATTTATTATTATAATAAAAGTAATACAACTTTCAGTAATAAAATTAGACTTATAAAGGTAATATAATTTATATTATTTACAATAATAAGAAAAATTAATTTAAATATTTCTATATTTTTACATTATAAATATAGACATAATATTTATCATATCTTGATTAATGCTAACTAAACGAAACCTCACAAAGGTTGTATATCAAGTTACATTAACCTAATATCCCGTTATAAATTATAGAGCAATAAATAGTTTAACCTAGTGCAACATCTAAGAGCATCATTATTGCAAAACCAAACATGGCTCCAATTGTAGAATAATCAGTTTCATTTCCCATTTGTGACTCAGGTATTAACTCTTCAATCACTACAAAAATCATTGCTCCCGCAGCAAAAGATAGAGCGTATGGTAATAAAGGGGTTATTGTTAATACTAAATAAGCTCCTAGTACTCCTGAAATAGGTTCAACAATACCCGAAAGTTGTCCATAATTAAATGCTTTTAATCTAGAAAGACCTTCTCTCCTGAGAGGTATAGAAACTGCAGCCCCTTCAGGAAAATTTTGTAATCCTATACCTATAGCTAGTACAATTGCTCCAGAAAGCACACCTAAATCAGGATTATTTGCTACGTTATAGCAAGTACAAGCAAAACACTTCTTTGCCATGAGGTTTTAATCCCTTCAGCCTTTTCGATAGATAATCCCATATGCAAGTGGGGTAAAATTTTATCTACTATAAGTAAAAAAGCTCCCCCTGATAAAAATCCAACGACAGCGGGTAACCATGGGATAGAGTCACTTTCTTCAGACATTTCAATAGCAGGCTTAAGCAAAGACCAAAAACTTGCTGCTATCATTATTCCAGCTGCAAAACCTAGCATAGAGTTGAGAACTTTTTTATTGATAGATTTAAAAAAGAAAACCATTGCAGAACCTGCAGCTGTAACAAACCAAGTAAAAAGTGTTGCCACTAAAGCCAACAGCACTGGATTATAATTAAGTAAAATCTCTAATTCCATATGTCCTATTATTAAATTATTACACTATTTAGTATATTTGCGTGATTCTGCTATTTACATTACAAATAATTAGCCAATACTCCCTTATATTATTCTAGTTTATATAGATGTATAAAAGATTTGTAAACAAAGCTACAAAATTTAATATTAATTACAATAGGAATTCTTCATATAATTTTAAGGATAATATTTCTTAAATAATCACCTTTGCTAAATTTACATCTAACTTAAATTCATTTTATACTTAATTTCTTAGACTTATTATTTAACTTCATAAACCCAGGAAGAAAAATAAATATTCCTAACAATGACATAAATAGCCCACCAATAGTACCAGCAGCAAGAGGGAACCAAAAACCCTCCTTCTCTCCTATTATAAATGGAATAAAACCTATAATAGTAGAAATAGTTGTTAAGAAAATAGGTATTACCTTAGCATTTATAGCCTTAATAAGTGCATCACATCTTGAAATATTTGGACGTACTTTCAAGACGTTGATATACTCGTTAATGATATAAATAGATGCATTCACGGTAAGACCACATAACATAATAAATGCCGTAAAACCGCCCTGATCAAAGTTTAAATCAAACCAATAGAAAGTCAAAAAAATACCAATAAACGAAATAGGAATAATTGAGATAATCAGAAATGGTTTGGTAAGCGAATCAAACAAAATACTTGTAGTAAAATATATTATCGCAACAATCAACAAAATAAGTAAATATTGCTTATTGTCCTTTTCCTTCCAGCTATAATTATAATCCTCAGAAGAACAGGAATATCCTAATGGCAAAATATCTCTCATCTTCTTCACATTTTCATCCACAAGCCTATTTGCTGCAGACACATTGCCAATATAATCAAACTGTAAACATAAAAGATATTGCTGATTTTCCTTAGCTATACTCTCTGGACTTTGGTGTTTATCTATCTTTGCCAAATCAGAAAGTTTATGATAAGAATCACCTATTTTTAAAGGCATATTCTTCAAATGCCAAATATCATAATCATCATAACAATTAGAAGAAAGATAAATTTGATGATACCCATCAGAAGCTGGGAAATACCCACAATAATTATTCGTCATAAACATATCAGTAAGAGAAGTATATAAATGTTTAGGATAAATATTCTCATAAGTAAGATTTCTCTTCTTTAAATCAAAACAAAAATCCTTATAATCCTTCTTAAATGAAGTAAAATGATAATCAATAACGACCTCCTTTATCCTTCTATAAGCAAGTAAATTATCACGTAGATGCCTAGCATAGAAATACAAATCATCATAATTATAACCACTCATCTTTATCCTACAAGAACCACTCATCTTCATGTCATCATTATTAAAAGCTTTACCAACACCGTCCACACGCCAAGTGCCAGCACCATAAGTAAGAGCCTGAAAAATCAAATCATACTTTAATTTATAAGGAAAAATACTAGTCTGATTCTCCTTAGTAAAATATACTTGAATGAAAGCACCATCAGACCTTACATCTGTATTAAATTGCTTAATCTGAGGAAATTGTCTCAAATAAGACTCCATCTTTCTAATTATAAAATCAGACTGCTCAATAGTAGCACCAATAGGCATATCAAGATTAACAGAAACAATAGTCTCACTCTTATCTGACCAATAAGAACCATTATAAACATTCTGAATAAATAAGCGCAAAGTACCACCAAGCACCACATTTACAGTAGATTTCATCCTTTCTTGATAAAAATCTGAACCAAAAGTTGAATTATATACTTTTTGCCCCAAAGTCAATTCCTTCTTCGAACCCTTATCAAAATCATTATTATTCTCACCCAATTTATCAGGCAACATAAAAACAGGTAGTCCAAAAAGAAGAATAATCAAAATAATAGCTATCCATTTATGACAAGAGAACCAAAGAATAAACATCCTATAAACATAAAATAATTTTATAATCCATCTCCTCCTACGCATAAAAAAATGTCCAGAATTCTTATTATTCATTCTCTTATCCTTTTTCATTGCCTTCTTCACTAACTTTTTCTCAATAATCCTCATCCTAGAAATTAAAGCAGGAATCAAGAATAAAGAAACGAACAAGGAAACTAATAGATTTATAATAAGTACAATAGCAAAATCCTGTAAATTCAAACGTATTTTATCAGGTAGAAAGAAAATAATAACAAGAGATGAAATAGTAGTCAAAGTAGCAGCAAGTATGGCAAGAAAAGCCTTCATATTATTCCGCTTTACTATCTGGTCCGCCATAACTATCATATTATCAATAATAAGCGTCAAGGAAATCGTAATACCCACAAGTGAATAAATCTGAATCTCAATACCACATAAATAATAAAAGATAGCAGCTATTCCAAGATTACACATCAAAGAAATAATAATCATTAAGAGATAATTAAAACTTCTATAAATCAAAAATACAAACAGCAACAAAATAAGAACTGTTAATCCAGATCGTTTATAAATCTTATTCAACTCAGTATTAATATACTCAGTAGCATCATACGCCAAATGGAACTCATATCCATCAG
>Ga0265294_10011074_pt1 | contig 10174 bp, 15 predicted proteins | sample MunlanPumphouse3_FD_192504 | JGI IMG/M metagenome (GOLD analysis project Ga0265294, IMG submission 192504) | Groundwater microbial communities from a municipal landfill in Southern Ontario, Canada - Pumphouse #3 | ecosystem: Environmental > Aquatic > Deep subsurface > Groundwater | place...
TGGTACCGATAATATCATCGATACTGCCGGTGAACATGATTTTGTTCCCATCGACACCTTCGGTCAGTCCACCAACAAGTAGACCGCCCCACTGTATGGTGCCCGGCAACCACGAGGTAAATTTGGTGGTGATGGCGGACAACAGGCCGCCCACGACCGTGAGGAGTGATGACTCGCCGGAACTGATGCCGTCGACCAAGTTCTCAACAATTTTCTTACCCCAGGTGATAGGACTGGTACTGAATATCTCCCACGCGGTTTTCAGTGCGCCAAAAATTTTACTATCCGCGACACCCGGTATCTCTTCGACTTTTGAGAGGAGGCCGTCGACGAAACCACCGATGGTCTTCGATCCCCACGAAAACGGTGTAGGGAGCCAGTCTGTAACTTTATCGGCAATCTTGTCCAGTTGTTCACCGACAAACTTGACCGGATCGTCTTTGAACGCCTCCAAACCGTCGCGAATGGTATCGGCGATCTGACCTGGCAATTTGGTGATGGTAGGTTTTATTTTGCCCCACAGATCTTTGACCGCGTCGACGAACAACTGTGTCATTGACTCGAACAGATCGCCTGTTCCAAATATATCATCAATTTTGCCGGCCATTCCGAGGAGTAATTCATCCCAGTGATCGAGAAGTTCTGGTGTACCGCCAACAATGATATCCTTTAGATATTCAGGCAAGTTCTCCCATTTGTCGAGTAATTTCCATGTAAGATCTGCCAGATTATCGAAAAATGGCGCCGCGCGTTCGCCGACATCCATGAAAAACATCGAGAACGCCAACCGGATCTCGCCTATCGCGGCACTCATTGATGGTGAGTTTTTGGTGATTGTATACATCGCACCCGAGATGGCGCCAGTGATTGCGAGTAATGCTGTTTTGTGGCGTTGCAACCATCCCTTGGTTTTGGCCTCGTCGCGTTGCGCGTGCCGTGCGGTTTTGGAGACGTTGTCGCGGACCTGTCGGTCCGCGCGTATTACCTCCTGGTAACCTTCGGCGGCGTACCGCATCACAAGAGATCCTAGTTGTACCACGTCGTCTCAACTCCTCAGTTGCCGTTTCAGTTTCTGGTTTTCCTCACGGAGTTTTTCGGCCCGGCCGCGTAGTATTGCAAGATGTGCCTGATATTCTCTGGCAGGTATGGACGTCCTGATATCGATCGGACACCCGTACTCAGTCCAGATCACCGCGTCCTCCATCACCCGGCGTTCCCATTGTTCCGTCGGAACTATCGGTTCGCCTCTCCCCCACAAGACGAAAGTCGGCCTCGGTGTCCTCGTCGAGGTTGTGCCAGTTTTCGATGGCGTCGGCAAGACCGTCGCGGATATACACAGGTAGTTCGTTGATGTACTCATTTGTGAGTGCAAACCCCGGCGGTCCCTCGACCACGCCGGCACGGATATAGTCGCGTTTCAGTGACGCGAGTTCTGATGCCGTGATGGCTCCGCCGCGACCGCGTGCACGTAGTGCGCGTTCCTCGATCCGGTCCTTGTCGGCCTGAGTCAGTTGACGGATCTTAAACTGCACTGTACCGGATCCGACCTGGAACTCAACGGTTTTGGTGGACTCGCGCAACCGTTGAAACTCCTGCATAGCCTCTTGCCAACTCAGAGTGTTGTCGCTCATGTGCTTGGCTCCCGGATATGGATCTTGGTCTTCTTCGGCGCCAGTACAAGATCGCCCTGGACATCGCCAGACTCTTTCGTTGGCATCGCGGCATCGAGGATATCGCAGTCGGTGAGAGTAATCACCACCGCGTCCTTTGATGCGGTGAGAGTTGTCGCGCCATCACGGATGAGTGGTATCGTTACGTTGACACCCTTTGTATCCGCAATTGCGGCCGCATACAATTCGGTATCCACCACAGTGATACCGATCGTCATATCGTACCGGTTCGCGACCTCCTCTTCGATCACGGAATACGCGTGTCTTCCGCCACCGTGATACCTGGCCGCGAGACCGTTCGCCCAGGTGAGGTTAAACTCATTCACGGTTGCGATTGTTTTGGCGATACCGCCGGTCGTTGTGACCTCGCCTAACATCCAGAACCGGTACGGTTGCACCGTCGGAATCAGTAATGATGGATATGTGATCGTTCCGGAAGTGGTTGTCTGCCGTTTTGCTGCGACCACGTCGAGTGCCGCGACCACAGGTTCGCCTGCACGCGCGGATAGTGAGAGATCGGCTTTACATCCAATATACGTCTCCTGGAGTGTGGTATCCGTCTGGTCACGCCGGATCGAGATGGTGCTGAGGATGTCGGACGCACTGGTCTCGTCGGTCCACTCGTATCCACTGTATCCTGTGCCGGACACCGTGGATCTCGGCCCAACACAACATGCGAACGGTTGGTCTTTTCCGAGGATCTGGTACGAGATCGAGAACGACAGATCGTATTCGTCTGCACTGTACAGGTATGGTGCGCGCCGGTGGCCTGATGCGGCAACCGGAGTTTTTGGGTTTGCCTGCGGCCAGTCGATGTCGCCCTGGACCAGGCCGAATGGAGTGGTAATGGTGGCGGCGACCGAGTATGGTGTCGCCTCGGCACCCCAGTACACCTGACCCCTTGAGGCTAATAAGTATCGGTTAGTCATGTTTCCTCTTCAGTTGGTGGGGCTGTGTAGACCGTGCCCCTGACGGCAATTCGCCACGACCGTACCTGGTCGGTAGGATCCCACGACATCGAGGTCGTCGAGACTATTTCGGCGTCGTGAAAATTCATGGCATTGAACAATGCGGTATGAGACTCGATCCACCCACGGACCTGGTCTCGAAGACGGAACACGTGAGTAGATGTTTTCGCGTGGATCTCAAGACCCACAGTATACTGATGTTCCCAGAGATCCGCACGGATATCCGGTCTGCCTGAAACGTCCGCCAGTTCCGAGACAACGATATGAGGATAGTGTCGGTTGCGGTCCGGGAACTCGGTCACAACCATCGGCGACTTTGCAGGTCGTGTGGCTGCACTCGGATCGATGATCTCGCGTGCGGCAACTGCGGCCCGAAGTTGGTCGCGCCACAATGCGACGATGATCGATCCTGATAGGGAACTAGACGGGACTGTTGTTCCCATGTGTCATCTCCTCGTTTGGAGTGCGGATATAGTGGCTCATCGTTTTGAGTCCTCCATGGTTTCAAGTTCCTCTTTGAACCTTGACTTAATAGACCTTTCGACCGTCGGTATCACAGTCTCAAACGCCAGAAGACCTGGTGCAAACGCTTTGAGACCGTTGGTGGCAATGTGTCTGCGAATGTTCATCACCATCGCGTCCCAAGTCTGACCTTCATACGGTTCCAGGCCCTTGATCCGTGCCCAGGTCGAGATGGGTTCGTACGGAGGTAGTGTGTCACTCGGCTCTCGGCCGAATTCGGCGATGAAATGTTGTTCGGTATCGCCGATAACCTCGTAGACGTCGTATCCAGGCAATTCGGGATACACGTTTGTCCTGTTGATGGATTCGCCGGTATACACATACGGCCGGCCATGTTCGCCGGTCGCGCCGATACCTTCCTGCAGATTGTCGCGCCACGCATCCTGCGTTTTGGTCGCCGCCTTAAAAAGTTCTTCTGAGACTATTTTTTCGATATCTGGTGCCGGTGCGAGTTTGAATTCAACTTTGTAACTCATACTCCTGCCACCTCCTGGAGATATACTGTGAGTTTTTCGATACCGACGAACGGATGGCGGTCGTGTCTGGTCTCGGTGACACGGTATATGATATATTCATCGCGGTTGATACCGCCAATCGTTGGAATTGTAGTTGAGAAATCCATGATATACCCTGTAGTAAGCGTTCCATCAGGTGTTGCCACCCAGACCACCCACGACGATCCGGATCCGGTGATATTGAGTATCACGGGATCCACAAACTCAATTAGGAGATCGGCCATACCTTCGCGGTCGGTGCGCGGCCCGAGATTGTGAGGCAGTGTGGCACGTTTGGTGGCCGCAATACCTCGACCGGCAATATCTCTGGCCTCTCGTTCTGATGGTAACGAGACTATTCCGTTGGTTACCTGGAGATCCCAGACCGAAGTGCGCGGATCAAAGGTATCATACTCGTCAAACGCCGGCGCGAGGCATCTAACAAGAACAAGAGTTTTGCCGCGCAACTCGACCAACGTGTCTACCTGGTTTGTGGTTTTGGTGACAATATCTGGTATAACCGCCGGATCAAGACCGTAAAACGATCTCAGCGGAAGAGTGTAATCAAACCGCATCGACACTGGATACAAGCCTGGCTCAAATTCTACCGCCACTACCATCTTCTCATGGCCCTCCTGATAACCACAGTGTCAGAGATGATACAGCGCCGGCAATTAGACCCAGGATCGCCGCAATGACGCCGTCTCGACCTAACCACTTGTGTTGTTGTTCCTCTAGCGACCGAATTCGTCCCTCGTGATCTGAAACCACTTTGAGGATGTTGTCAACCTTTTCGTCGATCCGAACCAGGAGATCGTGATCGCTGAGAGGCATATCAGGCCGATCCTACTACACGATACCTGTCAAGTATCTGCGTCCATTCGTCGGTCAGATCGAGATTGCCGGTGATACGATCATAGGAGACAGAATATCCGTCCATCGAGATAGATGATACTGCACCAACCGATACACGTTTTTTGGTCGCGACAAGTGCCGCGACGACCATGCCCTCGACGATACGCGCGATCGACTTCGGTGGTGACTCGTAACCGTATACATATTTCACCACGATGTTACGCCTGCCCGGCATCCAGATACCGCGATCGATCCTCTCCAGGATACCGGACTCGAGGATGACGTCGTACTCTTTGCCTTCGGTGAGGATGGTGCCGTCCACCGATACCGACACCACAGAGACCACCGGAAACCCTGGCAACCGGATCGTTCGCCGGCCGTTGCCGTTGAGTTTTGCAACGACCGGCGCGGTCTCAGTGCCGTGGAGACCGAAGTCGCGACCACAATAGTCGTCGACTATCTCGGATGCCTGGTCGTTGAGGTCGCTGATGAACATCTCAAGTGTTTCCTCGTCGGCGAGACCGAGATCGGAATACGTGACGTTCGCCAGATGTTTGATCCGCGCCGTATCGCCATATCCCATGATCCTCAGTCTCCTCTGTGTTTTACACCCCAGGCCACATCAAGCGTTCCACCTTCACCCGGTGTGGCGGCCGCAACACCTTTGATCCTGGCATACGCCCACGCACCACTGACACGCGCAAACGTGCTGGTGTTTGGTGCGAGAGTGACTTGCGCCGGTGTTGGGTTCACGAACCCGGTCACAGAGATGCCTCCAACATCTACAGTTCCTGCAAACCCGTCGCCAGACTCGTTTGGATACTCAAACGCAGGATCGTCGGCGAGTGCGGTCTGCACGGTAACCGTGACCGGTTGGTCAGTCGAATTTGTGATCCTGGCAATCGCCTCACCGACGGTACGAAGATCAGCAACCGTGGAGTAGATTGGATTAGTGCCTGGTACGGCGATACTTTCTGGTATCGGCGGAATTCCGCGTGTCACGTTCCTTGTCCTCCTTGTCCTGAGATACGTCGTCTTCCACTGGGACGGCGTTCCTCATCTTGAGTTTGTGTGCCATGTCTATGCCTGGGGCCCGATCAGGACCGCCGCCATGGTGACGGCATCACCGTCGGTACCACTACCGACTGTTACGGTAATTTTGATCTCGGTTTCACTTTGATTTGAAATATGCCATGTCGTGATCGTCCTGGTACTTTGTGGGAGCCCCCATACTGCGGGGATCTCCGAAAATTTGGCAACAGGGTTTAGTGTTAGGACGACATTTCCCTCGCCCGTGCCGGTGATAGTATTAGTCACGCGAATATATTCGGCGGCCAGGTTTGCGCCAACTATGAGGTTGCCCGGGATCAGGATCATCTGAGAGTCTACAGTCATGCGATCGCCTCAAATGTCGTATCCCTGGAGGTATTTACCGAACTTACCGCCGGACCTGTCCACTACACAGTAGTAGTCGCCCATCACCCATTCATCGGAAAGACCGCGGCGGCCGAGTGGCAGGATAAACGGCGGCGCCAGTGATGCGATTATGTGTGCTCTCTTGTTGAGGATGAATACATCGCCCTCGGAACCGATGGTACCGCTAGTCCATAGCGCGTGCTCCTTAATGTTGTGCGTCGGGATCACTGGAATGCCCATGATCGAGAGACGTTCGGCACCGTAGTTCACGGAGCCCTGGCCGACCTCAGTCCTGCCGTGAACATTGATCTCGTTGTCGAGTTCGTCGTGAACGTCCCACGAGGTGCCGATGAATAGGTCGCTCGGTGTGACGTTGTACGACTTGAGAACGCCTTTGATCTCGGCCTTGATATCCTTGAGCAGTGCGTCAGACGCGGAAAGAGATACGCTGCTCTTGTCTACGACACCCCCCCCACCGCCAAACTGTGCCGCAAACCCGGTTGGTGCGTTCGCGTCGGTGAGACCGCCGTTTGTAACACCGGAGGTTGGATTGCCGTATAACATCGCCTGTTCCTTTAACTGCACGGCCTCGCTGAACCGTGCGCCAAGCGCGGTATCGCGGAGAGAGAACTGATGTTCGCTTGACCTCTGGCCGAAGTCGGAGATGCCCACAACGTCCGCCTGGATCCGCATCGGCATTTCTACAGGACTCAGTGCGAACCCGCTTCGTGTGAGGGCGGTGACATCAACCGAATCGTTCTCGGATAGGAACCCTATCGGATGATCTCTGGTTGCGATGTTTGCACCTTTGTAGTACGTGCCCGGCCAGCCGACTATCGGGATCTCGGCCATGAGCGGCGCATCGGTCCGCAGGATGTCGAGGATCTCGGGGTCGTAGACCAGCGGTACTGCCGCAGTGACTGTAGATGATGTTATCGCGGCCTTCGTCTGTAAGCTGCCGGCCGCCTTCTGCTGGCCGTCATCGTCGTTGAGATAGCCGCCGATCTTTTTGGCGACATATCCCTTCATCTTTTCGCGATTCTCAGGACGTGCAAGCTTGCGCTGCACGCTCTCGGTAGTGCCGTCGTATCCTACAACGGCAAAACCGTGGTTTTTCCAGAAATGGTTGTAAACCTCTATGGAGTTTCTAAACCCCAGTACGTCTGCAATTGAAGCCATGTGTCCTCCTGTTTTTACGGTATAATTATATCCGGTTCACCAGCCGGCTCGGTGTTTTTCGTCTGTACGGATTCGGTACCACGCGCGACCACAATCGCACGCGGTCCGGTTTTGCGTTTGGTCGGTTTTGCCTCTTCCTTGATGAGAGTCTTGATTTCATCGACGACTGTGAGGCGGTCTGCGATAGGTTTGAGTGCCTTCTTGACCTCCTCGGCGACGATGGTACGGATCGCCTTCTCGTCGAGGATCTCTACATACTTTTCTTCCTCGTCCTCTTCCTCCTCGTCGTCATCTGACTGTTTCTTCTCCTCTTCATCTTCATCCGGTTCTTCTTCCGGCTGTTTCTTTTTCCGGTCATCCTCGTCTTCGTCGGGACACGGTTTTGTGGTCTTGTCCTTTTCAGGATCGACCTCTTCTGGATCTTTCTTCTTTTTTGGTGTGTCTACCATTGTGTCACCTTCTGGCTCGAGCCCCGCCTTAATGCGGAGCGACTTTACGACCGCCGCAACGGCCGCCGAGTTCACGGCATCCGGGTTTGACGGTATACCGACCGCCGACACCTCCCAGAGAGAGACGTCGTCGAATATGAGACCGCCGTTATGTTTTTCGCGCGCCTCGTTTACCCAGAACCCTGCGGAAAACCCAATCGGTAGGCCGACATCGATCTTGCGGATCAGTGTGTCGCCTAACCAGTTACCTGGCTCAAGAAACGCGGTGCCGTAAAGTTTGTCGCCCTCGATCTCACCATTGATCCACGCCCCCACCATATCAAGTGCACCATACAGTCTGGTGCCGTTTGGTAGACGACCGTGGTCGAGATAGAGAGGTACTTTGCCGGACCGCAATGCGGCGGCCATCGACTCGAGACCGGCCATCGAAAACTCGTCACCGTCACGGTCAACGGCTGTGGATGATATTGGTACACGGATCAGAGTCACCTCTGGCCCGGATTCGGTGAGTTGTGCCTGCCAGGCCTTGGCATGCCCAGGCGCGATGTCAATTGCCTTGGTTTTAGTAGTCGGTGCCATTCGTTGTTTCTCCTATATGTCAGCGATGTAAATAAGTTTAGTGCGGTTTCCAGCCAATTTTGGTTTTCTGCCCTCAACTCCGGGAGTGGATCGTCTTGATACCACCGGTCTCCTCTCCAGTCACCGGATCGGTCTCTGACTGTATGTCGGCGATCGGCACCCGCCGAACCTCTTCCTCGCCCTGGAGAAGGATGTATTCATCTTCCTGTACTAATAGCCGGTCAGCGACGATCTCTTCGACGCCCGCGGCCGTGTGTATCCGCATGATTTGTTTTACGGTCATTTTAATTCCTCAATTGGTTCGAACGCAACTCTTAGATATGGATGGCGCTCGGCGATCCTGCATTTGAGCCCGTAAGTGTCGGCGTGTTTGACATAACCGATCCACGACGATATCGACGCCCTGGCGTCCCCCTTATATGTTCCGGATTCCATCTGCCGGAGCCTCTGGTAGACCCTTCGGACATTTCGAGCCAGTGCCCGGATGTGATCCCGGTACACCCAGTACCCGAGGTACTTGACGCCACGATCAATCGGTGCCAGTACCTGTTTGTCGGGATGGAGCTGGAGGTGTAGATGATCTGCAAGATATGCCTCGATCTCGTCTCGCCACTCCCAAAGCTGCGTTTTGTCGCCATGTACGAGCGTGATGTCATCCATATATCTGAGATACTGTTTGATCTTGATCCCGTGCTTAGCGAACATATCCAGCTCGTGTAGGTAGATGTTTGCGAAACCTTGCGACGTCAGATTCCCAAGAGGTATGCCGACGCCGGGCATGTCCTCATAACTTTCAACGATTAGCCGGATCAGACGCATCATTTTCCAGTCCCGGATACGCTCAGAGAGTAGGTTAAGAAGGATCTCATGGTCAATGCTTGCAAAATATGATTTTACATCTAGTTGTAGCACATAACCCGTACCCTTTGGATATCGCCGCATAAACTGCTGTAGTCGATCCACGGCGAGGTGAGTGCCCCTCCCGGTCAGGCAGGCATATGTGTCACGAATGAACATCGGTTCCCAGATTGGGAGAATCGCGCTCGATACCGCCTGGTGTATGACCCGGTCCTTATATGGGGGTGCATTGATCAATCTCCGTTTAGGGTCCTCTACAAAGAACCTGGAATATTGGCCGGGGGTCCACCTACCACTAACTAGATCGTCGCGGAGATTGAATATGTTCGTTTCCAGATCTTTTTCAAACTCTATCGCATACTCACGCTCTCGTTTGCCTCGCCGACATAGCTGATACGCTCTATAGATCGCCGAGAACGTGCAGATTTTTTGATAGAGATCTGTGTAGGATTTCATGCCAGGCGGATTAATTGGGCGGGGAGATCTCGGATATCACCTACTGTCTCCCCGGAGCCTGTTTTGTATTCCGCTACATCGAGCGACGGGTATTCCGGATGATGTACTGTTGATCTGATGTTTCTAGCGCAACCGTGGTCACACATACCATCCGCAAACGGTATTCCGCGGAAGCCGATATTCGTGTTCGTGTTAGAGGGGGCGTTGTTCAGATTGAGGCACGCCAACGAACAGTTGGCGCCATTGTTCCAATTCCCGCCCCGTATCGCGGCACGCATCATAAGGCTTCCCTCATCCGGCCCGTGGTGTCGGGCGAAGCATATTAGACACGCTTCGCCTTCATCCACCCGCCATTCATCCGGCCGATTTCGATGATCTTTCCTGCAAACACCTCATATTGTCCGATGCTGATATACCGGAGATCTCTGGCCAGGCGCACAATAACCTGTAGGTAATCAATTGCCTGGTCGAGATCCTGGTTGACAGAAATGTTCTGTGTAGAGTTGGCCAACATTACGGATTGAATCAAGTCGAGTGAAGTTCTTCGAATCTCGCTTCCCAGGCCCTCCTGTTGCTGTGGTCGCGGGAATCGTTCGGACGCCTGTATCAGATCCCGCGCCAGATCGTACGATTTCTGCCAGATTTTCAGGCGCTCGTGTTGCCCCACCATCAGATCAGATCTCCAGATCAACAGACTCCGCGGAAGCCGAAAAGCGCGACCGTGCGAG
>Ga0265294_10011075_pt1 | contig 10174 bp, 8 predicted proteins | sample MunlanPumphouse3_FD_192504 | JGI IMG/M metagenome (GOLD analysis project Ga0265294, IMG submission 192504) | Groundwater microbial communities from a municipal landfill in Southern Ontario, Canada - Pumphouse #3 | ecosystem: Environmental > Aquatic > Deep subsurface > Groundwater | place...
CGGAAACAGGACAATATCACTGGCAAAACAAACAAAAAACAGGAAATTATCCTTTTGTTTGCGGACATCTAAATTTTAAATTAAAAAGAACAAGGTTCTTTGCACAATTTTTGAATACAACAGCAGGGCTACTGGATGGAAATTTCTGGGCAGCACCTAATTATCCTCTGTACCGGCGCACTTTCAGGCTGGGCGTAGCATGGTCTTTCTACGATTAACAATCGATATTCTAAAGAGTCGATTGTATAAAAAGAAAGAGATTCCTTGCTTATTTAAAATCAATATAAATTTTAAAATATTAATTCGTTTTTAACGAATACAAGTATGAAAAATCAATTATGGATTACTGTTCCCTTTATTATATTATGTATTTTTATCTTAGGAGCTTGTTCCTCAGTAAAATATCATGAAGAAACAAGGGAAAATACAAAATTAACAAAGATTATAAAATCAGGCAAACTAAGGGTTCTTGTCGATTGTAATTCCACCAATTACTTTCTTTACAGGGGTAAAACGATGGGTTATCAATATGCGATACTTCAACATTTGGCAAAAGACATGAGATTGAAACTGGAAATAAAAGTAAGCAATAACCAGAAAGAATCATTTGAAGGATTGAAAAATGGAGATTATGATCTAATTGCTAAAAATCTTATAATAACCAAAAACAGAGAAAAAGAATTTAATTTCACAGACCCTATAATCCAAACCCGTCAGATACTTGTACAGAGAAAACCTGACGGATGGAGAAAACTTACCTCAGAACAACTTAATGATTCACTAATTCGTAATCAGCTGGATCTGGCAGGCAGGACAATCTATATACAAAAAAATTCGGCCTATAAAAGTCGTCTTGAACATCTATCGGATGAGATTGGCACCAGCATTAATATTGTTCAGGACAGCATTTACGGAGTAGAGCAGCTAATTGCAAAAGTATCAGAAGGCAAAATCGACTACACAATATGTGAAGAAAATGTAGCCAGTATTAATAAGCAGTATTATTCAAATCTGGATATCTCAACACCAGTGAGTTTCCCTCAGAATCTGGCATGGGCAATACGCAAAGAAGAACCTGAATGGCTTAACTACCTTGATAACTGGATAAAAAACTTTAAGGGGACAAAAGAATATAAAGCCATATACAAAAAATATTATATCTCAAAAAGATCTTCTTTTGTAAATAATAAAACATATCATTCAAATTTAGGAGGAGAAATTTCTCCGTATGATAAACTTATTAAGGAATACAGTAAGAAGGCTAATATTGACTGGCGGCTTGTAGCTGCTGTTATCTATCAGGAATCAAGGTTTGATCCCGATGCCGTTTCATGGCAGGGAGCATACGGATTAATGCAGGTTATTCCCGAATCTGCTGACAGATTCAACATAGAAGATTTTGAATCACCTGAAGGGAATATAAAAGCAGGTGTTAAATTACTGGAATGGCTGAATTCGATATTTGAACCTCAAATTGCAGATGATACAGAACGTTTAAAATTCATACTTGCCTCATATAATGCAGGATACGGACATGTTAAAGATGCCCAGAGATTGGCAGTAAAATATCATAAAGATCCACATATATGGACCGGTAATGTAGATTATTTTATGCTAAATAAATCAAATAAAAAATATTATAATGACAAGGTAGTTAAATGGGGATATTGCAGAGGATCAGAACCTTTCAATTATGTAAATGGAGTTATAAACTCCTATCATCACTATTGTAACCTTATAAAACCTGAAATTTTAATTACAAAAAATCAGTCAAAACGTATAATCCTGTCAGGAGATATTTTAGCCACAAAATAAGAAGGAATAACAAGCATTAACACAGTTATAAACAGCGTTCCTATGTTCAATAATATTAATTTAAATATGGGAAAATACACAGGTACTGTAGAAACATAATACGAAACAGGATCCAGATGGATTATATTAAAAAAATACTGTATTAAACAAAGTCCTATACCTATTATATTGCCCCAGAAAAGACCTCTGCCAACAAGGAATGCGGATAAATAAAGAAATATTTTGCGGACATTAGCGTTGGATGCTCCCATAGATTTCATTATTCCTATCATTTGCATGCGTTCAAGTATGATAACAAGAAGACCGGAAATCATATTAAAGCCAGCCACGACAATCATAAGAATCAATATAATCCACACATTCATATCCAAAAGGTTCAGCCAGTCAAAAATCTCCGGATATTTATTTTTAATATTTGTCAGCTGCAAATTGTTTTGACTTACCGGGAAATATGAAGCCATCATTCGCTGAACACTATAATCCATTTCATCAAGATTATCAGGATCTGAAATGAAAATTTCGTATCCGGTAATCTTATTTTTGTTCCACGAATTAAGCTGCCTGAGCTGTGACATCTGTACCAGCACAAACATCTTATCAAACTCGTCAAGTCCGGTTTTGTATATGCCACAAACATTAAAACGACGAATTCTGGGATACCGTTCATTCTGATTTAAAAAATACATAAGAAAACGCCCCCCCTGCTTTATTTTTAGCAAATCAGACAATTGCTTAGATATCCATACCGATGAGCGATCAGTGCTATCCATGGAAAATTCTTCACCTGAAATTTTGTATTTTTCAAAAAAGCTCCAGTCAAAATCAGAAGCGACTCCTTTTAATACTACTCCCTGAATACTTTCTTTTGTCTTGATCATTCCAGGCTTGGTTATAAATTTCTGGACATGACGTATTCCCGTCATATGTTTTAACTTTTCGACAAAATCAGGATATTCTAAAATCGGTTGTGTCTGATAAGAATTATTTCCATCAGAGTTTACAATCTGAAGATGAGAGGCAAATCCGTTTACTTTTCCTTTTACTTCCCTCTGAAAACCTATGATTATACAAACAGAAATAATCATAACTGCAAGTCCAAGACTAATTCCGGCAACAGCGAGTTTCACAACTCTTCCTGAAAATTTCTGACCTGATTTTTTATCAGAAAATAATCGACGGGCAATAAAAAGTTCAGTATTCAATATATTGGTCTTTTAATTTTAAAGTTTCAAAGGTAAAAAATTGCAAAATAATCTTCAACCAATAATGTTTATTTAATACCTAAAATCCGCAAGGAATTATCTATTATGCATCCAACTAACTTCAAATCAGTCGTTATACTATGTAAACCTCAATCACAATAGCTAATGATATGATTCAATCATCTTATTTCCTGATTTATCAGTATTTGAATGCTCATTACGAAACTTCTTTGCGGGATTTAGGTAATCTACAACCCTCAACCTTGCCTTACTGCTTTCTTTTATTAACAAAAGGAAGAACCATCATTGAAATTGATCCCATAACAACCATTAACGCAGTCATTGACGTATATGCAAGGAAGGCAAAAATTAAACCATTAGATTTTATCACTCCATAAACCATTAATGATTGCGTAACCATAAAATGCCAGGCTCCTATTCCTCCCTGCACCGGAGCCACCATACCGAAACTTCCCAAAACGAAAGTCGTAAGCCCGGCAACAGGCGAAAGACTGGATGTAAAATCAAAGGAAAAGAACACTACATACAACATTAAATAATACATAACCCATATGAAGATAGTATGAAAAATAAACCATCCCTTATTCTTCATCTTATTTATAGTCTTTAATCCTTCTGCAAAATTATTTATAATTCTTTTGAGCTTCCCAAAAAGACTTGATTTTGAAATATTCTTTCTAAAAAAAACGACAAGTGCAATTACCGATACAACAACTATTATCAATATTGGAGAAAATAAAATATGATCTGCTTTTGCTACAATGTCGGGATTGTTTTTTAAAAACTGTATAATCTCTCCAAACTGAGAAATGACAACGATAAATGTAAGAACAAGCAACATTAATACATCTATAATTCTCTCGGTAACAACAGTACCGAGTAACTTTGTAAAAGATATTTTTTCGTATCGTGATAAAACCCCGCATCTTGAAATTTCACCCATTCTGGGAATGACAAGATTCATAAGATATCCTACCATTACTGCCAAAAAAGTATTTAGCATTCGGGGGGCCTTTCCAAGTGGTTCTATCATTAATGACCATCTTACTGTCCTGCTTATATGACTGAGTATCCCCAAAAAAAGAGATACCCATACCCATTTGTAATCAACACCATGTTCAAGTATTGATTTAATTCGTTTAATATCCTGACCTTTATATACCAACCAGAAAAGAAAAGCACCGATCGATAAAAAAATAAAAAACTTTAGTATCTTAAATAATTTAGATTTCAAAATATTGCATTTAAAATTAAGGATGAATTTACCATTTTAGAAAATTTAAACAATTTATCAATGTTCTTTCTTAACTTTGCCTGTTGTTTTTAGTTGTTTTTACAAACATTAGACAAAAATAAAAATTTGTTTCTTAATGACTCATTATTGTTCAATTTATTCTATTGATTTTGTCATATATTGATTTTTTTATATATTTTTTCTGACACAATAAAATAGATAATACATATTAAAAAAACAGCTTATGTATGTAGGATTACAATTAAAAAAAAGTTGGCCAAAGATAATTAGAAAATTCGGACAGGTATTATAAAAAATGGAAAGTTAAGAAAATGGCTGACTTTATAGACAATCTCTAATTAACCAGATATGGACAAAGTAAGAGCAAAAAAATATTTAGGACAGCATTTTTTAAAAGATGAGTCCATAGCAAAAACAATAGTAGATAGTTTAACTGCGACAAGCATAAAGGACGTATTGGAAATTGGTCCGGGTATGGGTGTTCTTACAAAATTTATGCTGCAAAAAGAAGAATACAGTACCACAGTAGTTGAAATTGACATAGAATCGGTTGAATATTTAAAAAAACATTTCCCAAAATTACAGGACAGGATTGTCTCCATGAATTTTTTAAAGTGGGATCTTGATGAATATTTCCATGAACCTTTTGCTATTATAGGCAACCTTCCCTATAATATTTCTTCACAGATTTTTTTCAGAGTTCTGAAATTCCACAACAAAATTCCACAGATGGTGTGCATGATTCAAAAGGAAGTGGCCGAAAGAATCAGTTCTGCCCCCGGATCAAAAGCATATGGAATTCTTAGTGTATTTCTACAAGCTTTTTATGATATTGAATATTTATTTACTGTATCTGAAGAATCCTTTATACCACCTCCAAAAGTAAAATCCGGGGTTATACGTTTAACCCGGAACAAACGCAAAAAGCTAAATTGTGACGAGCCATTTTTCTTTAAAGTTGTAAAAACAGCCTTTAATCAGCGCAGAAAAACTATGAGGAATTCTTTAAAAACACTTATTACGGATGAAGAATTGAAAAAAAATGAAATTTTCTCACGAAGACCAGAAACTCTCTCAGTTGAAGAATTTGAAGCACTGACAATATTAATATCAAAACAGGAAATTAAGGAAAATGATTAAAAAAAAAGGTCAACATCCTGGTCATAGTAATATATGACTAGGACGGAATCTCATCCGGATTACCACAAATTCTGATCAGGAAAAAATCTTTGCAAAAAATATAGGTCAAACAGGAAGAATAAACATCTGTTTTTATTACTTTTGAAGTAATTATTTTATATAGAACAAATAATATGAACGAGAGAAAAATAAAATCAGCGTTAATATCTGTATATCACAAAGATAACTTAGATCCTTTAGTAAAAAAATTAAACAGTCTTGGAGTAAAAATTTATTCAACAGGAGGAACTCAAACTTTTATTGAAAAATCAGGAATAAAAGTAACTCCGGTAGAAGACTTAACAAGCTACCCTTCTATACTGGGAGGCAGGGTAAAAACTTTACATCCAAAAGTTTTTGGCGGAATATTAGGAAGAAGGGACAATGAAGGAGACCGGAAACAAATGGCTCAGTACGAGATTCCGGAAATTGATCTTATCATAGTTGATCTTTATCCTTTTGAAGCAACAGTTGCCGCCGGAGCTTCAGAGCAGGAAATAATTGAAAAAATAGATATTGGCGGAATTGCACTTATAAGAGCAGCAGCAAAAAATTTCAAAGACGTTATTATTCTTTCGTCAAGAAATCAATACGAACCATTTTTATCTTTGCTGAATAAGAAAAACGGAGAAACAAGTATTGAAGACCGTAAATCATATGCAATGGAAGCTTTTGGAGTTTCTTCGCATTATGATTCAGCTATATTTAACTATTTTAATGACGGTTCATCAAATAAAGGAAGAATTAGCCTTAATGACGGAAAAATCCTTCGTTATGGAGAAAATCCTCATCAGGCAGCTAAATTCTATAGATTTAACAATAATCCTTCAGGCATAACACTTGCCGGAGCACAGGTTTTACAAGGCAAACAATTATCTTACAACAATCTTCTTGATGCCGATGCAGCATGGAAAGTATGCGGTGATGCATATCACTCAACTACCAGTAAAGGAGACAGAGTTGCAGTTTCTGTAGTAAAACATTTAAACCCTTGCGGACTTGCTGTAAGTGATAATATATTAAGATCTCTTGAACTTGCCTGGGCAGGAGATCCTGTCAGTGCTTTTGGAAGTATTGTCTGTTTCACAGAAACAGTTACTGAAGATATAGCTAACTGGTTCCATAAAAAATTTGTAGAAATAATAATTGCTCCATCCTTTACACCAGAAGCACTTACTGTTTTAAGTAAGAAAAAGAATCTTCGTCTTCTGGTTGTTCCTGTAAAACCTGAAATTACAAAAGAAAAATTATACCGTTCAATAAGTGGAGGCATGCTGGTTCAGGATGAAGATGAAGGAATGGATCAGGAATTCAAAACTGTTTCTAAAGTTCAGTTCGACAAGAATAAATCAAATTTGGCTAAATTTGGAATTGTTGCATGTAAATTTTTAAAGAGCAATGCCATTGCTCTTGTCTCTGAAGAAAAGGACGGATCATTTTGGCTTACTGGTGCCGGAATGGGACAACCAAATCGTGTTGACAGTCTTAAAAATTTGACTATTCCACGTTTCAATCTCAAAAAAGGAGTCGAAATGAAAGATGCCGTATTAATTTCAGATGCATTTTTCCCATTCCGTGATAATATTGATGCTGCCAATGAATATGGAGTAAAATATATTATTGAGCCAGGAGGAAGTATCAGGGATAATGAAGTCATTGAAGCATGCGATGAATTTGGTATTGCTCTTGTCTTCACAGGACGTCGACATTTTAAACATTAATTTATCAGAAAATAAAAAATGGGACTATTTTCATTTTTGACACAAGAAATCGCATTAGATCTGGGAACAGCTAATACAATAATTATACAAAATGATAAAATTGTATTAGACGAACCTTCATATGTTACCATTGACCTTAAAACAGACAAATTGGTTGCAATTGGAGAAAAGGCACGTCAAATGCAAGGTAAAACTCATGCCAACTTAAGAACAATAAGACCATTAAGAGATGGTGTTATTGCCGATTTTAATGCTGCAGAACAAATGATACGCGGAATGATTAAAATGATCCATCCACATTCAAAGTTTTTTTCTCCTGCATTAAAAATGATAGTATGTATTCCTTCAGGTTCAACAGAAGTTGAAATACGTGCTGTCCGTGATTCATCAGAGCATGCCGGTGGCAGAGAAGTATATATGATATATGAACCAATGGCAGCAGCCATTGGTATCAACCTTGATGTTGAAGCTCCCGAAGGTAATATGATAGTTGATATAGGCGGAGGGACAACCGAAATTGCCGTGATTTCGCTGGGAGGAATTGTTACCAATAAATCAATTCGTATTGCAGGTGATGTACTCAACTCTGATATCATGGAATATATGCGTCATCAGCACAATATTAAAATAGGTGAACGCACAGCAGAAGATATTAAAATTAATGTAGGATCGGCCTTATCAAAACTTGAAACTCCTCCTATTGATTTTATTATTCAGGGACCCAATCAGATGACAGCACTTCCTATCGAAGTGCCGGTATCTTATCAGGAGATTTCGCATTGTCTCGAGAAATCTATATCCAAAATTGAAACAGCTATTTTAAATGCACTGGAACTAACACCTCCCGAACTTTATGCAGACATTGTTGCAAACGGAATATATTTAACAGGCGGAGGTGCCTTATTAAGAGGATTAGACAAAAGGCTTACTGAAAAGCTAAATATTAAATTTCATATAGCAGAAGATCCTTTAAGAGCAGTTGCCCGCGGTACCGGTATAGCACTAAAAAATGTTGACAAATTTTCTTTTTTAATAAGATAAAACAATAGCAAAACTTCCTATAAATGAGAAGTTTATTACATTTTCTAACTAAAATTTATTTTTTTCTATGCTTTTTTTTGCTGGAGATATTTTGTCTTATTCTGATTGTAAATTTTAATAATTATCAGAAGATTGTATTTACAAATTCCACCAATAATTTTATTGGTAATATTTATAAGCAGTCAAGCACAATTTATAGTATTTTCAATTTAAAGGAAATAAATTCTAATCTTGCAGATGAGAATGCACGGTTAAGAAATAAATTGGAAAAAATAAAAATATCCAATAATACCGATAGTATAACTACAGATAGTGCAGGATATTTTTTTATATCCTCTAAAGTAATAAGCAATTCCGTAAACCTTAGAAATAATTACATTACTTTAGACAAGGGAATAAAAGATGGCATTAAAATCGGTATGGGAATCATCAGTTCTAAAGGTATAGTTGGTATAATAACTAACGTATCAGACCATTTTTCGATGGGACCAACAGTAATTAACAGGAAATGGAAAGTATCAGCCAGAATAAAGAAAAATAATTATTTTGGTTCTCTGTCCTGGGATGGAAAAGATTATAGGTATGCTTTACTAAATGAGATTCCTACTCATGTAAAATTAAATATAGGTGACACAATCGTCACAAGTAGCTATTCTTCAGTATTCCCCGAAGGATATTTAATTGGCAAAATTGAAAAATTTAATCATAAAAAAGGATATAATTTTTACGATATTAAGATTAGACTTTCTACTAATTTTATGACACTAAGGCATGTTGATATCATAAAGAATTTTTATTATAACGAATTAGATAGTTTGCACAGAAACAGGGAATAAAGATGAAAATATTTTTAAAATATTTATTTATGTTTATAACAGTAATACTCTGTCAGGTATTACTGTGTAATCATATTCAACTATATGGCTACATCACTCCATATATCTACATTTTTTTTATATTATTACTACCTTTTAAAACATCTAAATATTTAGTTCTCCTTTTAGCCTTTCTGTTAGGACTTTCCATAGATATTTTCAGCAATACACCTGGGATTCATGCTTCAGCAACTACTTTTATGGCCTTTTTACGTCCATCTGTTATAAAAATATTGTTTAACAGGGAATCAACAGATAAGAGTCTCCTTCCACCTGTCAGTAGTATGGGGCTATCATGGTTTACAAAATATACTGTTATTTTGGTTCTTGCTCATCATTTGTTTCTATTTTATATCGAAGCATTTAGTTTTACAAATTTCTTTTTCACACTATCGAGATGTCTTTCGAGTGCTGTTTTTTCAATTATTCTTCTTATTATTAGTAAATTATTATTTTTTAAGGAACAAGAAAAGTGAAAAAATATGATAAAAGGAAATATATAATTGGAGCCATTTTCCTACTGGTCATAATTACTTTCATATGTAAATTATTTTTTTTGCAGGTAATTGATACTTCTTATAAAGAATCTGCGGCACAGAATGTTCTCAGAAAAGTTATCAGTTATCCGTCAAGAGGATTAATTTACGATAGAAACAAAGAAATGCTGGTTTACAATAAAGCAGCGTATGATCTTTTAGTAACCCCAAAAAATCTTGAATCTTTTGATACTACAGACTTTTGCAAAATTTTAAGAATTGATAAAAAAACATTAACCGATGGCCTTAAGAAAGCAAAACGATATTCACGATACAAGCCATCTGTAATACTTAAACAAATTTCACCGGAAATATACGCCGGTCTTCAGGAACAATTATTTAGATATCCGGGATTTTTTGTACAGATCAGAACACTTAGAGAATATCCGAAAAAAAATGCTGCACATGTACTTGGATTTGTTGGTGAAGTAAATCAAAAAATAATTGACCATGATTCGTATTATTCAAAAGGTGATTATATCGGTGTTTCCGGACTTGAAAGATCCTATGAAAAAGAATTGCGCGGACA
>Ga0265294_10011076_pt1 | contig 10173 bp, 10 predicted proteins | sample MunlanPumphouse3_FD_192504 | JGI IMG/M metagenome (GOLD analysis project Ga0265294, IMG submission 192504) | Groundwater microbial communities from a municipal landfill in Southern Ontario, Canada - Pumphouse #3 | ecosystem: Environmental > Aquatic > Deep subsurface > Groundwater | place...
CTTATTATCTCCCTTCCTATGCTGTCGAAGTATTCCGTCCCTTTCGCCATCACTTTCTTCGCTATGTCCGGCTCGGTGATTATATCCATAAGGAAAGTCTCCACTCCGCGCAGGAAGCCCGCGGTGGTAAACGGTCCCCAACAGGTGCCTCCCAGCATCGCATCTCCCTGATATTTCTTGTAGAGATCGGCGCTCTTGCCTATGAGCGTGCTCCAGAGGAGGGGGCACTCCTTGCTGCTCGATATGTCAGGAAGGGCCTTGGAGTCTATGTCCTCCGGTTCTACGTAGTATGCGCCTTTGACATTGCAATAGTTGTCATCCGGAGCGGAATATTCAATTCCCAGATCCAGGAACATTCCTCCGAGCTCCATGCAGCCCATCAGGAAGTCAGGGTTGACCTTCTTGTCGTAATCCAATGCCAATGCGGTGGACAGGGCGGCATCGTGCCTCACATCCTTCCACTGGTATCCTCCCAATTTAGACAGAACCATTATCGACATGTCGAAAACAGGTACTCTGTCGGGGGTCTCTCCGTTCAATGTTGCCATAACTCTTTCTTTCGGGCTCATTCTCTTCATATTCAAGAAACCCCTTTCCGTCTGACCGGATCATTACGGATGGGCACGCGGATATTTCTTCGGTATGGTGCCTGCCCCATCGGCCTTTATATAAATGCTATGAAGCCGATATCTGCAACATGACCTCAGAGGAAGCGAGGATGAGGGAGCTCCTGGCATCGCCGCCATTCTCCAAGAGGGACCTGACGTCGGAAGAGGCGGGCATATTCATGGAAGCCCTCACCCACGACAGCTATGTATCGGAGAAGGGAGAAGGCGTTCCGTACGAACGGCTGGAGTTCCTGGGGGACGCGGTCACCGAGCTCGTGGCCTCGGAATACGCATACAGGCTGGGCGGTGACGAAGGCGAGATGACGGATACCAAGCAGAGCCTGGTCGCCAACAGGTGCATATCCGCTGCGGTCCTGAGGAAAGGGATCAGGATAGACCCGGCGGCCAGAGTGGGAAACGGGCACATCGATAAGAGAACGAAGATACCCGTCTTGGAAGAGAATATGCGGGCAGATATATTCGAGGCCATCGTGGGAGCATTCTATCTGATGTACGGCCTCGAAGAGGCCAGGCGCCTCGTCCTCGCAGTGCTGCTCTGATGTCGGCGATTTTTCCACGGTTCTTTTATAGACTGCAATCGATGACGGCTCATGAACGTTAACGACACCGCTGCGGACATAAAGAGCATGAAGATACGCGGTGCCGGGAAAATAGCTAGGGCCGGCGCAAAAGCTCTGTCCGATTTCGCGGACAGCTATGAGGGGAAGGGGATGCAGACATTCCTGAGTGACCTGGAGAAGGCCAAGAGGACCCTTCTGGATTCAAGGCCCACCGCGGTCTCGCTTTGGAACGGGGTCCATTTCACCCTGAGGGGCGTGGCCGATGCGAAGGATGTCGGCGAGGCGGCGGCACTGATCGTTTCAAACGCTGAGAGATTCATCGTATCATCCGAGAACGCCGTCAAGGTGATAGGGGAGATAGGCGCCAAGAGGGTGCAGGACGGGGACACAATCCTGACCATATGCAACAGCAGCGCGGCGATCAGCGTGATGAAGGCCGCACACAGGCAGAACAAGAACATAAGGGTCTATGCGACGGAGACACGCCCCTGGAGGCAGGGAATACTGACAGCCAGGGAGCTGGCCGCCGAGGGCATAGACACGACGCTCGTCGTCGACAGCGCGGTAAGGTCCGTTATGAAGAAAGTGGACAAGGTCTTCGTAGGGGCCGATACGGTCACATCCCACGGCTCACTGATCAATAAGGTGGGCACATCCCACGTTGCTCTGGCCGCTCATGAGGCCAGGGTGCAGTTCTACGTTTGTGCGGAGACGTACAAATTCTCGCCGATGACCCTGTTCGGAGATATGGTGACCATAGAGGAAAGACCATCCTCAGAGATCTCCGCGCCCGGTGAGCTGCCGGACACGGTGAAGATCTATAATCCCGTATTCGACAGCACACCCGCAGCCTATATAGATGCCATAATCACTGAATTGGGCATGATGTCGCCCGGAGCGGTATTCGGGGTCATGACTCATCAGTTGGGATATTCGGCAATGCAGCTTCAGGAGTTGAGATAATGAGACCAAAGACCTACACATACCTGCATCTGAACGAGAACCTGGATCCGGAGGACTATGTGATATGCGATTACAGGGTCACCACCGACCTGCCCATCGAGAAAGCGGCCGACGCCATAGCCGCGGAGCAGTCCACCGGCACATGGACGGGGCTCACCACGCTTAAGGAGGACGTGATCGATAAGTACGGCGCCCGCGTGACATCCATTGAAGGCAACAGAATCAGAGTGGCCTTCCCGAGTGACGATTTCAGCATAGAGATAGGCGGAGTGCCTCAGATCCTGAGCGTCATCGCAGGCAACCTCTTCGGGCTGGAGTCCCTGAAGAAAGTGAGACTCGAGGATGTAAGGTTCCCCAAGAGCATATTGGAGCAGTTTCCCGGCCCGAAGCACGGAGTCGACGGTCTGAGGTCAGTGCTGAAGCGCAAGGACAAGCCTCTGGTAGGCACGATAATCAAGCCGAAGATAGGGCTGTCCCCCAAGGAGATGGCAGACTATGTCTACGAGTCCGGCCTCGGAGGTCTTACCAACAGCAAGGATGATGAGACCCTTACGAATCAGACGTTCTGCCCGATAGAGGAGAGGACCGTGGCCATAGCCGATTCCCTTGACAGGCTGGAACAGGAGGGGATCCACATGATCCATGCCATAAACATCAGTACCAGCGGCCACAAGATCCTGGAGGTCGCGGACAAAGTGCAGTCCTTGGGTGCCAAGCAGATCATGGTGGACATCATAACCTGCGGCTTCGCAGCAGTTCAGGCCCTTGCGGAGGACCCCTCCGTCAAGGTCCCGATACATGTTCACAGGACCATGCACGGAGCCATGACCCGGGACAGGGAGCACGGGATCGCGATGCTCCCCATCGCCAAGCTGGCCCGTATGTGCGGCGGCGATGCCCTGCACATAGGCACTCTTGGCGTGGGGAAGATGTCAGGGGACGTCGGAGGGGACCTGGACAATCTGAGAGCATGCATAGATGACAGTGTGCCCTACAAGACCGTGATGCCCGTATGCTCCGGCGGGGTCTACCCCGGCATGGTGGGCAAGCTCGTCGAAAGGTCCGGGCTCACAGTTCAGATACAGGCGGGAGGGGCCGTTGCAGGCCATCCCGGAGGCATCAGGAAAGGTGCGATGGCAATGAGCCAGGCAGTCGATGCCGCGTACGCAGGCATACCGGCGGACAAGTACGCGGAGACTCATGAGGAACTCAAAACAGCATTGGAAAAGTGGGGAATGAAATGAGATTCAAGGTTAAGTTCTATAACGTGGACTCCTCAGAGCCGAGGATCGTAATGCACGATGATGATTGCGTCGAGCTCGGCGTAAAGGAAATGGACCGCGTGAGGATAGACGGGAAAAGCAAGTCCACGGTCACATTGGTGAGCAGGACGGATACGGTCGTGAAGAAGGGCACGGTCCTGATGTCCTCCGACGTGATGAAGAAGATAGAGGCTAAGGATGGGGACGAGGTCAATATAGAGAACTCACCCAAGCCGGAATCCGTCAAGAGCATAAGGCACAAGATGGACAATGAGAGGCTCAGCACCGCAGAGATAAACGAGGTCGTGAAGGACATCGCCGAATCGAAGCTGTCGAAGATAGAGATATCCGCATGGCTCACGGCGCTTTACATCAACGGGATGGATGTGGAGGAGATCGCGGACTTCACGAACGCCATGGTGGATACCGGGGACCGAATGGTATTCGACCGTCAGCCCGTATTCGACTTCCACAGCCTGGGGGGAGTCCCGGGGAACAAGGTTACTCCCATAGTGGTATCCATAGTGGCGGCGGCCGGGCTCATGATACCTAAAACGTCCTCCAGGGCGATAAGCAGCGCATCTGGCACATCTGATTTCGTGGAGACTTTCTGCGACGTTGAGCTTTCCGCGGCCCGCATAAAAGAGATTGCCGAGACCGTGGGGGGCACCTTCGCATGGGGAGGTGCCATGAACATAGCCCCGGTGGATGATATGGTGATACGCATAGAGTATCCTCTGGGGATCAATCCGAGGGCACAGATGCTGGCATCCATAATGAGCAAGAAGATCGCCATAGGTGCCACCCATCTGCTGGTGGACATACCCATGGGCTCCGGCACCAAGGTCAAGACCATAGAGGAGGCCAGAGCCTACGTCAGGGATTTCATGGACCTCGGAAGAAGACTCGGAATACAGGTGGAGTGCGCCATAACCTATGCGGATCAGCCTGTCGGGTCGGCGATAGGGCCCATCCTTGAGGCCAGGGAGTGCATAAAGGTCCTGGAGGGGGAGAAGCACCCGTCCAGCGTCATCGAGAAGGCATGCGATCTGGCCGGCGTCATATTGGAGATGGGCGGGATACCTTACGGAGGCGAGGAGGCGAGGCGCATACTCTCATCCGGAGAGGCCCATAAGAAGTTCATGGAGATAGTGGTGGCCCAGAACGGCCGTCCCGATCTGAAGGCGGACGACCTGCAGCCCGGGAAGTTCAAGCACGACATCGTGACCACGAAGTCCGGGTATGTGCACACCATCCACAATAAAACGCTGGTCAGCATAGCCAGGGCCGCCGGTTCCCCTTCGGACAAGGGCGCCGGGATCCTCCTCTACAAGAAGAAGGGGCAAAGGGCGGAGAAGGGGGAGGTTCTCTTCACCATTTACGCGGACAACGAGGCGAAGGGCCTGAGAGCCAAAGAATTGGCCATGCGCAATGCTCCCCTGCAGATCGAAGGCATGATGATAGAGAGAGGATCGAGATCGATAAGGTGAGGATTCCGTGCTGATAATAAGCGAGAGGATAAACGGGCTCTTCAGGTCCGTCGGACGGGCCATAGATGCCAGGGACGAGAAGGCGATAAGGGACGCTGCCCTGAGGCAGATAGAATGCGGCGCCAACGCACTGGATCTCAACGTCGGTCCGGGAAGGGGGTGCTACAGCCCCGACACCATGAAATGGCTTGTGGAAACGGTACAATCCGTCACGGACCTTCCGCTGTGCATCGACTCCCCCGGAGTGAAGACCCTGGAGGCGGGCCTGGCGGCATCGAACAACCCCACCATAATCAATTCCACAACGGCCGAGGCGGAGAAGATGGGGAAGCTGTTCCCTCTTGCTGCGGAGTATGGGTCTGACATAATATGCCTTACCATGGATGAGAAGGGCGTACCCAACGACGCTGAGAGCCGCGGTGAGATGGCAATGCTCATGATAACCACGGCCATGGAGCACGGGGTGATGCCGGAGAGCATAATCCTGGACCCCCTGGTACTGCCGGTATCGGCAGGCCAGGACCAGGCCCGGAAGGTCATCGAGTCGATAAGGATGTTCCAGATGCTGAACGATCCGCCGATCAGGACGGTCGTGGGCCTGAGCAACATATCCAACGGGGCGACCGGAAGGTCATTGATAAACAGGACCTACCTGGCAATGCTCATGGGAGCGGGGCTCTCGGCAGCCATTCTCGACCCGGAGGACGAGGATCTGATGAACACCCTGAAGACGTCGGAGATGCTGCTGGACCGTAAGCTGTATTGCAATGACTATCTCAGGGGCTAGGGCCCAATCCGGTCATATTCACAAGCTGTCCGACACTGGCGTGCCAGTTTATCGGCATGATGTGTATTCCGGCGACACCTTCCTGGGATGATACGTGCTCTATGGTCTCCGCCGCTATCCTGAGGCCCTCGGCGGAAGAGTCCGCCGCAGAGGTCAGTCTCTTCAGGACCGTATCCGGAACGCATGTGCCGGGAACGTTATTCATCATGAATCTTGCAGCTCTAACGGTCCTCAGAGGCAGTATCCCGACGATTATCCCTGCCTTCTTATGGATGCCCTGCTTCCTGATGCCTTCCATCCACTCGTCGAATCTGTCAAGATCGAACACGGCCTGGGTCTGAAAGAACTCGGCCCCTGCTGCCAGTTTGTTCATGGTCCTGAGCATATGCATCCCCATAGGGGTGCCGAAGGGATTCGTGGCAGCGCCTATGCAGAGCTTCGGCGGGTTCATTATCTCATCGCCTCCCCAAAGACGGCCCTCGTCCGTCATCTTCCTGAATATCATTATCTGCTGGGTGCTGTCCACGTCGAAGACGTTCTTGGCGTCCGGCTGATTGCCGAAGGACTGATGGTCCCCCGATATGCAAAGGACGTTCCTTACGCCCAGCGCATGGGCGCCGAGTATATCGGACTGCATTGCGATCCTGTTCCTGTCCCTGCAGACGATCTGCATTATGGGCTCCATGCCCATCCTCAGGCACATGACGCTGCCGGCGAGGCTGGAGAGACGGACCATGGCGGTCTGATTGTCGGTTACGTTGTAGGCGTCGGCGAATCCCCTCATCTTCTCGGCTCTGGCTATGAAATCATCCGCAGAGGCCGATTTGGGAGGGGCGATCTCCGCGGTCACGATGAATTCTCCCCGGGAGAGCTTTTCCTTCAGGATGCTTGTTCCTTCCAAGGTCTCACTCCTTGCTCCTCACGGTCCTGACGCCTCCGCTGTGACTCCTGGACCAGTCCTTGGGCGGGACGGGCTCGACGGCCTCTGATAATTCCCCCTTCGCTTCCAGAATCGTGTAGACCTGATGCCATGCGCAGTCTATCTCGGGATAAAGCTCGCATTTCCCATCCACGGATCCGCCGCACGGGCCGTTCTGAAGTCCCTTGGCGCATCTTGCCAGAGTGCATATGCCGGCAGTCCGGTCTATTGTGCACCTGCCGCACCCCATGCACTTCTCCTTGAAGACGCCCTTCTTCTCCGGAGCCCCCATATTCGATGTGTTGATGCCGGGTATTATCCTCCTCTCCGGGAAGGTCTCCGACATGCTCTGTGCACCGACCCCGCATCCCAGGGATATCACGACATCCGCATTCTGAACATCAGCTGAGATCCCCTCTGCGAATCTCCTCTCGCATTGCCTTTTCAGAGTGAGCCCTTTGACACGCCATCCCAATCCTTTCCTGCGGGAGTGGGCCGTGAGGTCGGAGACAAGGTCCCGGACCTCTTCCTTCCCGCCTGCCAGGGACACCGTCATGCAGGAATCGCAACCTACGACGAGTATACGTACGTCCTTGCGGTCCCCCAGGGAGCCGATTATATCTTGTATCGGTTTCTGCTCACCTATTATCATGCGGCCTCACAAGGAGAAGTAGGACCGCCAGGTTAAAAAATGTATCAGGGACCATCGAAGCTTCATTCGCCGAAGGCATTGTTTAAGTCAGCGGAGCGGGATGAAGAGGGCATGAGGGCTCTTTGCGTGACGGTCGATCTCGACAGGGACGTCAACAGGGCCGCGCCCGGCAGAACAGAGGCGGTCTGCGGTGATGACATGTGCTGCAGGTGCGGTTCGTCCGGAGAAGGCGCGATCATCCTTTCCGAATTGTTGGACGACCTGAACATTCGGGGGACATTCTTCGCCGAGGCATACACCCTCATGTCCGTAGGCGCATCCTCCGTCTCAGGGCATGAAGTGGCACTGCACGGATACGATCATGAGGATTTCACCGGGCAGGTCTCCGGGATGCCGATGTGCGAAAGGGACATCAGGGACGTGATGGAACGTTCCGTTAACACTGTTAAGGATGTGACCGGCGCCACGCCGCGGGGTTTCAGAGCTCCGTACATGAGAGCCCATGATCCTCTGATGAGCATACTGGGGGAGTACGGCATAGAGTACGATTCCTCAGAGTATGCGAGCATGGGGCGATCCGTGATGCCTTACCTGAAGTGGGGGATCACGGAGATCCCCGTGCCCAAAGGCAAGGATGCATCCGGCAGAACCATAGCGGCATATCTTTGGCCGATGCACGAAGGCAACCGGGGCCCAAGGGACTACATCGAAATGGCCTCCGGGATGGAAGAGGGGGTCTTCGTCATCGCGACACATACCTGGCACATGGTGGAATCCATAAAAGGGGGCATGATGGATAGAGCCCGGCGGGAGAAGAACCTGGATGACGTGAGGAATGTGATAAGCTCCCTCATAGACAGCGGGTATGAGCCAATGACCATGGAACAGGCGATGGGGAGATTCCCTCCGTCCGGTTCGAATGCGCGAACGGGCTGAGAGATGCAGCGCATCCCGAATGCGGGCAGCCCTCCATGAAGGTTATCGGAGAGTATCCCACGGAATCTTTCGGGGACGAGGTCCCGGAGAACAGAAGCGAGGATCGTTCCATGGGTGGGAGATCTCCGTGCCGGCCGGACCATCCGGGGATCAAGACGCAGGAGATCCGGAACATGCTGACGGTTACGAAGGGACGCTCATACCGCTGAAGGAAAATCAGTTTTTCTGTTTTTTGGAATGAATGTGAAATGCCAACCCTTACCGGATGACCGCGCTTTTGCGCCAAGTAATTAAATAACTCTCGCGTATGCGCATTGTTACATATGCCACCGACGGCGGACCTCATAAAAGGCAAGGACGTTTCGTCAGAGATATATTCAGAGCTCTCGGAAAGGATATCATGCCTTAAATCGAAAGGCGTAACGCCGGGCCTGGCGGTCATACTGGTCGGTGATGACCCCGCATCCCAGGTCTACGTCCGGAACAAAGGCCTGAAATGCGAGGAGCTCGGGATGCGCTCGATCACGGTAAGGATGCCCGAGACGACGACCGAGGAGGAGCTTCTCGGCAAGATATACGATCTGAACAGGGATCCCTCCGTTCACGGGTTCATAGTGCAGTTGCCGCTTCCCAAGCACATAGATGAGGACAAGGTCATAGACGCCATCGATCCGAAGAAGGATGTCGACGGCTTCCATCCGGTGAATGTGGGCAACATGCTCATAGGGAAGCCCGGATTCCTTCCCGCTACGCCTGCGGGGGTACAGCAGATGCTGGTGCGTTCCGGTATCGAGACATCGGGGAAGCACGTCGTGGTGGTGGGCAGAAGCAACATAGTCGGGAAGCCCATGGCAGCACTGATGGTGCAGAAGGCCAAAGGGGCCGATGCCACAGTCACCGTCGTCCACTCCCGAACCAAGGATCTGCCCGACCTGACGAGACAGGCGGACATACTGATCGTGGCCATCGGGAAGCCCCGCTTCATCACCGCGGACATGGTGAAAGAGGGCGTTGTGGTCATAGATGTGGGCACCAACAGGGTGGATGATCCCTCGAGCCCCAAAGGCAGCAGGCTGGTGGGGGACGTGGACTTCCAGGGTGTGAGCGGGAAAGCCTCCAAGATAACGCCTGTGCCTGGGGGCGTGGGGCCCATGACAATATGCATGTTGATGGCCAATACTGTGGCCGCAGCCGAGAATTCGATTCGATAACCAAAAGGTGAGGAAAGATGAGGGAATGTGAGGATCACGGATACTTCCGGGAGGACCAGTGTCCTGTTTGCGGAGAGGAAGGAAAATTCATAATGAATGATTTCGAGACCGAAAGGCTCGGAAGGTCCCTGGCAGGAATACTGAGGCACGGCAGGTTCGACCTCAGTATGGATGACCAGGGCTTTGTGGATATGAGAGACATAGTGGGTGTGATCAAGGAGAAGAATCCCAGGATGCACTGGCTCAGGCCGCATCATATAGTGGCGCTGGTGGACACGGATCCCAAAGGAAGATACCAGGTGTCCGGGAACGTCGTGAGAGCCACCTACGGGCACACGATAGAGCTCGACATGGTCCTGAACACAGAGAATGTCCCGGACTATCTGTACTATCCGACCGCTCCGGAGGAAACGGACCTCATACTAGAGTCGGGCCTTTATCCTTCTGACAGGGCGATGGTGCACCTGTCGCTGACATATCAGGATGCGTTCAATGCGGGATCGGTGCGTGTGGAGCAGCCGGTAATACTCGAGATAGACGTGAATGCCTGCTTCGACGCAGGATACGATATCGGAAAGGCCGCCAAGACGGTCTTCCTGTGCAAGCACGTCCCTCCGGAATGTCTCAGCATAATATATGAAGAAGAGACGGAGTGAAAACCATGCCTACGATAATGACGCCGGAAGAGGTCAGGAAGAAGTTCGGTCCTCTCTTCTGTAAGAGGTATGTCACCCTTGTTGACGAGAAGAACGGAGTCGCGCAGA
>Ga0265294_10011078_pt1 | contig 10173 bp, 8 predicted proteins | sample MunlanPumphouse3_FD_192504 | JGI IMG/M metagenome (GOLD analysis project Ga0265294, IMG submission 192504) | Groundwater microbial communities from a municipal landfill in Southern Ontario, Canada - Pumphouse #3 | ecosystem: Environmental > Aquatic > Deep subsurface > Groundwater | place...
AAAATGAGCGATACCGTCATCGATGTCATTCGGCGCACGGTCCGCTAGCGTTGTGCGTCGGAAATCTCTTTGGGCGGGGATGATTCCATTTCCCGGAATAAGGATTTGCAACATCATTTCCGACATGCTGCATCATGAAGGAGGCAAAAAATGAAACGACCCGCATCTCTGGTTATCGCGATCATCCTGTTTTTGATGGCGGCCGCCCAGTTGATCCGCTTTATCGTTGGCCTTCCGGTGACGGCCGCGGGGCAGGAAATCCCCTTGTGGCCCAGCGCCCTTGCCGCCGTTTTCCTGGCGGCGCTGGCTGTCTGGCTGCTTCAGGAAAGAAAAAATTCCTAAACGTCATTCAACCGCCTCGCAGCAAGCTGTCGATGTATGAAATGAACATGGTTATATCGCAGCAAGCTACGGAGAATAAACTCTCGTCCCGCGGGAGCGGGATTCAAACCTGCTTAAATCTGGAATCGTCTAATAAATTATGCAATTATGTGTATTCCTGCATAAAAAACTTGACAACCCCACCTCTTCCGTGTAGAGAAATCAACCCATGAATGAATGTTCATTCATGAAGCAAAGCGGATTCGGAATGATGAATAAAACCGACAAGCGTGCCGACATCATGGACGTGGCCCTGAATCTGATTGCCGAGCGGGGTTTTCACGATTCTCCCATGGCGCTGATCGCCAAACAGGCGGGAGTTGCCGCCGGCACCATTTACCTTTATTTCGAAAGCAAAGACGAACTGATCCTCGCGCTGCACCGTGATCTGGAAGTCAGGATCACTGAAATGATTCAGGAAGGATATCCGGCCGCAGCGTCCATTCGGGAAAAATTTCTCTACATGAACAGGAAAGTCCTGAAATATTTCATGGAGAATCCCTTTCATTTCCGCTTCATGGAGCAGTTTTTCAACTCTCCGTACGGGTTATCCCATCGCAAAGAAAGGCTTTTGGGCAAATCGGACAAAAGCAAAATCATGATCGACATTTTCGAGCAAGGCGCCGAACAGCAGATTCTCAAAAAACTGCCTGCCCTCCATCAAACGCCTGCTCATCATGGACAAACTCAAGATCACCGGTTTTTACCGCGATATGCGCGTCGCGACCGTCGGTGAAGAACAGATCCGTCCGTTCAATCCGGACGGGCGTCTTTTTTCCAACCTCAATACGCCGGAGGATCTGGAAAAGATCGATAGACCATAAATCCAACAGTGTATCGGGCGATGAGATGGCGGACCCCCTTGCTGCTTTTTGAAAAAGACTTCACGCCCTCCCGTTTACATCTCGCCTCTTTTCCCTTTTCGCCCAAAAGGAATACCCAGTTTTCTCATTTTTGTCCGTAGCGTGGAGGGATTCATGTTTAAAAGCTTTGCCGCACCTTTTTCACCGCCGACCCTACCGCCAGTTGCCATGAGCGCACGCCGGATATGATCAACCATCGCCTCTTCCAAGCCTAAGAATGCCGCTTCCTGCGGTGGCGATTCCACCGTCGTTCTCGTCGGAATCAAAGCACCAATTTCGTCGAAAGTCAGCGGCGTTCCTTGAGCGATAATAATGGCGCGTTCGACGGCGTTTTGCAGTTCACGAACATTGCCCGGCCAATCATATTGCATCAGTTTATCGATACCTCCCTGCGCTAGAGTGGGAATTTCCACCAAACCCATTTCGCGCGATTTCTTCGTCATGAAATGCGAAACCAGCGCCGGAATGTCGGCGCGCCTCTCCCGCAGCGGGGGAAGGACAATGGGAAAAACCTTCAAACGGAAATAAAGGTCTTCACGAAATTTACCATTCGCCAGCATGGCCTCCAGATTCCGATGCGTCGCTGCGATCACACGAATATCTACCGAAAAAACCTCAGCCCCCCCTACCCTTTCAATCTCTTTCTCTTGGATAACCCTGAGCAGGCGGATCTGAGCCCCCGGTGTTAGTTCACCGATTTCGTCGAGGAAGATTGTGCCCCCGTCGGCTCTTTCAAAACGTCCGCGTTTCTGAAAGAGCGCTCCCGTGAACGCGCCTTTCTCGTGGCCAAAAAGTTCACTGTCCATGAGCGATTCGGGGATCGCTCCGCAATTGACTTTAATGAATGGGCCGTTGCGGCGAGGCGAGAGATTATGAATAGCCGTCGCGATCACTTCTTTACCCGTTCCCGTATCTCCCAACAGAAGGACAGGGCTGTTCAGAGGCGATACTTGACGCACCATTTCCATGACCTGTTTCAGACCGAAGTTGGAGCCAACAATTTCTTCACCCGTCTGCTGCCGCAATTCGTCCTGCAAATACCGGTTGTCGTCGGCAAGAATATCTTTCAGGCGCAGCACCTCCCGGTAGCGGATGTAATTGATAAAAGCAATGGCAAAGGGTTCGTTGAGGAGTGAAAAAAGACTCTGATGTTCCTCCGTGTATTTTTTCCCCGCGTCATTGGCCACTGCAATACCGCCGAACAAATTCCATTCCGGTTTGGGCCCCATGGCCATCACCGACGCGTCCGGCTGAATACCGATTTCTGCGAATGATCGTATGATCGGATGGTTGGCCACTCGATCCGCCACTACAATCACAGGCTTCTCATGAGCACTGTTGACAATTTTCATAATGGCGTTTCGTGTATCCTGCAGCGCCGTTACTTTGTTAGAGGTGATCTTTCCACCAAACACATCCGCACTGGCAATCATTTCACCAATGCCCGTGTTCGGATCATAGGTACTCATCATAATAAAATCAGCAGGGATATACTGTCGAATATATACTAAACAATCCCAAAGCGCCTTTTCAATTTCCAGACTGCCGCAAATTCTCAACGTGGCCTCCCGGAAAAAATCTTTTTCATCAACCATCATGCCCTCCTGAATGACTTCACGCTATCTATTCTATTGCACACTCTAGCATATAATATGCTTTATTCAACATTATTATGTATTGAATAAGACATCGTAAAAAAATGATTATCCTATCTATTCGTAATAACTGCAAATTTATTTTGGCACAGTTTCAGCAAGTAAACCATGCGAAAAGGAGGTCTAAAACATGAAATGGTTGGAAATCATATCTCTGAGAACAGCAGACGTAAATGAGAAAGAAGCCCTTATGTATATGAAAAAATTCTGCCGGATCGTTGAAAAATACACAATGGCGGAAGCACAGTCCTACACGCATTCATCCGTACCCGGAGATCTGGCGTTGGTCATAACCTCAGAGAAAGAGAAAGACAAAGTTATGGGAACTGACTTTGGAAAATATATTGCTGAGGTTTTGAAACAGTTCGGTCTGGTGGATTACAATTGCTGGCTGCTGGTTGATAGTAAATGAGTATGTCAAATATGAACTACATAGAAGGAGGAAAGAAATCATCCGTGCCGCAAATAAGGTGCATGCTGTTGCTGCTGGCTGTTCTCCTTTTCTCTTGGACAAATTGCGCCACAGCTCAAAACCAATTACCCCTGACACTTCAGGACGGATTAAAAATTGTTACCGAAGAAAGCCGGGTCGTTAAAATCGCCAGAAGCGGAGAGGACATGGCCGTATCAGATATGAAGATGGCCCGCGCCGGCCTGTTTCCCAGCATCAACGCATCGGCATCCCATACATCCCTGGCCTATCAGCCCTCCATGGTCGCTCTTGGCCAAACGGTAAACACATCCGACACCCAATATTACGCCTACAGTATCAGCATCCAGCAGATACTCTTTGATTTCCGGGGCAGTCTCTCCCGTTATGACGCCAGCCGGATGTTGCTGGAAGCACAAAAGCACGAGACGTCCAGAATTCGCAACGCCATAGCAATGGACTTCACACAATCCTTTTATGAGTATCTCGAATCTCAGCATCTTATAGAAACTGCCGCCGGAGAAATTGAACGTCTGGAAACTCATTTAAAAAACGCAACGCGTCTTTACGAAAGCGGCGTCAATACCCGCAACGATCTGCTGCAAACGCAGGTCCGCCTCTCCGACGCCCGTCAGAAATTGCTCACGGCAACAAATTTGAAGGCTCAGCGCGCAGCCAGGCTTAACAATTTTCTCACTCGGCCGATTTACACCGCAATCCAAGTGGTCGAACCGCATGGAGACATCACACCTCCTCCAGCTTCCGATCCCGAAGAATCCTGGCGGGAAGCGTCAAAACTCCGGCCTGAAGTGCTGATTGTAGATAGAACACTGGATGCCGTTGACTTCGAGATAACCGCACACAAAGCGGAATTCCTGCCCAAGTTTTACGTCCGGGGCTCAAACGACTATATGGAAAATCCCTATCAGCGTTACGAAAATAACTGGGCATTGATGTTTGGCGTTAATATCAATCTATTTGAAGGTGGCCGAACACTTGCCAATGTTCAGAAATCCCGGAGCCGCCAAAAGCAGTTGATCGAGCAACAAAAGAGGCTGGCTGATGAAATTCGACTGGAATTGCAGCATTACAGCCTCAATCTGCAAAACGCCTATGCGCGAATTCTTGTGAATCAGGATGCTGCCAGTCAGGCCCAGGAGAATCTGCGCATTAATAGAAAGCGGTACGAGGAAGGCATGGGCACAGCTACGGAAGTTCTCGACGCGGTAACACTGCTGACCTTGGCGGAAACCAATCACATCCGGGCGATATATGATTACCGGAGGGCCGAAGCGGCGCTGCACTATGCCACGGGAAGAAACCTGCTGGATGTTTACCGCTGAAAGAAGAATCACGCCATATGAAGAAAACAATCCACGATCATGGCACGATAAGGAGAATAAATTGATCAATCCCCGCAGGAAAAAGAAAATCATCATCGGCACACTGATCGGTCTGGCCTTGTGTTTGGGCCTTTTAGCCTGGTTCTTCTATACAAGCCAAACAAACCAGATAAATGCGTCTGCCGAAACCACGCCCGTGGTGCGTGCGTTAGTCATCGCCCCGACAAACGCCGGTGAGCAATATGCATACGCGGGCGATGTGCGAGGCCGCCATGAGAGCCAGTTGGCCTTTCAGGTCGGCGGCAAGATTATCGGACGGCATGTGGAATTAGGAAGCATCGTCCGGCCGGGCCAGATGTTGATGCAGATCGACACCAAAGATGTTGAGCAAATGGTCAACGTCCAGCAGGCTCAGGTGGCGCAATCCCAGTCACAGCTTGAACTCGCCGAAAAAAACCTTAAACGCTACCAGTTCTTATTTAAAGAGGATGTTGTCAGCCGTTCACAGTTTGAGCAGATTCAAAGCGCTTATGAAGTTGCCTTGGCTCGCCATGAGCAGGCCAGGGCTCAATATTCTCAGAGTGCCAATCAATTCGGATATGCAAGATTGAAGGCCGACAAAGCGGGCGTCGTATCCGCCATCAGCGCTGAAGTCGGTCAGGTCGTCGCCGCAGGCCAGGCGGTTGTGACCGTAGTGCAGGACGGTGAACGGGAAATTGAAATCAGCGTTCCGGAAAACCGGATCGACGCCATTCGCTCTTCTTCCCTGGCAAAAATTACTTTCTGGGCGCTGCCCAAGCTAACAATTGAAGGCAAAATCCGCGAAATTGCTCCCATGGCTGATGCCGTAACTCGCACTTACAAAGTGCGGGTTACTCTTCTTCAGCAGCCACCGGAAATTCGGCTGGGCATGACCGCATCCGTTCGCATCACGGACTCGGGCAATGTTGCGGCGACACCCTATATTCCGCTGTCGGCTTTGTACCAGACCCGTGCGACACCGAATGTCTGGATCGTGGATGATGGCGTGACGCGCCTGCGCCCCATCCAAACCGGCGTCTTCGGCAATGATCAGGTTCAGGTACTCTCCGGGCTGAATGCGGGTGACATGGTCGTCACAGCCGGCGTACACAAGCTCCGGGAAGGTCAAAAGGTCACCATAATGACGGGTAATAAATAATGAAATTATTCAATCTGACCGAGTGGGCGCTTAAGCACAAACAACTGATCTATTATTTTATTATCGTCATGTTTTTGGGGGGGATCATTTCTTATCCCAACCTCGGACGGATGGAAGATCCCGACTTCACCCTGCGGGTGATGATTGTCTCTGTTGCCTGGCCCGGTGCCAGCGCAAAACAGATAGAAGAGCAGGTCACCGACAAAATTGAAAAGAAACTCCAGGAAACACCAGGTCTGGACTACGTCAAGAGTTTTTCCACGCCGGGCAAATCAGTTATTTATGTTCAATTGAAGGATGATGCGGTGCCCGGCAATAAAGTCCGGCCCATGTGGTTGGAAGTGCGCAATATGGTAGAGGACATCAAAGGAACATTACCCCAGGGCGTTGTGGGACCATTTTTCAATGACCGCTTTGATGATGTCTTTGGCAATATCTATGCGCTCACCGGCGACGGTTTCACTTATGAAGAGTTACGAGAGCGTGCGGAAAGCATTCGCCGGTCCCTTCTTTTGGTGCCGGGCATCAAAAAAGTGGAGCTGGTCGGCGTGCAGTCTGAAAAGATTTACATCGAAATTGAATCGAGCAAACTGGCGCGTTTGAACATCGATCCGGCCATCATCATGCGCGCTATCCAGACCCAAAATGCGATGTCACCATCCGGTACGCTGGAAACATCCTCGGACAACGTGCATTTGCGTGTTACCGGCATGTTCGAAAATATGGATGACCTCCGGAAGCTGGCAATATCCGCTGGCGGAAAGTCTTTTAGGCTGGGCGATATTGCCAACATCTCACGCAGTTATTCAGACCCGCCGGAAGTCAAAATGTTTTACAACGGCCAACCGGCAATTGGGCTTGCCGCATCGATGGAAGAAGGTGGCAACATTCTGACGCTGGGCAAAAACCTGAACAAAACCATTGCCGAAATCAAAAAAGATCTGCCCCTGGGCATGGAGATCAGCACTGTTTCCAATCAACCGAAAGTCGTGAAAGATTCCATCAATGAATTCTTGTTCCATCTGGCGCTGGCGATCGGCGTTGTTTTGCTGGTTTGCTTTTTGAGTTTGGGAGCGCGTTCCGGAAGTATTGTAGCACTGACCATTCCATTGGTCATTATGGGCGTCTTTATTTTTATGAATATTTTTGGAATCGCCCTGCACAAAATTTCCTTGGGGGCCCTGATCATCGCTCTGGGGCTTCTTGTAGATGACGCCATCATCGTCATTGAGATGATGACCGTCAAGCTCGAACAGGGACGGGCGCGTTTCGATGCAGCCTGTTTCGCCTACACCTCCACGGCCTATCCCCGCTTGACGGGTACCTTGATTACCTGTGCCGGATTCATACCGGTCGGTTTTTCGGCAGGGGCAGCCTCAGAAATGACCGGCGCCATCTTTTCCGTGGTAGCAATTGCTCTTCTTATTTCCTGGGCAGTTGCCGGTACCGCCACACCTCTTTTAGGATATGCTCTGATCAACATCAAACCGGGCCATGGCGACGCTGATCATGATATTTATGATACGCGTTTTTACCGCTGGTTTAAAAAAATCCTGACCTGGTGTCTCACCCACCGCAGGCGCGTTCTTGTCATTACCATCGTCAGTTTCATCGGCTCCCTGTTTCTCATGGGACTGGTCAAACAGGAATTCTTCCCGGCCTCCACCCGGCCGGAAGTCGTTGTTGAATTGCGTTTACCCGAAGGAGCGTCCCTTAAAGCCACAGAGGCTGAAGCCCGAAAATTTGCGCGGCACTTCGACCAAGATAATCATGTGGCTCATTACTCTTACTATGTCGGGCAAGGGGCGCCCCGTTTCGTTCTCACCGCCGAGCCGACACTACCCAATACAAACTTTGCACAGTTCGTAATCGTCGCGAAAGACCTTGAAGCGCGCGCCGCGTTGATTAAAAAATCCCAGCAGCTTCTGGCCGCCGACTTTCCCAACGTGCGCGGCAATGTCAAAGTCATCCAACTGGGTCCTTCAGACAGCTACCCGGTCATGCTGAGAGTCTCCGGCAACAGTCACGAGAAAGTTCGTGAAATAGCAGAACATGTAAGCCACGTCATGATCAAAGACCGGCAACTTCGAGACGTCAATCTGGACTGGAATGAAAAAAATAAATCCATGCATCTGGCAATTGATCAGGACAAAGCCAGGGCCCTGGGCATTGACAGCCAGACTCTGGCACTTAACCTCCAGACCTATCTGTCCGGCGCTCCGATTGCCGAATTCCGGGAAAAAAACAAAACGGTGAGTATCGTATTTCGGACGGATGCGAAAAACCGGCAGGATCTGTCAAGAATCAAAGACCTCAATATCCATCTGGGAGGCGGCAGGTACATCCCGCTGGATCAAATCGCCAAAATCTCTCTGGAGGCAGAAGAGGGGCTGATCTGGCGCAGGCATTTGAAGCCGACGATTACCGTCCAGGCCAATACAATAAACGGTGTGTCTGGAATCGATGGTACCAATCAGGCATTTGCACAACTGGAGGACTATCGTAAATCGTTGCCACAGGGATACAGTATTGAAATCGGCGGTGGCCCGGAAATGAGACAAAAAGCCATGGTCTGGCTGATGGAGCCGGTGCCGGTCATGGTTTTGGTCATCATTACACTCCTGATGTTTCAGTTGCAGAGCATCCCCAAAATGATTCTGACGCTGCTTACCGCGCCGCTGGGCCTGATCGGCGCCAGCCTGGGATTGCTGGTTACGGGACGCCCCGTGGGTTTTGTCGTCCAACTGGGAATGTTGGCCCTGGCAGGCATCATCATGCGCAACTCCGTTATTCTTATCGATCAGATCGACCGGCAAATCGCCGACGGGCAATCGCTGTGGAATGCCGTGATCAACGCTACTGTGCTGCGTTTCCGTCCCATCATGCTCACAGCCGCGGCAGCCATTCTGGCCATGGTCCCGCTGGCGACCAGCGTCTTTTGGGGGCCAATGGCTGTGGCCATCGGCGGCGGCCTGCTTGGCGCAACGGTGCTCACACTGCTGGTTCTGCCGGTGATGTACGCGGCCTGGTATAAAGCCAAACCGGATGAAAAAGATATGCAAGAAGAAATGCATTAACGGAACGCGGCATTGAAACGCCACTGACCAATACGGGAGGAAATGATTAAATGGGTTTGGAATTTACAAAAGAAGGACATGTAGCCAAAGTCGGGTTGAATGTTCCGGAAACAAAAAATGCGCTTTCCATATACCTGTTGTTGGAATTGTACGAGGCATGGGATGAGTGCCGGAAAGATGATGTTATCCGGTCTGTTGTTTTGTATTCGGAATTACCGGATGTTTTTTGTTCGGGAATGGATATGGCCGATACCTTACCCCTGATGACCGGACAACGGTTGCCGTGCAACGGCGCCGAAAAATTCCTTTTTAGCCCGGAGGATGGTTTTGCAGGCTACAGCGGAGCTTTGTTGAGAAACAGAAATTTGTCAAAGCCTGTCATTGCCGCAATTAACGGCTGGTGCCTTACCAGCGGTTTCGAGATGACAATGGGGGCTGATTTGCGCATTGCATCCAGCGATGCCAAATTTCAGATGCGCGGCACAAAACTGGGCCTTCAAGCCATAGGCGGGGCCAATATTTATTTGCCCGCCATTGTTGGCAATACGCGGGCCCTGGAAATATTACTCACCGGTGACGTTTATTCGGCAAGCAAAATGCTGTCATGGGGTTTTTTAAACAAAGTTGTCCCGGTTGGAGAATATCTAATGGAAGAGGCTATGGCGCTGGCTGAACAACTGGCCGCATCCGGTCCCCGGTCGCAGCAGGGCATCATCAAAGTCAACAGGCTTAAGCAAGGATTGTCGTTGGAAGCGGCTTTGCATTTGGAGTTTGAAACCGCCTTTCCGGTTCTGAGAAGCAGTGATCCGATTGAGGTCATCAAGGCACAAAAAGAAAAGAGAAAACCGGCTTTCAATATTAATACAGCGATTATAAAATGATGAAAAAACTTTATCTCATTCCTCTCATTCTCTTTATTTTAACCAGGCTAATCACTGGTTGCACCGCACAATATCCGCTCAACATCAAAATGGAAGCCGGCAGCGTTGTTCATGACATATCTCCTCCCAGGAATGATGATTCCAATCTCATTTTGATTCTGGCATTTTCCGGAGGTGGAACCAGGGCCGCATCACTGGCATACGGCACACTTGAAGCGTTGCAACAAGTTGAACTTCAGGAACAGACGGTTTCCACGTTTTTGAACAAGCAACCGAAAACATTATTGAATCACGTAGCTTTAATTACTGCTGTCTCCGGTGGGAGTTTTACTGCGGCTTATTATGGCCTCCATGGGGAAGAAA
>Ga0265294_10011080_pt1 | contig 10172 bp, 6 predicted proteins | sample MunlanPumphouse3_FD_192504 | JGI IMG/M metagenome (GOLD analysis project Ga0265294, IMG submission 192504) | Groundwater microbial communities from a municipal landfill in Southern Ontario, Canada - Pumphouse #3 | ecosystem: Environmental > Aquatic > Deep subsurface > Groundwater | place...
GATCTCTTGCAGCTTGTGAAGGTGCCTTATTGTTGGTTGATGCCTCTCAGGGTGTAGAAGCACAGACGGTTTCTAACACTTTTTTGGCACTGGAAAACGATCTTGAAATAATTCCTGTTATTAATAAGGTCGATCTTCCCGGAGCTCAGGTTGAATCCGCCATTGAACAGATCATTGATCTTATAGGCTGTGATGAAAAAGATATTATAAAAACCTCTGCCAAGACCGGTATTGGCATTGAAGAGCTTCTGGAAGCAATTATTGAGCGTATCCCGGCTCCAAAGAGAGATAAAGAAGCTCCTGTTAAGGCACTTATTTTTGATAGCGTTTTTGATTCCTATCGGGGCGCTATACCTTATATTAGAGTTATAGATGGTGAACTTAAACCAGGCCAAAAACTGCGTTCTTTTGCTACCAAGAATGAATATGAGATCACGGAAGTTGGACATTTCTTGCTAAAACGAGAAAAATGTAAATCCCTTTCAGCCGGTGATGTCGGTTACATTGTCGCTCAGATCAAAAATATCAAGGATATTCGTGTTGGTGATACCATAACAACAACAAATAATCCCGCCCAAGAAGCCCTTGCCGGTTACAAAGAAATGAAATCTATGGTTTATTCCGGTATATATCCTGCACGAAATGAGGACTACGAAGAATTAAGACAGGCTTTGGAAAAATTACAACTTAACGATGCTTCATTGCATTTTGAGCCTGAAACATCGGATGCACTTGGCTTTGGGTTTAGGTGTGGATTTCTTGGTATGCTACATTTAGAGATCATTCAGGAGCGTTTAGAGCGTGAATTTGACCAGGATATTGTATCGACCGTACCCAATGTGGAGTATCACGTATTCTTGAGAAATGGAGAAGAAATACGGGTTGATACGCCAGCAAAAATGCCCGATGGCGATATTGAACGCATCGAAGAACCTTATGTTAAGGCTGAAATTATTACGCCTCCGGAATATATCGGTGCTTTGATGAAAATGACTCAGGAAAAACGTGCTATTTATAAAAATACACATTATCTGGATCCCACTAAAGTTCAACTCATGTACGAGATCCCTTTAGCTGAAACAGTATTTGATTTTTACGATAAACTAAAAACAGTCAGTCGGGGATACGCTTCTTTTGATTATGAATATATTGGTTACAGGCCGGGAGATCTCGTTAAATTAGATGTATTGATCATGGGTGAATCCGTTGACGCATTGTCGGTAATCACAAACCGTGCAGATGCGCCTTATGTTGGTCGCGAATTAGTGGTAAAATTGCGTAGCTTAATACCTCGCCACCAATTTGAAGTCCCGATCCAGGCAGCGGTGGGTTCCAAAGTTCTTGCAAGAGAAAATGTAAAAGCACTTCGCAAAAATGTTACAGCTAAATGTTATGGGGGAGATATCTCTCGAAAGCGTAAACTTTTAGAAGCACAAAAAAAAGGTAAAAAGCGCATGAAGCAGGTTGGTGCGGTTGAAGTCCCCCAAGAAGCTTTTATGGCCGTTTTACAAATTGAAAAAAAGGGTAACTAATGAAATCAAAACGTATTTATGTATTTTTATTGATCGCTATTGTATTGTTGATCCTTGTATTAACTCAAGGCAGATCCACTAATTTTAATGAAAAATATACATTGGTCGAGGGAGATTCATCAAGTCCGGTTATGGAATATAAATTTTCAGCTAAGCAAGTTAAAGGACTGAAAGACAGTTCATTAACAATGTTCACTGAACCGACTATTTATGCCGAAAGCAAATTTGAGACTCTAAAAAACAACTACAAAGCTGTCCTTGATCTCTATCATAGATTTCCAGATGCAGTTTCATTGAGTTATTATTATGTAGAAGATACAGAAGTCCTTTTTAAGAACAATAAATATATCTCGCTGAGATTCACTTCCTATGCCTTTACCGGGGGTGCTCATGGTAAGACTGAGATTGAACATTGGATAGTAGATAGAAATAGTGGGGAAGTGCTGGACTTTAACGATGTTTTTGTCAAAGACAGTGATAAAGAACTTAAATCTCTCAACGACAAATATTTACAGGATGTCTTTCAAGATCAGGATATCAAAGATATTCTCTTTACTGAGGATTATGAGGTATCCAGAGACATATATTTAACTCGCAAGGGTATAGTTTTTCAATATGATCAATACGAGATAGCAGCATATTCTCATGGATCTATTGAAGTTTTAGTGCCTTACAATGACTTATCGCCTTATTTAAAGATAAAGCCATAAATCTTGAGAGCTGATTTTGCAATCTAATTGCGAAATTCTTAATTTCTTTTTAAATAATCCCGGACTCATCAAAATTTTTGGAATGAGGGTTAATGATAAAAAAATATCATGAAAGCCGGGAGTTAATGTATTTTTTCTGCGACATAAGCGGACCGCTACAGCTCTAAATAAAAATATGAATCGAGCGCTTAAAAGGGGAGAGCTGCGTAATAAAGCACTATCCATACTTGTCTTAAGATCTATCATAATATCCTGTTAAAAGCCTAAATCATGTCTGGAAAACCCAAGCTTAAAAATAACATTCAATCTAATGGGCGTGCATATACTATTGATTATCTGTTGTTTAAGCCTCTGACTTAGAAGTATATATTAATTTGAAGTAACTATTTTCAACTCCTAATAATGCATGATCATCTTTAAAAAGCTGCTAAACCTCCAGGCTTAAAGGCTGAATTTAAAAGATTTATGCTAAATTAACTGGTCCAGGAGCATAAATAGCTGAAATAGGTGTTTTAAAGTCCTTTTAAAGCATTTTTCCTGATCATAACAGAGTAAATTCTCAAAATATCAGCCCTCAATCTTTCATAAGATATTATGTAAACCTCTTGATGTGTTAAAAGTTAATTAAGAACTCTGAAAAATTCAGCTAAGAAAAACTATGCTGAACTAAAAGCTTTAAGATAATAGCTGATAAGACAATTTTATATCAATTTAGGATCTAATAGGATACAAGAGTGAAAAAGATGAGAGTATTTCATCAATTTAAACGAGATCGTCGCTTAGAAGCAAAATTTAGAAGCTAGAAGCAAGAAGTCAGAATAATTCAGAATTTAGAAGCCAGAAGGCCGAATATAGCTCGCAAAAAGGAATAAAATTGATCGCAGCTTATAAAATACATTTTAACATACCTCTATATCACTCTCATTAGCAACCTCTTAGAATAAAAACTGATTTTATCCACATCCTAAAGACTGCCCATAATATATATTATGTAAACTTGTGGATATGTGGAGTAAGTTTGAGCTTGTTAAGTGGATAAGTATGGCTTTCTGTGTAATACTCTCTTTATCTATGGTATTCTGTGTAAATATAAATTATCGGGCCTTAGAAGAGAAATCCAGAAGCCGGAATAATGCTTGGTTTTTTTAAATCAACCCTCCTCCCCTGTTTTTTTACTCTGTAGTGCTAAGCAAGAATTAAATTGAATACAGTAGAATCATAAACAGTCTATAAGGAATTACTGCTAATGCTGGAGCTTCTATGTAAAAAGATGTGTTTAATTTGCTATACGTTTATGAGATCGTCGCTTAGAAGCAAAATTTAGAAGTAAGAAGCCAGAATGGATGTCACACAAGATAAAAATTACAGCTAAGCCATGTAGAATGATTTTACTTTTTGACAAAATATTTTTTAAATTAATTTTTATGTAGTCAATTCAGTCTTTCCAGTAATCTTCTAAAGACTTCTTTGGACCCGCTTTATATGCCGGACCTTTCGTTGTGCTGAGTAAAAGATATTAATGCTTTATACATTACTTCAACCACGCACAAGATATTATTTAACTACAAGCTTGCTTAATATAGTAGCAAAATGCTTTCCAAAAACAAAGAGCCCTAAGGGGGTTCAATATCTAGCAGTGATCGCTAAGCAGAAATCATTTAGCTCTGAAATACAGTAAGTTGTAGAAAATGTATTCAAGTAATCAGAGCTCTATCCTGGCTTTAGTGAAGTCTGGAGTCTTACCATTTACAATAAAAAAAAGACGCGATCTCTCGCGTCTTAAAAATGTATTTTATATTATTATCTACTTTACAACAAGTGTTACAATACGCTTAGGGACAATAATGGTCTTAATAATTGTCTTTCCTTCAGTGTATTGAGGCAGTCTGTCGTGAGACATCAAAGCTTCTTTAATATCGTCCTGCGTGGCTTCAGCGGAGATTTCAAGCTTAAAGCGGATCTTACCGTTGATCTGAACCGGATATTCTATCATGTCTTCAACTACCATCTCTGCATCGTATTCAGGCCATGTTTCATAAAGAAGTACCGACTTTTGTCCTAACTTTTCCCAGAGTTCTTCAGCAATATGTGGTGCAAAAGTAGATAGGACCTTTACAAAACCAATCATCATTCCCCGGTTAAATTTATCTGTCTTATAACATTCGTTAATAAAGACCATCATTTGTGATATGGCGGTATTAAAACGGGTGCGTTCTAAATGTTCACCGACTGTCTTAACTGTCTTATGATAAATCTTTTCAAAACTTTCATCTGACCGATCATCAGTGATTTTTTCATTTAATGAGCCGTCGTCATTAACATAAATTCGCCATACTCTGTTCAAAAAGCGATACATTCCGGCTAAACCTTCTGTAGACCAAGGCTTTGCGCGTTCTATTGGCCCCATGAACATCTCGTATAATCTCAAAGAATCAGCACCGTATTCTTCAATAACATCGTCCGGATTGACAACATTACCACGCGATTTACTCATTTTTTCGCCATCTGTACCAAGGATAAGTCCCTGATTGATAAGCTTTTTAAAAGGTTCATCGTGACTGACTACACCTATATCGTAGAGTACCTTGTGCCAAAAACGAGCATATAAAAGGTGAAGCACCGCATGTTCTGCACCACCGATATAAAAATCAACTTGACCCCAGTATTTTTCAGCTTCGGGATCTACCAGTGCGTCTTCGTAATCAGGACTCATATAGCGTAGATAATACCAGTTAGAACCTGCCCATTGTGGCATGGTATGGGTTTCACGATAGCAGGTTTTACCATTTTCGTCTTTAAATTCAACCCATTCACGGATATTTGCCAAAGGACTTTTTCCGGCACCTGCCGGTTCATATTTTTCTATTTCAGGTAATAAAAGTGGTAATTCGTTTTCTTTCAGACCGTGCACTACCCCATCTTCATCTTTGTATAAAGGAATAGGTTCACCCCAATAACGCTGACGAGAAAATAACCAGTCGCGTAATTTATAATTCACGGTGGCTTTACCGCATTTGTTCTCTTCAAGCCATTTATTCATCGTTGAGATAGCATTTTCTTTATTCATGCCATCCAAAAATCCGGAATTCACATGTAAGCCATCTTCAACGTAAGCTTCTTTACTTATATCGCCACCGGCAAGAACTTCAATAATATCCAGACCGAATTCTTTGGCAAAATCCCAGTCACGCTGATCATGCCCGGGCACTGCCATAATAGCACCTGTACCATAGGATATCAGGACATAATCTGCCACCCAGATAGGAATATTCTTGCCATTCACGGGATTAACTGCATAAGCTCCGGTAAATACACCGGTTTTTTCTTTACTGAGCTCAGTTCTATCCAGATCGCTTTTTAAAGTTGCTTGTTCACGATAATCTGCCACCTTGGCTTTATTTTCTTTATCTGTGATCTTGTCAACTAAAGGATGTTCGGGAGCCAAAACCATGTAGGTGGCACCAAATAAAGTGTCGGGGCGAGTTGTATAGACTTCTATCTCTGCATTTTCGTGTCCATCGACCTTAAAAAGCACTTCCGCGCCTTCTGAGCGACCGATCCAATTGCGTTGCATCTCTTTAACGGACTCGGGCCAATCAAGGTCGTCTAGGCCCTCTAACAATCTATCGGCATAAGCGGTGATCTTCAGCATCCACTGCTTAAGCATGACGCGTTTTACAGGATGATCTCCGCGTTCTGAGCGACCATTTACAACTTCTTCGTTAGCTAAGACCGATTTTAGTCCTTCACACCACCAAACAGGTGTTTCCGCCTCGTAAACCAAGCCTTTCTTGAACAATTGCAAGAATATCCACTGAGTCCAGCGATAGTATTCGGGGTCAGTTGTATTGACAACACGGTCCCAATCGTATGAAAAACCGAACATTTTAAGCTGTCTGGTAAAATTTTCCACATTTTTTGCTGTTGTAACTGCAGGGTGAGTTCCTGTTTTGAGTGCATAAGTTTCAGCAGGTAGTCCAAAAGCATCAAAACCAATGGGATGAAGCACATTAAAGCCCTTCATGCGTTTATATCTTGCAAGAATATCACTGGCCGTATAGCCCTCAGGATGACCAACATGTAAGCCGTTTGCTGAAGGATAAGGAAACATATCAAGAATATAATATTTAGGCTTTGAATGATCTTCTTTTGTTGCGAAAATTTTGTTGTCATCCCAGAATTTTTGCCATTTTGGCTCAATTTCAGGAAAGGGATAGGCATTACTTTTTAGGGCTTCGGTCATACTAACTCCATTGTCATATTTATCCCGCTAAAATAAATAATAACTTGTCTATTTACAAGTCTAAAGCACAAATCCCTCTTCTTTAGCTTATATCCTTCAATTAGGTCTGAAAACAAGGTTTTTTAGTCCTAAGATCATTAATTTTTTTAGGCAAGAATGCTTAAGCGCATGAAGAAGTAGATCTTGATATTATCACGACTTTTATCTTCTAATCTCCCGGCTTTTATATTAAATTCTCAAAAATACTATAAGGAGTCATCATGACCAGACGCTTTCAATTTTCAATTTTCTTTCTAATCCTGCTTTTAGCGCTTAGTTCTTGCTCAAAACCGGTCATTTCTTACCATGAAACAAGTAAAATGATAGATCCACATGTAAAGTGGACTCAACTTTTGACCGACGACTTTTACGATACCAGCGCTTCCATCAATATTCTTGATATAGATATGAAAAACTTTGAAGGCGAAATTGAACTTGCCTGGTATCCCAGTGAACTGATCATAACGTCCGAAATTGCGGAGGAATATGGTGCTTTTGCAGCGGTGAATGGCTCCTATTTCGATATGAAAGTCGGTGGCGCCTGGGTGTTCTTACAAGCTGACGGTAAGCAAGTTTCAGGAAACAAATCTAGGGCTCCTTTCTCTTATAATGCCGCTTATGCCCTTGATACTGCCGGTGTGATATCCATTATTAAACGCCCTGGAGATCATTGGGAGTATTTGTCTGGATATAAGCATGTTATGGCTGCCGGTCCCATAATGATATACGATAATGAAGTCTGCGAAATCGACTCTGTAAAATTCAATTTAGTTCGCCATCCCAGAACCGCAGTTGGCATAACTGATGATGATCATCTGATCTTAGTAACAGTCGATGGCAGGCAACAACAAGCTCCCGGAATGAATATTCCTGATCTATGTCGCCTTATGCAAGAACTCAACTGTTCCTACGCTCTCAATCTCGATGGCGGCGGTTCAACGACCATGTATATCGAAGGCGAAGATCATTTGGGTGTTGTAAATTATCCCACAGATAATCGAAAATTCGACCATGCGGGACAGCGTCCCGTATCCAATGCCATTGTTCTGATAAAATGAGATTTACATAGCTCAATTATAGAATTTTAGCATTAGCTCTAAATAGGGAAAAAATCATGTATATTCATAAGAATTCATCATTCAATCGTTTCAGATCAATTTTAATATCTACTTCACTCCTATTTTTACTCCTGATACTTTCTTCCTGTTCATCCAGAGAACTGCTCTCTTATTATCACCGGGAAAAGATTGATGAACACATTGTTTGGAAAGTTATTAAATCGCCCGATCTGAACAAAGCTCCTGCTTCCATCAATATTCTTGCTATAAATTTGAATGAATTCGAGGGTGAAATCGTATTGGCATGGTATAAAGATGAATTGCTTGTAACGTCGGAGATATTAGATCAACATCAAGGATTGGCAGCTATGAACGCTTCATTTTTTGATCTGGCTAAAACAGGTGGATCCGTTTTATTTCTTCAGGAAGACGGAAAGCTGATCCAAGAGACTCATGATAGGATAGAATTCATTAACGAAGGCGCTTATGCTCTTGATACCAATGGAGTTGTCAGCATCCTTAAAAGAGATGGCGAGTGGAGCTACTCCCCTGCTTATGACGATATCATTGTTTCCGGACCACTAATGATCTATGATGGAGAACTTTGTGAGCTTGACTCAGTTAAGTTCAATTTAAATCGTCACCCCAGAACTGCCATAGGCATCACAGATGATTATCATTTTATCATGTTAACAGCTGATGGTCGCCATGCCGAAGCAGCCGGGATGACAATGTGGGAATTACAGGAATACATGGCAAAACTCGGCTGTAAAAATGCACTTAACTTTGATGGTGGCGGCTCAACCACCATGGTCATTAAGGGCAAAACACCCAACAATGTCGTAAATTATCCCTCAGATAATAAAAAATACGATCACGAAGGTGAACGAAAAGTTTCAAATGCGATAGTGGTGAAACGTTAAACGTAAGACGTGAGACGAAAAGCACTTTTATCTTTTGTTTTTTTACTTTTGTCTTTCGAGCAAAACAAGTTGTCATCCCGGAAAAATAGCTATTGGCTGTTTTATCCGGGATCTCATTTATATGACGATAAATATTTTGAAATGATTTTGGAAAAATAAATAATATCGGATTAAGAGAAACTAGTAAAACTCTATCTATCTGGGGTTTACTTGTGCGCCGAAGCTTTAGCGTAGGTGTAAAGCTTCAAAGAAACATTTTAACCACAAAAATAAACAAGCTCACAGTTAATTATTCCTGCTCATGTAAAGACGCGATGAATCGCGTCTCACAAGTTCTCATCTGATTAAACATCATGATATAAACAAAATTAAGGCGTCATCATCTGCGTCATCGTGCCTGTGCCGACGGATGTCTGTGAACTTACCTGTCATCCAAAGCTTAGCACAGAAGGAAAAGCGTAAAGATTTTTAGACCCATCAGGGTGAAATATTTGTAGAATAATGGAATTGTATCAAGATAATCGCTGTAGGTGCTATACTTTTTATTTAATCCCGGCTCCTGCCACCCAATAGTCCCAAGCGTATCGCCCAGTATAATACTTGCAAAATTGCTGTCAGTGCTGCTGCTACATAGGTCAGTCCGGCGGCTGTTAGCACGCGACTTACAGCGGCTTCTTCTTCGCTGGTATGGACTATTCCGGTTTCTTTTAATAGAAGTTTAGCGCGCGCTGAGGCATTGAATTCTACAGGGACGGTAACAATTGAAAATACTGCAGCCATGGAAAAAAGAACTAAACCGGCAATACCAATTGAGTATCCGGCTGAAGGTCCACTCGCTTGAACTGCCCCTTGCATGAGCATGCTGATAATGATCAATATTATTCCAAATCTAGATCCAAATGATGCGATAGGTACTAAAGTACTTCGCAGCTTTAAGGGTCCATATCCTTTAGCGTGTTGAATAGCATGCCCAACCTCATGCGCTGCCACTCCAACTGAAGAGGCGGTTTTTCCATCATAAACATCAGGACTTAGGGCAAGAGTTTTATTCATAGGATTATAGTGATCACTTAAAAAGCCTTTTGATCTTACAATTTTAACATCTCTTATCCCAGTGACATTTAGTATCCTCTGTGCAGCTTGTGCTCCGGTCATAGAATTAGTTAATCGAATCTTGTTGCCGGCTGAAAAGGCTGATTTAACCTTTATAGATGCAAGTCCTGTTATGATCATTGTTACTAAAAAAATCATCCAGTATAGGGGGTCGAAAAACATATTTTACTCCATTTCTTTTTTGCTAATATAAGCTTAATGGACAAGCTAGTCAAAGGATTATGAAGCAAATGTTAGCGAGCAAAAAGCATCAAAAGGTCTTAAAAAAATAATTAAAATATTTAAATCTAATTTTTTACTGTAAATATAATTAAAGAAACTTATTTTTCAAAATTTCTTGACAAACGACGTCTAATGTTATATATTGCGCAGCCTTGAGAGAAAGGCATGACATCGCGGAGTGGAGCAGTTGGTAGCTCGTTGGGCTCATAACCCAAAGGTCACAGGTTCAAGTCCTGTCTCCGCTACTAAAGAAACAGAGTCTCAATGAGACTCTGTTTTGGTTTTAAATCAAACTAGGGGACGAAGATGATTTATACCGTTTATGTATTACA
>Ga0265294_10011082_pt1 | contig 10170 bp, 8 predicted proteins | sample MunlanPumphouse3_FD_192504 | JGI IMG/M metagenome (GOLD analysis project Ga0265294, IMG submission 192504) | Groundwater microbial communities from a municipal landfill in Southern Ontario, Canada - Pumphouse #3 | ecosystem: Environmental > Aquatic > Deep subsurface > Groundwater | place...
ATAGATATACTTAGGAAATCTTCTTAATGTTAAATCTGAAATTTCTTGTGTCATAGTTTTGAGCTACTCCTTTAATAATAATAATTATATATCGATATTATATGTCAAGTACTTTTTTGTGTAAATACTGTTTATTACCTAAGAACGATTTTAATCTCTCTTCTTAGTGTATAAATTCCTTAGGAATAAAACGCCCGAAAGGTCTATTAAAAGTGAAAAGGATTGATTTTAAGAGTATTTACTAATCACTGTGCTTATTATTAAATGGTTCAACTATTTGCTCTCTCTAGCACATTTCTTAAAGAGATAGTACTATTCACTAAATCAAGTAAAATATCGATATATCTTTCACTACTTCTTTACATGCCGGGCAAACTTAGAAGCTTTTCCAACACTTCTTTTCCTATTATTTATATCTTGCTAAATATTCTTCCTGTAAAAGAACATATAAGAAATTAATCAGAATTAAGAATGAAGTTGAGATTTATTTGCTCAGAAAGTAGAAGTTATTTCTAAAATAAAAAAGCCTGCATAGCAGGCGTAAGAAAAATGGTGGACCCAGAGGGAATCGAACCCCCGACCGTCCGGTTATGAGCCGGAAGCTCTACCAACTGAGCTATAGGTCCATTTATATTTAATATCTTTAACAAATTTGTTTAGTCAAAATGGAAAACTTATAAATAATGTCAAGTTAAAATTTACTTAGATTTAAGATTAGTCTTAGCATAAGCAGTGTAATTCATTAATTTATAGATAAATAGCTCTAACTAATTGAGTTTCCCCGAGATTTAAAACTTTACATTTTGTAGAGATAAAGGTTAATAGAAGAATAAATAATTAGTTTTTTCTCAATATCCATTTATATTAATAATAAAAAACTAGTAAGGTAGGGATATTATGTTGTTAAAAAGAAATCTATTATTGTTGTTGTTGATATTGTTAGCTGTGCTGGGTTGTACCCAAAAGAAGCCTGACAATGCCCATAATAGTCAGAATGCGTTAGATTGGCAAGGATTCTATCAAGGAATTATACCTAATTCTGACGCCAATGGCACTTACACAGATATTGAATTGAAAGAAGATTTGACCTTTATTAAAAGAACCAAAGAACCGGGTGAAGATGAAAAGCTATTTGTTGCTGAAGGTACTTTTACATGGTCTAAAGATGGAAGTAAAATAGTGTTGGAAAGTGATGCTGAAAGTAGAACTTCTACTCTTGTTGTTCAAGAAAACAGACTTGTCTGGTCTAATATTCAAGGTAAAACAATAGATAAAAAAGATCAAGAAGATTATGTTCTGTCCCAAATCCCTGGTATTTTGGTTGAGAAAGAGTGGATGGTAACTAAGATTAAAAACAAATCAGCCAAAATCACTCCGATAGGCGATAACCTCTACGCTTATTTCCATTTCAGTAATGACGAAAATAAGTTTTATGGCTTTAGCGGATGTAACTTCTTCAGAGCTACCTTTCATATAAAGGGGAATGAATTGTCATTTACGCCAATTGCATCAACTATGATGGCAGGACCGAACCTCGAAATTGAAAGTGATTTGTTTCAAGGACTTGATAATGTTAGGAGTTTTGAGATTAAAGGAAGCTATTTATATCTTAGTGATGAAGCAAACAATGTTATTATAACAGCTAAAGTTGCTTCTTAGAAGATAGAAACAAGTTAGATTCATAATAATAATCTTTTTTAATTCTGTTCTTGACAGTTAATTAAATCTCTGTGTTTTATGCAAAGAAACGAAAGGGAGATATTATGCGTGGAAAAGTAATACATTATGATTGGTCAGCTAGCACAGGAATGATTTCTGGTGACGATGGCAATCGCTACTATTTTAGTAAAGATAAGTGGAAAAGTGGTAATGAACCGGTGAATGGCTTAATGGTAGATTTCGTTGTTCAGGGTGTTGATCAAGCAACAGAGGTTATCGCTATTACTCACTTTGCCAATGATGATGCAGGTGATTGGTTAGTAACCCTTCTGCTTTGTATTTTCTTAGGATATTTTGGAGTTCATAGATTCTATACAAAGCAAATAGGAATAGGAATATTACAGCTAATAACCGGTGGTGGCTGTGGAATTTGGTGGCTAATTGGCATAATAATGATCGTAACTGATTCCTATAGAGATGGTAATGGGAAACCATTGGTACGAAGATACTAAGAGTCTAAAAGCCGCTGTCGTAATAGTAGTCCTAATATTAGTTCCTATTATCCTAATTTTGATTCCCCTTGGAAGTATAGAATCAGGACCTACCTTGTGTGTCTATAAGAATATCACAGGAAGGGACTGCTGGGGCTGTGGTATGACGAGAGCTGTAGTTTCCGGACTTAAATTAGAGTTTAGAGCGGCGTATAACTTCAATAAAAGAGTTGTTGTTGTCTTTCCTCTGTTAGTTTATTTATGGTTTAAGTGGATGGTCCAGAATATCAGAACTCTAATAAGAAGAAGAACTACCAAAGCCCTTTCTTGTAGTTAAACTTAGAGCTATTGGGTAAGTTTTTCTTAGTCAGGAAGTGCTGGAATATTTCGTTAATCATGTCCGGCGAGACATTTGGTGTGCTAAGATCTATTAAGAAGCTATTAAACTCTTTTATTTTATCTAAGAAGCTAAAGATACAGACAGGTTCTGTGGGATAAGTAAGAGTAAGTTTACCTTTTCTCTTAATGAGATAGTTATTCTTATTATCTTTTATGGTTCTTTCTGTAACCGGCATTCTGGAGGAGAAGAGGGCAGGAGTAAAGAAGATAGGGACTATTCCATCTCTGTTTTTATAGTGATGAAGGTTAGGAATATCATTTTCTAAAGGCAGAATAAACTCTGAAATCCCCCAACTCTTGAGTTGCGTAATTGCCACATCATTTAAAGCGTAGATATTCTCATTAGAGATTACGCTACACTGCTTAGGTATTAATAATAGCTGAGAAATATGACTGATAGCGAAGCTTCTAAAACCATTAGAATATAGAACCTCAACCTTGCTTCTGATTAGCTTAATATCTGCTTCCGGAATAAACAAAGGCAGTTCCCAAATTATCATATCTCTATGCCTAGCATACTCATCTGCATCACTACTCTTAAACTCTAATAGAGAAATCAGATAATGATGTTTTAACTTTGTCTTAGGGATATTCTTAATCTCTTGATATGAATTTAATCTGATATATAGCTGTGAACTCTGATTATTAGAGCCTTTAGTGTGAGTTGAAACAAGTGTGTTTAGTTCATTATTAGGAATATCAGGCAAGTTTCTTTTCTTGAACGAGAGAGGATAGCTTTTGTTCTCGCCACTACTCACTTTATAGATAGAAACACTTCCTGAGAAAGATGGTTGCGGGGATATAATCACATCAGTAGCTGAGAGTATTTCGGTTATGGTATAGGTTACAGAATCATCTTCTCCTGCATAAAGTTTAATCTTATCTCCATTAGTAACATCACATTCAGCATGGCACATAATCTTATCTGCACTAATATTTCCGGTTCCGATAAGAATCCCGGCAAAAGGCTGATTAGTTATTGCTTCACTAATATTACCACCCACAAAGTAAGAAGTCTTGTTTCTGCCATAATCTTCATCTAAAATCTGCACAGCTTCACTAATCTTATCCGGAGAATCTAATGCCAAACGATATGCCTTAACTACTTGCTCAACATACTCGGGGCGTTTCATTCTTCCTTCTATTTTCAAGGATTTAACGCCAGCATCAGCTAATTGAGGCAGATAGTTAATCAACTCCATATCTTTTAAACTAAACAGATGCTCTTTTTTACGCTTAGTGATGTTAAAAGCTCTCCGACACGGCTGTTTGCACTTCCCACGATTAGCGCTCATTCCCCCTAGATAACTGGAGAATAAGCAAGATCCGGAAAGTGAATAACACAAAGCTCCGTGCACAAATACTTCAGTCTCGCCTTTTTGTGAACAAGCTTTTATCTCGGAAAGAGTCAGCTCTCTGGCTAAAATGGATCTTTCTATACCGTTTTTAGCAGCAAACTCAGTTCCTAAAGAGTTATGAATCCCAGCTTGGGTAGAAAGATGAAGGTGTTTATAGTTTAGTTTTTGCAGAAAGTAGAAAAGTGTAATATCTTGAATGATAATAGCATCAGGTTGGCAAATTACTATTTTATAGAGTAGCTTCACTAAATCCTTAATCTCGTTATTCTTAATTAAAGTATTCAGGGTGAGATAGCACTTTACATTACGCTTATGGCAATAATCAATAATGTCTGACAACTCTTCAATTTTGAAGTTTTTAGCTCTACTACGGGCATTGAAAGATTCTAAGCCAAAATAGATTGCATTACAGCCGGAATCTACTGCTATATAGAGTGATTCAGGACTTCCTGCCGGGGCTAATAATTCGATATCTGACATTATTGATTATTCCTTTATGTTTATAAACTTATTTTACGATATAGTTCTTTAACTTTAGCAGAATCTACTGCAACAGGATTTGAAGCCATATTTCTTGTCTGCATCACTTGCTCTGTCATAGAATCTATTAACTCATTATCAAGCTTCTTATTAAGCACTAAATCAAACTTATCCAACCAGGTAAAGAAGTCATTTAAAGTAATGTTTAAATAGGCTAATAAATCTTGCATCTCTTGCTCTACTGCGGGGTAGTAGAGGTTTATCATATCTTTCATCACAATCCCGTTAGCCATTCCGTGAGGTGTGCCAAATTGAGTAGTTAAAGGGTAACCAATGGAGTGCTGAAGCGTGGTTCCACTATGGGCAATTACCATTCCGCCATACAGAGAAGCTTGCATTAAGGCGTCTCTATGCTCATAATTATTAGGGTTTTTAAGAGCATCTTCTAAGTTCTCAATAATTAGCTTAATTCCTTTGTGAATTAAAGGATAGGTTAGCTGATTTCTATTCTTGGAGAATAAACCTTCTAAAAGATGGCTCAAAGCATCAATAGAAGTGTTGATAGTAACACTCTTAGGCAAAGTAAAAGTGAATTCAGGATTAAGTACAGCAATGGTAGGAAACACTAAAGGAGTGCCAAATCCTGCTTTCTTTTTGTTAACACTATCGGTAAGAACGCTATATTGGGTAGCTTCTGTGCCAGTACCTGAAGTGATAGGCACCGCCATAAGAGGCAAGGCAGCCGAAAACTTCTCCGGCTGGTATATTTCATCTATGTTGAGATTAGAGCCACGGAGGATAGCAATTCCCTTTGCTGCATCAATAGGAGAACCGCCACCGATACCGATTACAAAATCACACTTTTCAGCTGCACATAAATCTGCACCTTTCGTCACACTTAATAAAGTCGGGTTTTCTTCAATCTCAGCATAAACACTATATTTAATATTTAATTGTTTCAAGGTAGCAATTGTTGCATCTAAGGCTCCACTTTTTAGAGCTGAGCTTTTTCCGGTAACTATTAAGGCTTTTGTACCTAAAGTTTTTATACTTTCAGCAGCTTCGTTCATTGCCTGCTTTCCATAAAATATCTTTGTTGGTATGAAGAAATTCATAAAATCACCTCTTATTTAATTATTATTTATTCTAATTTAATAGATACATTATAATCGTCAAGAAGTTTAAGCCTAAACTTAATCTCCAATAATATACAAAAGATTCGGCATCGGCTAAACCTATATATTTTATCAAGGTATGCTAATAAATTATTCTTAAAAACAACGCTAATTCTCTTCTACTTCCTAAATATTTAAGTAGTGAATAAGATAAATATTGACATAGATTTTAAGGCAAAGTCCATAAAATAGAGAGAGTTAAAGTAAAAAAGAAGATAGTTTTTATTTTAATGCTTGACTTTATTTATTAAATTGCTAATTTTGATAAACGAAGAGTTAAATTGAATTTAAAATAGATATTTATTATTTTGAAAACGAATTTTGTTTAAAATATTAAGTGTAATCGTGGAGGATTTACATGAAGAAATACTTTTTAGTATTAGTGGTAATTGCGACTTTATTAACCGGTTGTTCCGTGTTTAAGGAAAATGATTCATTAAGTCCAAAGTCTAAGAGAGCTCTTAGAAATGGGAATATTTACTTTGCCCAACAAAACTTAGTGAAGGCAAGAGGCTTTTTAGTTGAAGTGTTGGAAGATTATCCAAATCACCTGGAAGCCAATAAAAAGATGGCTGACATTCACTATTTTGAAGCAGAAAATAATGACAAAATAGCCTATGAAAGCTATTTAAAAGCTCATGATGAATATCAAATAGTTTATAACCAGCTTAAAGATGTTGGACGCGAAGATATGAGCCGTGATGAAAGAAGATGGTATAAGGATTCTCGTAAAAAGATTACTTCCATCCATGCCAGAATACTCATTCTTGCCAATAAAGAATATGAGCTTTATAAAACAGAGCAAATTGGCGATAGAGATGAGATAATCAGCAAGTATTATAATTTAATTGATTTAGAAAAGGACAACCTTGATCCATATAAATTCTTAACTGTTATCTTGAATAATCAAAAAAGAGATTTGAGAATGGCAGAAGGTGAAGATAATGAATTTGAAATATCAAAATTAGATAATGAAATTCTTTATCTCTTATCACAATGGGTTAGAATTGATCCTAATAATCTTGAAGATAGAACTACATATGCTAAGCAACTTTATGCTTTGAAAAGATATGATGAAGCTATTGAACAAGCTAATGAATTAATTAAACAAGATCCTTACAATTATGATCATTATGATCTATTTGCCAGTATTGCTGAACTTCAAGAAGATTACCAAGCAGCTTTCGATAAAATGGAAGAAGCTAATAGTTTGATTCCTGAGAATGTTAAAATATATGGTTCTTTGATTTACTTTGCTCAGAAATTGAAAAACAATGAAGCATATTTGAATTACAGTAAGAATTTAATAGAAATTGAAGCTTCTCCAGAGAATTTGAGTACTTTTGCTAGCTTCTTATATACTAATAAAATGTGGGATGATTTATTAATATATTCAGAAAAATGGTTTATGGTAGATAAGAAGAATAAAACACCGGCTCAATTTGCAGCCTTTGCAGCTCAAAAAACCAAAGACACTAATAAATATAATTTCTACGCTAAGAAATATAAAGAGTTAGATAGTTAATAGTAATAGTGTTTAATATATAATAAAAAGAGGTTCGCAAGAACCTCTTTTCTGTTTTAAGATTTATTTTAAATCCCTAATGTAAGACCTCATCCCCGTCAACTGTCAAAGCTCTTCGGGTATTTTATAGAGAGGCAACATTTTGCGTCTTCTTAATTTAAGACCACACCCCGCTGGAAATACCAGCACCCCTCTCCGGAGACCTTGCTTCGCAAGGGAAGAGGGGAATTAAGAGTCCCGTATCTATTTTAATCTTTCTTAATCCGTGAAATCTGTGTAATCAGTGGATAGATTCTTTATTCTTTTCATTATGAATTATTAACTATTAATTATTAATTAAAGTTTCAGCAGTTCTTTCTTCTCATTAACCCAACTATATTTTACTTCACCTACAAATATAGTGTGATCTCCTGAATTAACCTGTGTAACAATCTTACATTCAAAATTAGCCACAGCTTCAGTCAGGATAGGAAGTTTCTTTAGTTTTCCAGGAACAGTTTTGAGCTGTAACTCTGCAAATTTATCATAATCTCTACCTGATTTTGTTCCACAATATATTAGATCTTCTTTCATTTCTGAAGAGGGGATTATTAAATTAAAGTATCTATTTTGTTGCAGAGCTTCGTGAGAATATCTTTGATGTCCAACTGAGATGGCGAACATGGGCGGATTGATGGATGTCTTCATGTACCATTCCAAAGTAATAATATTTGGCTTGCCATCAGCCTGTTCTACAACAGCAAGAGCAACTCTTTTGTGTCGATTGCTTGCAATATAAGCTTTTTCAAATTCTGCAATATGCATGTTTTCTCCTCTGGTTTTTAAAAGAAATACTATTCAGATCGAATGATTTAACAAATTATATTTAATTTGCTGAAAGTAGTTTTGGCGAGAAATACCTGATTAAAATCAATCCTAAGGGGGCAGTAATTACTATGGAAAGCACAGCTAAGGCTAATATCGTTTCACCTTCAGCAATCCCCATTTTGAGTGCCACACCACCTAACGCAGCCTGAACAGTTGCCTTTGGTATATATGCTATTACGCAAAATAGTTTCTCTTTCTTAGTGAGATTAGAAAAACTTGTTGCTATGATAACCCCGATAGACCTGGCAATTAACGCTATAGAAATAACTAATAGCCCCCGTAACCCTGATGTCAAGGCTACATCTAAATCTACAGCTAAACCTATTAGGACAAACAGTATAATCTCGGCAAATATCCATATTTGGGAAAGCTTATTAGCTAAATCATGGGCAATTGAGTTTTCTTTTTCTAAAATAATGAACCCAACCGTCATGACTCCTAAAAGAGCTGCACTGTGGAGAATGTCACCAACTTGAACTAATAACATCGAAAGTGTAAGCAAAACTAAAGTTTTTTCTGTAGCTTTTATGTGTTCTCTTCTCTTTTTAAAGTAATAGATTAAGATGTATCCTGCGATAATCCCAGGTATTATTCCCAATAATAAGGAAAGAGGAATGTTGAATAAAACACGACTAATAGAAGCTTCTTTTTGAGTTATTAAGCTCAAGAAGATGCTAAAAAAGGTTATGGCAAACACATCGTCAATAGAAGCACCTGCTAAAACTATAGTTGGCGCTTCTCTTTTCTGTCCTAACTTTTTCTCTTTTATTTCTAACATGGAAGGTACAATCACTGCCGGAGATACAGCCGATATCATAAACGCTGTTAAACCGGCAACTTTAAAAGAGAAACCAAAGAAGTGATGAAGCAAAAACATTAATGTTGCCCCTTCAAATATACAAGGAATAAAGCTCATTAATAAGGCAGTTACTCCGACTTTCTTTAAGGTTTTTTTACTTATACCAAGTCCGGCTCTGAGAAGAATTACAATCAACGCAAAGGATTTTAAAAAAGGTTCTGCTTCAAAGATTAATGGCGGTATGGCATCTCGCTTAAAATAAGAAAAGACTATGCCAAACATTAACATTCCTAACACTGAGGGAAGTTTAAGCTTGGTAAAGAGCTTCCCCGCAAACCAACCACCTAACAACAACACTACTACAAATAAGTTTATTCCCATATTATTTTCTCCATAAAAAAAGGACTCCTAAAAGAATATTGTACAATTCTCTTAGGAGTCATCAGCCATTTTATAGGCGGTTATGGTGAACTCCATCACCTTAATTACATATATTTATAATTATAAAATAGAGTCAAGAAGATTATTTGTGAATCTCAGTATTGAGGCTGTAGTGGAGCACTCAAGGGTAGCGCGATTAGTTCCCGTTGGTAGTACGAGATGGGTATAATGGTCACAAGGAAGGCATTGAGAGGCCAGATGTTGGAGGTGGAAAAAGAGGGAGACGCACAATATTGCGTCTCCTTAATTTAAGACCTCACCCCGCCTGTCGGAATCCCTCCCCATGTCCTTGCTAGGCAAGGAGTAGGGGATTTAAAGAGGGTTCGTAATCATCTTAATCCGTGTTCATCCGTGGCTAAAAAGAGGGCACCCACAAGGGGCACTCCCTACATTATTAATTGAAATAGGGGTTGCCTATTTCATCAAAATCATTTTGTTAGTTTGAGAATTTCCATCACTTTTTAAACGATAGAAATAGACACCTGACGCAACATGCTTGTTGTTATTATCTCTTCCATTCCAGACAACTGAATGCTTTCCTGAGATAAGATTATCGTTAATTAGTGTCTTCACTTTCTGTCCTTTTAGATTATAAACTTCCAACTTCACTAATCCTGAGTTTGGCACATTAAAGGCGATAGTTGTTTCGGGGTTAAATGGATTTGGATAGTTCTGTAGTAAATTCAGAGTAAGAGGTTCAGAATCGTTATTATCATTATCGACAGTAGTGAAATCAAGCATTTGGGCATATAAAGAGCCAAACCTTGGATAAGCGTCAGCTTCCTGAACCCAAGTGAACATAGTTTTGTTATTAGCCAGGCGGGTAGTACTTGCAACGAGTTGAGCTTGAAGGCTATCATAGAGTTGAACTCCGTTTGCATCTAGGAGTAAAGCCCCGGTACTATTAATTAAGTTAACTTTTAACTTTGCTCTATAATTATTTAATTCACTCCAAGTTGCCACAAGGAAATCATTA
>Ga0265294_10011085_pt1 | contig 10167 bp, 10 predicted proteins | sample MunlanPumphouse3_FD_192504 | JGI IMG/M metagenome (GOLD analysis project Ga0265294, IMG submission 192504) | Groundwater microbial communities from a municipal landfill in Southern Ontario, Canada - Pumphouse #3 | ecosystem: Environmental > Aquatic > Deep subsurface > Groundwater | place...
TTGGGCGCTTATGCTTGGGTGGATGTGGGTAGCGGCTTTTACTGCTGCGTTTCTGCTTCTTTATTGTTTTATAGTGATCCCTGCGGAAGAAGAGTTCCTTGCTTCCAAATTCGGACCTCAATATCTTGCTTACAGGGAAAACGTTCCCTCGTTATTTCCATACCCGAGAAAAGGTTTTCCGGAACACTCTCCTTATCATCAGCCATTCGACCGCGGCAGGGCATGGTCCGAAGAGATCTACTCGATAAGAATGAACCTTCTGGTCACTATCCTGATCTCAGCCAGGCTCTATATCAGCCATCTATAGACAGAAAAGAGCTATCTGTACATCCCGTCTTAATTTCTGAATATGCAATTAGCGTGTCCAGATTTATTATCATGTCATCCTGACCTGCGATCACTCTTGTCTGTGGCGTTGATATCATCTTTGCGAATTTTTCCGGCCCCGCCTCTATCATAATGACCCCCATGTGAGTGATCAGGGCCACCTTCGGATGCAGCTTCTGCAGAAGTTCGCCGGCATCCTCAACCGACATGTGATCGAGTCTTGGTTTTTTGTTGGGGAAGGTCACGTTCAAAGAGATGAATGAGCACTCGCTGTATCTTTCTGCCAGGTGCTCGAGGGGTCTTGTGTCGCTTATTACTCCCCATGTCCTGAGACCATTTTTGCGGAATATGTAGCCGAAGCAGTCCACCCCGTGGTGAATGTGCATCACAGGTTCCGCGGTAACTCCCATCCCAAGGTCTATTCTTCTGCCGTCTTCCGCGATGACAACAGCACCGACCTTTTGCGCAATGTATTTTAGAAGCACCGGACCTGAGCCAAAGGCTGAATCCTCGGGAAGCACTACCATTCCCTGTTTTTCAAAGCCGCCTCCTGTCATTGCCTCCGCTGTTACGTTAATATCCGTGCTGTGGTCAAGGTGCCTGTGCGTGAGCATTATTGCCCTCAGTTCATGCGGATCGAGAGGAGGAGTAGCGCTGCACATGTGATAAAGGGACCCCGGTCCCGGATCGACAACGCCATTCAGGCCTCCGTAAGTGAACCATATGCCGCCTGTTTTTCTAAGCTGTTTGAGCATTGCAAATCTCGCGCCTCCGGTGCCGAGGAAGCGCAAAAAATTATTCGGATAGGAAAAAGGTTCGTTCATATTATTTATACAGCTCCCGATCTAATTTGTTTGTTTCATTACCACCATTTATATAGGTATTCACTATCTCTGAGGCATTTTCTTCTTTCCCTGCAGTCGCTTATGTATACCGTAAGTTCTTTCCAGAAGGCGGCTGAATGATCCATATGCCGCATGTGGCATAGTTCGTGCGCTATGACATATTCAAGGAGTTCAGGCGGAACAAGCGCAAGCCTTGTCGAAAAAGTCAGGCTCCCTTTGGCTGAGCAGCTTCCCCAGATAGACTTCACTGTCTTGATATTTACTGAAGTTGGATTAACCTTTATCTTTTTTGTCCAAAAAGGAAGGAGCCCGCGTATTTCCTCGTAAAGGGTCCTTTTGTACCAAGTCTCAAAAGTTTTTCTTTCACTGCCTGATGTACTATCCGCTATGTAAAAGGTCGCATCTTCAAGCCTTAGTGTTTCGTTTTTGTCAGAGATGATGCGCTTCAAGGGATATTCTACCCCTTTATAAAAGAATTTTTCACCATTCTCATACCTGTGCGGAGGAATAATTCTATTTTCACTCTTTTTGATCCTTTTAATTAATCCGTCGATTTGAGGAAGGAGGGTACGGCTTATTTCACCTGCTGAGAGCCTGGTCGGCGCGGCTATATAGAAAGCGCCTGCCGTGGTATCCAGACCCACAGATATCCTTTTGCGCCTGATGCTTCGCCGTACCTCGAAGTTGATCGAATTTATACTGAGAGTCTCCTTCAAATCCATCCCCCGCAGTCCTAAAGGTATACTATAGCAGTAACGGTTAAAAAGGGGCACTATTACTGAGGCGCTCACGGGCAAAGGCGATTAAATTTGATGCTGTGGCTGACAGCTGAAACAAGTGGAGAGATGATCGGTGGAAAAAGCAAAAAAGGACCAGAAGCCAGAGAGAGATAAATTTTTACCCATTGACCGGGAAGACATGAAAAAGCGCGGCTGGGAAGAGCTGGATTTTCTTGTCATATCGGGAGATGCATATGTTGACCACCCAAGCTTTGGCCACGCGATAATATCAAGGTGGCTCGAAAAACTTGGCTTTCGTGTCGGCATTATTGCCCAGCCTGACTGGCGGAGCACCGAAGATTTCAAAAAAATGGGAAGGCCTCGTCTGGGTGTAATGGTAACTGCGGGCAATCTCGATTCAATGCTCAACCATTACACAGCCTCGGGAAAAAAAAGAAAGACAGATCCTTACTCACCGGGCGGAGCAGCAGGGCTGCGCCCTGACAGGGCTACTATAGTCTATTGCAACAGAGTGAGGGAGCTGTGGAAGGAAATCCCCCTGATAATCGGAGGGATCGAAGCCAGCCTTCGAAGGATGGCCCACTATGACTATTGGGGCAACGACGTAAGGAGGTCCATACTTGCTGACAGCCGTGCCGACCTGCTCGTCTTCGGCATGGGAGAACTTCCTGTTACGGAGATAGTACACGCGCTCTCTCAGGGAAGAGAAGTAAGCCAGATAAGGGACGTTCCCGGTACCTGCTGGAAAACCCACGATCCCGCCAATGCAGCGGATGCAGTTGTCCTGCCTTCTTTTGAAGAAGTCAGGTCAGACAAAAAAGTCTTTGCACAGGCTTTCAAAAAATTCTACCTTGAACAGAACCACTCGAGGGGAAGCAGGCTCATGCAGGATCAGGGGGCCTGGAATATCGTACAGAACAGGCCTGCAAGGCCCATGACCGAGAAAGAGATGGATAAGGTCTACAACCTGCCCTACACAAGAGCTGCCCATCCCGGCTATGATGAGGCCGGCGGTATCCCGGCGCTCGAAGAGGTCCGATTCAGCATAACCAGCCACAGGGGATGTTTCGGAGAGTGCTCCTTCTGTGCCATTGCCATGCACCAGGGAAGGATCATTCAGACCAGAAGCGACAAGTCTATGATCGAAGAAGCATCGTCATTCAAGAAAATGAAGGATTTCAAGGGATACATCCATGATGTTGGGGGACCCACGGCCAACTTTGTTGTACCGTCATGCCCTGACCAGGATAAGAAGGGCACGTGCGCCGGAAAATCATGCCTTTACCCCGGACCATGCAAAAAGCTTGAAGCGGATCATTCCCGATATATCGATCTCCTTAGGAAACTGAGGGAGATCCCGGGGATAAAAAAAGTTTTCATCCGCTCAGGGCTGAGGTACGACTACATACTTGAGGATAAAAAAACTGATTTTCTCGATGAGCTTTGCAGATATCACGTCAGCGGTCAGCTAAAGATCGCGCCGGAACATGTTAGTCCCGCAGTCCTGAAGTTAATGAAAAAAGTCCCGCGAAATGTCACTGTTGAGTTTATCGATGCTTACAGGAAGAAAAACAGGGAACTTGGAATGAAACAGTTTCTAGTCCCATATTTCATGTCCTCCCATCCCGGGTCGACCCTCAAAGAGGCTGTGGATCTGGCTGAGTTTATCCGGGACAGCGGACTGAGGCCCGAGCAGGTACAGGATTTTACACCGACCCCGGGATCGGTATCGACATGCATGTACTACACCGGCATCGATCCAATGACAGGAGAAGAGGTTTACGTCCCCAGGGATCATGAAGAACGAGAGATGCAAAGGTCCCTGCTGCAGTACTGGGTTCCGGAAAACGCTGCAACAGTTAAAAAAGCGCTGATCAAAGCGGGACGCGAAGATCTGATAGGAAATGACAATAAATGCCTTGTTCAGGAGCGCCGTTTCAGGCGGAGAATGGTAAAATAAGCTATGGACAATATCCATATCAGGATATAAAATTCTCCGTGAACTCAGACAGGAAATTACAGGAGGTTACACCAGATGAAAAAATTGGCAGTATTATTGGTTGCAGTGCTTGCAATATTCTCTGTATATACCGTTGCATCAGCAGCAGATGAGAAGGTGGGATTTGTTGATGAGATGACAGTGCTTCAGCAGTTTCCGAAATTCAAGCAGGCTCAGCAGCAGATCGATGCAATAGGAAAGAAAAAATCTGAAGCGGCTAAGGCTGCATTCGACAAGGAAACTGATGAAAAGAAAAAGGCCAACATCGTACAGACCCTTCAGCTTGAGATGAGGGAAGAAGAGGCCAAATTAATGAACCCTATCCTTAAGGAGATCAAAGAGACTATCGCAAAGGTCGCCAAGACGAAGGGCATCACAATAGTGTTGAACAAGGGACTTGTCTACTATGGCGGTATCGATATCACAAATGATGTGGTGACCGCCCTTAAGAGGTAGAACTCTGAATAAGTTGGGCGCCGTTCCGTTAATTCGGGATGGCGCTTTTTTTGTCTCTGTGAATAAGTTTTGATCGGCGGTGATCTAATGTCAATTTTCTGGCTTATTTTCGGATATTTTGCAGGTTCGTGCCCTACAGGCTACCTTGCCGTAAAAATATTGAAAGGCCAGGATGTCCGTGACTTCGGGTCAGGCAATATCGGCGCGACAAACACAGGAAGGGTGCTCGGAAAAAAATGGGCAATCGCTGTTGCTGTCTTTGACATGCTTAAGGGCGGTATGGCTGTGCTCCTGGCATCTTTCTTTACTGAGAGCAGCATTATACTGGCGCTGACTGGTGTCTTCTCGGTCCTTGGCCACAACTACCCTGTCTGGCTTGGATGGAAAGGCGGCAAAGGTGTGGCTACGACATTCGGTGTATTTGCATTTTTTGATTTCTTCAATCCCCTCCCTGCTCTCATAGGAGGAGTTGTATGGTATACGGTCCTCAAGACAACAAAGTATGTCTGTGTGGCTTCCATAACAGCACTCTTTGCTTCCGCTCTCCTCATGCCGCTCTTGGGGATGCCGCGCCCATATTATCTGGCAGGCCTCTTCCTGGCGGCGCTTTCGACATGGCGCCACAAGGGCAATATCCAAAGACTGATCGAAGGCAAGGAAGACAAGGCCGGCGAACACAATTAAAAAATACCGCAGGCTCCTGACCCCCTCTGCTGATCTCTTGTTACCCCCAAATGCCGGTTTTTGCCCGGTTCTTTTTCTGAAAAAATGCACGCTTTCTCATTCCGGCAGAGCATTCTGCTCCTACCCTTTTATCCTTGACTTATACTGACCAAAATTATATAATCGTTGCAGTCTAAGGAAATGGAGTGACACGAATGTCCTTGCCGTCATCAAGTCTTACCCAAATTATCGAGGAATACATTGCCCAGCTTCTGGAAGAAAACGAAGTAGGGGAGGTATCTCTAAGGCGAAAAGATCTGGCCGAAAGATTCGGATGTGTGCCAAGTCAGATCAACTATGTGCTAAGAAGCCGGTTTGCCCCCGAAAACGGATTTCTCGTTGAGAGCCAGAGAGGCGGGCATGGTTACATTAAAGTTATCCAGCTGACGTTCAACAACTGTGATGAAGAGGTAGTTCATCTTGCAGACCTTGTAGGAAATGCAATAACGGAACAGGAATCAAGGAAACTGTTGGTAAATCTTCAAAACAGAGATGTAATTTCCCCCAGGGAGCGCCTTATTATCGAAGTGGCGCTGAGAAGTCAGGAGGAAAACGGAAGGTCACTCTTTGATGTTTCGCCGTACAGGCGGGATCTGATGAGAGCTGAACTGCTGAAAAAAATACTAACAAGCCTTGCGCTTGGATGAGGTGATCCTAATGCTGTGCGAAAGATGCGGTGCAAATAATGCCGAAGTGCATCTTGTGAGGATCGTAAACGGAAAACGTGCTGTTGAATATCTTTGCAAGCAGTGTGCTAAAGAAGTCATACCGTTTGACGAGGCCGCTAAGATGATGAAAATGACATTCTCTCTTGAAGGGATACTGGATCTCCAGGAAGCTCTCAAAGATCTGATATTACCTGCAATGACCGGAATGAATGACGATGCAGACATCGAATTGACCTGCCCCCACTGCGGCGAGCCCATTTCATGGTCTATGCTTGCGCCGACTGAGAAAAAATGCGCGGAGAAGGTCCCCTGTGCTGAAAACATAGGCGTACCTGCGGTGAAAAGAGATAAGCTTTCTTTGCTGAGAGACGAGATGGCAGATGCCGTTAAATTAGAAAACTATGAACTTGCAGCTAAGATCAGGGATCAGATAAAAGACCTGGAAGAAAAGACTGAAAAAGAAAAGGATGTGTGAAGCTGAATGTGGCAGAATTTTACTGAAAGGGGCAAGAGGGTTTTCCAGCTTGCCCATCGTGAGGCTTTGCGTCTTGGACACGAGGTCGTAGGAACAGAACACATACTTTTAGGACTTTTGGATGATGCTGATGGAATAGTTACTCAGATCCTTGCAAATTACGGGCTGCATCATGAAGTGCTCAAAGCAGAGATAGAGAGCCTTATCGGAACAGGAAAACCCAGATCTGAACCTGTGGATCTTCCCTCCAGCCCAAGGGCAAAACTTGTGATAGATCTTTCCATGAGGGAAGCCAGAAAGATGGGAGTCAATTACATAGGTACAGAGCATATCCTTCTCGGGATACTTGCAGAAGGTGAAGGGATGGCTGCTCAGCTCCTTGCCTCCCATGGAATGGATCTTACAAGGACGCGGATGATGGTAAGGAATATCATTAACGGAAACCAGGCTGAGCCAGAATCCGATCCTTTCAAGGCTGAGGAAATCTTGCCCGGCAGATCGGAAGGCCCGAAGCAGAGCAGGACACCGACTCTTGACCAGATAGGCATAGACCTTACGAACATGGCCAGGAACAGGGAGCTGGATCCGGTGATCGGAAGGGATAAGGAAATACAGAGGGTAGTCCAGATACTTTCGCGCAGGACCAAAAACAACCCTGTGCTGATTGGTGAACCAGGTGTGGGTAAAACAGCTATAGCCGAGGGACTTGCCCAGAGGATCATTTCAGGAGAGATCCCCGAAATCCTTAAAGACAAACGTGTCATGCAGCTTAACGTTGCCAACCTGGTAGCAGGAACTAAATACAGGGGCGAATTTGAAGAGCGTATGCGCAGGATCGTAAAAGAGGTCAGAGAAACTAAAAAAGTAATTCTCTTTATAGATGAAATACACACGCTGGTAGGAGCCGGAGGAGCGGAAGGCGCTGTCGACGCCGCAAATATCATCAAGCCAAGCCTCTCAAGGGGAGAGTTCCAGGTAATAGGAGCGACGACGATTACCGAGTACAGAAAGTACATAGAAAAAGACGCTGCGCTTGAAAGACGTTTCCAGCCGGTCCAGGTCGAAGAACCGACAGAAGAAGACACAGTAAAGATATTGATGGGACTTAGGGACAATTATGAAGCCCATCATAGAGTTAAGATCACTGATGATGCGCTCGAAGCAGCAGCAAGACTTTCCCAGCGCTATATCACAGAAAGATTTCTGCCGGATAAGGCCATAGATCTCATAGATGAGGCATCTGCAAGGGCAAGGATTCAGACGCTTGAAATTCCGGAGGATCTTAAAGCGCTTGAGAGAAGCGTTGTTGACATCCGAAGAGAAAAAGAAGCCGCGGTCGGAGCTCAGGAGTTTGAAAAGGCAGCTGACCTAAGGGACCAGGAAAAAGATCTTATTGCACAGATAGCCGAGTGGCGCAAAAGCTGGACTGAATCAAGGAACCAGTTCACGCCTGACGTAAAAGCAGAGGACATCGCTTCTATCGTCTCAGAGTGGACAGGAATTCCCGTCACACAGCTTACGGAAGAAGAGAGCCGCAGGCTTCTGAGGATGGAAGACGAGATAAGACAGAGACTTGTTGGACAGGATGAGGCGCTACAGGCTGTCGCGCGTGCGATCAGAAGATCAAGGAGCGGTATGAAGGATCCCAAGAGGCCGGTTGGAAGCTTCATGTTCCTTGGACCCACAGGAGTCGGAAAGACTGAAATGGCAAGATCGCTTGCGGAATTTTTGTTCGGCAGCGATGATGCCATGATAAGGCTCGACATGAGCGAATATATGGAGAGGCACGAAGCCGCTAAACTGATAGGCGCCCCTCCGGGCTACATAGGTTTTGAAGAGGGAGGCAAGCTTACAGAGGCAATAAGGCGCAGGCCATACTCGGTAGTCCTTTTTGACGAGATAGAAAAAGCCCATCCGGATGTCTTCAATATACTGCTCCAGCTGCTGGAAGACGGAAGACTTACTGATGGACAGGGACATCTGACGGATTTCAGAAACGCCGTCATCATAATGACGAGCAATATCGGACTGACTGAGGCCATGAAGGGACGCAGCCTTGGATTTGCAGAGGTGGAAGGTGCTGTCGGAGGCATAGATACCGCCAAAATGAAGAGCATTGTCATGGATGAAGCAAGGAAGGGCTTCAGGCCCGAATTCCTCAACAGGGTCGATGAGATCATAGTATTCAACCCGCTTGGAAAGGAAGAACTGCTCAGGATAGTGGATATAATGCTGGATGAGGTTAAATCGAGGACTTCGGAGTGCCAGATAACTCTGGAAATCGATGAAGAAGCAAAAAAACTGCTTCTTGAGCGCGGTTATGACCCCAGGTACGGAGCAAGGCCTCTTCGCAGGGCAATACAGAAGATGGTGGAGGATTCTCTCTCCAATCTTATGCTTGAGGGAACTGTCAAAGCAGGAGATAAAGTTTTGGTAACTGTCGCCGACGGAGAACTGAAATTCGAGACAGAAAAAAAGTGATCTGAGTAAATAACAAAGCCCGTGAGGATGATATGTATTTTTATCCTCTCGGGTTTTCGTTTTTTGTGATAGCATTTGTTCTGCTTTTTAAAATAACAGGGAAGATCCAGGAGGGATTTTGTTATGTCTATCAAAAAAGTCACAAAGGTCATTGCAGTTTTTTCATTTGTTCTCTTAATTGGCACTTCAGCTGCCATGGCTGCGGATAAACCGGTCCTGACAGTCGGAACATCGACTCTCGATGAAAAAGAGGTACTAAACCTGATGGCCACTACAACAGGAGGCAACCAGATGATGGTAGGCCTTATGCTTGCACAGTCGACACTTCCTGAGAGAGTGGAACTGGTGAACCAAATGGCACATGCGCTCCTTTTTGCAGAGGCAGCAAAGGCAAAGGGACTTGATTCACGTCCCGATGTCGCCTTTCAGATCAAATGGCAGACGATGCAGATCCTTATGCAGGCATATTTCGAACAATACGCCTCTAAGTGGGACATGAGTGAGAAGACTGTGAAGAATTACTATGACACACATAAAAATGAGTTTTATGAAGCCCCCGCGGCTCACACAAGGCACATCCTGACACAGACAGAGGGAGATGCTCTGAACGCGGCAATGGAGATCTACAAGACTAAGGATTTTGCAAAGGTCGCTTCTGAATACAGCCGTGATCCCAACAGCGCGAAGAATGGCGGAGATCTTGGCTGGGTAGAAAAGGGCATGATGGTTGCGCCAGTGGAAGCAGCTATCGACGGAGCTTCGATCGGTTCTCTTGTAGGGCCTGTCAAGAGTGACTACGGATGGCACATCATTGAAGTCACAGAACGCCGTTCCGGAAGGCAGCTTTCTTTTAATGAATCCGGGGAGAAAGCGGCACAGGGACTACAGAGAGAGTATCTGGAGAACGAACTTAAGGAACTTGAGGCAAAGTTCAGCGTCAACATAGATGAAAAAACTCTTGAAAATCTCGGAGGCATCCCGGCTCCTGCAGCCGCCCAGAAGTAAAATGCCAAAGACAGTACAGGGCGTTACCGGGACGAAGCTTCCCCTGTGGGCAAAGCTGCTATCCTCTGCGACCGGAATACTTTTTACCGGTTTCGGCATGAGCAGTTTCATTTCGGGAGGTCCCATGAGGACTGTCATAATTCCGATATTTGTGGGAGCCGTCATGATCTATGTCTCGGGTTACGAACGCAGGATGTACATTGACGAGAACGGTGTAACAAAAGAAACTTCATTCTGGGGACAGAGGAAACTTCAACGTGCTTCATGGGATGAAATAAGCGATGCGCGCATCATTCTCAACAAGGGGAAGAAGATCTACGCTATCTTCCACAGCAATATGCCGCTATGGCCATTTACCTTCCTGCCTGAACAGGAAAAAGAACTGATCGATACTGTAACTGAATATATGGATGAGGAAGACATCTCAATAGAAAGATAGAATAATTAA
>Ga0265294_10011087_pt1 | contig 10167 bp, 8 predicted proteins | sample MunlanPumphouse3_FD_192504 | JGI IMG/M metagenome (GOLD analysis project Ga0265294, IMG submission 192504) | Groundwater microbial communities from a municipal landfill in Southern Ontario, Canada - Pumphouse #3 | ecosystem: Environmental > Aquatic > Deep subsurface > Groundwater | place...
CCACAGCCTGTCCCTCTTTCATCAAATCGGCATTGTCAACCATGTCTGTCAACAAGTGTATCTGCTCATAAGTCTCGGTATTCATAAAGTTGAAACCATCTTCATCCTTATACAGGTATTGATATGATCTGTGTTCTACTGTAATAGTTTCAACCCTCTCCCCTGCCGAAAAAGTCTTCTCCAATATACGTCCGTTCTCTAAATTGCGCAATTTTGTCTTTACGAATGCCGGTCCCTTCCCAGGTTTAACATGCTGAAACCAAACGATTGAACATGGTTTACCGTTAAAATTCAAATAAAGGCCATTCTTAAAATCTGCTGTTGTTGCCATAAATGTTTATCGTGATTAAAATTTTCGCAAAGTTATAAAAATTAATGCAATAATGAATAAAGTTTCGTCTTGGTCTGCTCCAACTGCCATGTTGGAGTGGAGGTGGCACCGCAAATTCCGACATTGTCTCCATCCTTAAACCACCTGAGATCTATCTGCTCCATTCTTTCAATCGTATATGATCGTGCATTGACGCTTCGGCACAAATCGAAAAGCACTTTTCCATTGGAACTTGCCTCCCCTGAGACGAACAATATAACTGAGTGGTCTTTAGCAAATTGTACTAAAGTCTTATGTCTTGAGGCAACCTGCCTGCAAACAGTATTAAACACCTTTACATCTTTCCCCTTTTCTGAAATACAATTTGCAACCTCTTGAAATTCAATGGGATCCTTTGTTGTCTGAGAAAAAAGTGCTATCGGACGGCTAAAATCGATCTTTGAAAGTTCGTGCACATTCTCAACTACGATAGCTTCGCCTTCGGTCTGACCTACCAGTCCGTTAACCTCTGCATGGCCTCGCTTACCGAAGATGACAATCTGCCCTCCCGCAGGCTCAATCTCCATCCACGTCTGCTTTATCTTGTCCTGCAGCCTCAACACTACCGGGCAGGTGCAGTCTATTATCTGCAAGTTGTTGCGGTGTGCAAGGGCATAAGTCTCAGGAGGTTCTCCATGTGCACGGATTAGCAGGACACTGTCTTTCAGGTTGGCAATATCCTCTTTGTCAAGTATCACCAACCCTTTTTCGGAAAGTCTTTTCAACTCCATGGTATTGTGCACTATATCTCCGAGAGAGTATAGTTTGTGGCTGTAATTGAGATAATTTTCAGCCTGCTCAACAGCGCGGATCACACCGTTGCAGAAGCCCGATCCCTTATCTATTTCAACATTTATCTTCATAATACCTGATCGGGAAAACGCTCTTTTAAGATATGATCGAGCCAAACCATCTGATCCTCTATCGTCATATAACTGTTGTCCAACTCAATAGCATCTTCCGCCTTGCGTAGCGGCGCGATGTCTCTGTGCGAGTCAATATAGTCACGCTCTATCACATTGTTATAGATTTCATCAAAATCAGCCTTCTCACCTCTTCCAAGCAACTCGTCCACTCGGCGCTGTGCTCTGATTTTGGCGTCAGCCGTCATAAAAATCTTCAATTGTGCGTGAGGAAAGACGACAGTGCCGATATCTCTTCCATCTGCAACCACTCCGCCGCGCACACCATACTCCCTCAGTATTTCGTCCACATAGTCACGGACAAAATCGATGGTTGAAATTACGCTGACATTTGAAGAAACGTCCAATAGGCGAATGCGTAACTCCACATTATTTCCATTGAGAAATGTCTCACTCTTGCCGCTCTCACTGTTAATCTTAAAACACACCTCGACATGCTCCAAAGATACTTTCAGCTTCTCTTTTATAATCTCTCCATCGCTCAGGATCAAACCATGTTCAAGAGCATAAAGGGTAATTGCTCTGTAAATTGCTCCCGAATCCAGAAAAATAAGGCCCAGTTTGGAGGCAATCAACTTGGCAAAAGTACTCTTCCCCGTTGAAGAATAGCCATCTACGGCAATAATAAGATTATTCATACCCAATTGTTAATTCTACAAAAGTATAAAAAATGCCTATCTTTGCGAAATCAAATTTATAAGACAATGAAGATACTCGTTATCGATGATGAAAAAAGCATTCGTAATACACTGAAAGAGATTTTGGAATTTGAGGGACATGAGACGGCTCTCGCTGCAGACGGAAAGGAAGGTGTTGAAGCAGCCCTCAATGGCTCTTTTGATGCTATTTTTTGCGACATCAAGATGCCCAATATGGATGGAATCGAGGTTTTGGACCAGTTGGAAGCCGCTCAGTGCGAATCTGCAATTATTATGATTTCCGGACACGGCAGTATCGATACGGCTGTCGATTGTATCAAAAAGGGAGCATTTGACTTCATTCAAAAGCCGCTCGATCTGAACAGAATCCTGATTACACTGAAAAATGCGACCGATAAAAGTTCGCTTGTAAAGGAGACCACCATTCTAAAGAAAAAAGTCAGCAGTAAAAATGAAATAATAGGCGACTCCGAAGCTATACGGCACATTAAGGAGATTGTCGACAGAGTGGCCCCTACTGATGCAAGAGTACTTATCACCGGCTCAAACGGCACAGGTAAAGAGCTGGTAGCAAGACGTTTGCATGACAAAAGCAACCATGCTTCCGCTCCGTTTATCGAAGTTAACTGTGCTGCCATACCGAGCGAATTGATTGAAAGCGAATTGTTCGGACACGAAAAAGGAGCGTTTACATCGGCTGTCAAGCAACATAAAGGTAAATTTGAACAGGCAGACGGAGGGACTCTCTTTCTTGACGAAATTGGCGATATGAGCCTTGCAGCGCAGGCAAAGGTATTGAGGGTACTGCAGGAAAATAAGCTGACCAGAGTAGGTAGCGACAAAGATATTTCCGTCAAAGTCAGAGTTGTGGCTGCGACCAATAAAAATCTTACCGAAGAGATTGAAAAAGGCAATTTCAGAGAGGACCTGTACCACAGATTAAGTGTGATAGTGATACATGTTCCATCCCTGTCAGAGCGTCTGAGTGATATCCCTCTACTTACCGACTATTTTATAATGCAGATCTGTGAAGAGAGCGGTATGACACCGAAAAAAGTGATGCCGGAAGCATACGAAGAGCTTAAAAAACTTCCATGGACCGGAAATATCAGAGAACTGCGCAATGTCACGGAGAGGCTTATGATCCTCTGTGGCGACAAAATAACAAAAGAGGATGTTGTGGCTTTCGCCACTCCCGCAATATAATTTGAAAATATGAGTTTAGTAGCAATAGTTGGAAGGCCCAACGTAGGCAAATCCACCCTTTTTAACAGATTGGTGGGAATGAGGCAGGCAATCGTCGATGAGACAGCCGGAGTAACACGCGACCGCCATTACGGCCAATGTGAGTGGTGTGGAAATGAATTTTCAGTAGTGGACACCGGAGGATTTACCGTCAACTCCGATGACATATTTGAAGAGGAGATTAGAAAACAGGTAATTATTGCTATTGAAGAGAGTGATCTTATACTTTTTGTTGTTGAAGTAGCAACCGGAATCACTGATTTTGATGCTGAGATTGCCGATATTTTGCGAAAAAGCAAAAAACCTGTCGTATTAGCTGTAAACAAGGTAGATACAAGTGAGAAGCAATTTGGCGTATATGAGTTTCACGGTCTGGGACTTGGTGAGCCGTGGGGGATATCTTCGGCCAACGGCAGCGGCACCGGAGACCTTCTTGATGAGATTATAAAAAAGCTTCCCGCACTACCCAAGAACGCAGAAGTTGAACAGGGCAGCGAACTTCCGAGGTTTGCCATTGTCGGTAAGCCTAATGTAGGCAAATCGTCACTTACGAATGCTTTGCTCGGAGAAGAAAGAAATATCGTCACGCCTGTTGCAGGCACGACAAGGGATTCCATATCAAGCTATTACAATAAGTTTGGCCACGAATTCATGCTTATTGACACCGCCGGTCTGCGAAAGAAAGCCAAAGTAACCGAAGATCTTGAATTTTATTCAGTAATGCGCTCTATCAGAGCAATTGAAAATTCTGATGTCTGCATCCTTATGGTTGATGCCTCTACCGGTATCGAGGCCCAGGATATGTCTATTTTCAACCTTATCATCCGCAACAAGAAGGGATGCGTAATCGTTGTAAACAAATGGGACACAATTGAAAAGTCCAACAATACCATGAAGGAGTACACTCTCAGCATCGCCAGGAAGTTAGCTCCATTCAATGACATTCCCATTGTATTTACCTCGGTTATCAACAAACAGAGAATACTTGATGTGCTCAATGCAGCTACCGCAGTTTACGACAACTATTCAAAGAAAATATCAACTTCTGCACTGAATGACGCAATGCTTCCGGAGATTGAAAATTACCCTCCTCCTGCATGGAAAGGTAAATATATCAAGATCAAGTACATTACTCAACTCCCGACAAAGACGCCGTCTTTTGCTTTCTTCTGTAACCTGCCTCAGTATGTCAGAGATCCGTACAAGAGATTTTTGGAAAATAAACTCAGGGAGCACTTCGACTTTAAAGGCTGCACCATTCAGATCTATTTAAGGCAGAAATAGTTATGGCTTTACCGGCAATTCTATCGTAAAGCAGGCTCCTCCAAGAGAAGAGGTTGCGTAAGATATTCTTCCCTGTGACTGCTCGACTATGCTTCCGCAAATTGCGAGGCCTAAGCCCGTACCGCCACTCTTTGTGGTAAAATTAGGCTTGAAAAGCTTATCATAATTGGACGGATCCACTCCAGGACCGTCATCTTCGATTTGCACCCTGTAATAAGAGACGGAATCTATCTTTTCACTACTGAGCGAAATCTTTATTTGGCCGTCCCCACGACTGTTCTCTATGGCTTGAATGGCATTGGAAATAAGATTGACAAATACCCTCACAATCTGTTTGCGTCTTGCATATACAACAGGATCAGTAACGTATGATACGTACTTCATCTTGATCTTGTCATTATTGTCAAAGATCACAATCTGCTCCTTAATAACCTCATCAAGATCTATATCCGTATTATCTTCATTGAAAAACTTGGCGAATGAAGAGAATTCACTTGCCGTCTCCGAAAGCACATCTATCTGTTCGATCAATGAACGGCTAAGAGCTTCCAACTTATCCTCCCACCCCGGTACATTCTGCTTTTTAAGCCTCATAAGGTGCTGAATGCTGAGACGCATAGGTGTCAACGGATTTTTAATTTCATGCGCTATCTGGCGAGCCATCTCCTTCCAGGCCTGCTCTCTCTCACTTTGAGCCAACTGTTTAGTACTCTCCTCCAAATCATCTACCATATTGTTGTAAGCAGTGACAAGGACGCCCAATTCGTCTTTTGAATTTTTATAGATAATGTGCTTGTTCTTGCTGGAAGATGATAAAGATTCCATTCTTTGTTTAATCTCGGCAAGAGGTCTGGAGAGTGAATTAGAAACGATTGAACCGCCTAAAATAGACGCAATCAGCAATATCAGATACAAATTGATAATAGTGGCGATAGTAGAAATATTGGATTCATTTACATCCACATTGCGCGAAAAATACGGGATATTGATAATAGCCACAAGATCCCCGTCGGCATTAAACATCGGGGCGTAGACCGAGTAATAGTTCATTCCCGCGACAGACTCAACAGTAATAAAGCGCAGTGCCCTGTTGTAATATATCTCCTTGTACGCATCGTTGTTCATTCTCTTGCCCATCAAAAACTGCTCGTAAACATTAGGTCTGGTAGAACGTATCAAACCGCCGTGCGTATCGTAAAGATTGATGTCCACCTGCATCATGCCTGCCACTTCATCCATAGCACCGAAAAGCTCCGGAGTATTGATCTCATTGTAACGTAACGCGTATTTACAATACTCCGATAGGGAGGTCTGAACAGACAGCATCTTCTCATCCATCTTTGTCTGGTTGCTTTCCCTTGTAAAGTTGAGAGAATAAATGATGCTTCCCACACCCATACAGATCAATGCCACAATCATTGAAGATGTAACCAACAAATTAATCTTACGCTTGAATGAGTGTTTCGGAAGAGTGAAAAATTTGTTTTTTCTGCTCGCCTTGGTGCAGATCAGCAGAAACACCCCAAAAAATATGGCTAAATATGAGAATGATACAATGTACGAGAAGAAAGGACGTCCCTTTCTGCTCACCATGGTAATCTCATCTTCCGACACTTTATTGATAAAATGAACGAAACCATTCTGATTTTTAACCCCGTATCCGGACACATAGTCATCAGGATTAACAATGACTGCATAGTTATATCTTCCCCCATTGGAAATAAGCCTGCCATTTGAATATTTGGCGTAGGAGTACTGTCTTGGGAGTGATACGGCATTATTGTCCTGAAAATCAAACATATTCCCCGCATAACCAAGCTCATCTTTAAGATATTTGGAGTTAATCTCTATGAAAAGCCTCATAACCCGCCCGCTATCAGTATCAATAAAGTTGTAAATACCTATGTATGAGGTACGTCCATCATAGTTATTTAAGTAGAAGAAGTGAGAATTAGGCGAAAGCGGATTACCGTATCTGACGAGTTGCTCCTGATAAAATGCAAAACACCCTACCGGATCGGCTCCTTTACCCAGACTGAGGTAATCATTCATCCCACAGACGGTAATTTCAATGTTGTACTTTTGGGTAATGTTTCTGTAGAGATATCTCTCAAGCAATCTGTTTTTGATCATCTCACGACTGTCATAAGAGGTGAGAAATCCTATAAACGGGTCCTGAGCTATCCCATCCTCAACCCTCCTCAACTGGAGTTCAAGAGTCAAATCACGTTCAACCGCAAGCTTATTTGTCCAGACACGATTGCTCTCATATTCCTTGTGATATCCGTAAATTCCCTCTGCAATAACACTGTAAAGCGAAATGAGCAGGATATAAATAATGATGTTTTTCCATGACAGTACAGAGAATCTTTTCTTTTTTCGAACAAAAATCACAATCATCTGCAGCAAAAAAAGTAACGCCAAAAACAACATTGCAAAAGAGAGATAGCACAAAACAGAATATCCGCTCAACTCTTCAATCTTGAATGGCTCCATTACAATACTTGAGTTGAGAATAAGAGAACGAAACACACTGTGAATATATACGGCCAGCACAATTGCAATTAATATGAAGAGAAGCTGTATATACGTTCTTTGCATGGTACTCCTAATCAGTAAATGCTTGAGAATGGTAAATCTCACCATAAACAGGGCATAGACCAGCAGTGAAACGAACAGATTGTTAAACAAAAAACTTCCGAGAGAATCGAATATTTTGGTATTGGCATACAAAATCGGGGAAAACAGTTCATTGTCGGTTCCGATTTTTGCCGCCATAAGGAGTGTGGCAAATCTTATAATAATCAACCCGCAGGATACCACGGCAAATGAAGCCCAACTGCGATTTTTGGCATGAAAAGCAAAGAGCGCGAAAATGGCAAAGACAAGAGCTACCCAGCGCAATATGGGATCACCATACTTAAAAGTAGAAGGCCCCTGTTCAACGATAGAGAAAAGCGGTGCACCCTCCAGGCCGAAGACAACAGCTCCGTCATCAGAATTGACAGGTGCAGTCGTAAGCCCTTTACGAAGCTTTAGCTTTTTGTTTACAGTATTGTTGAGAGAAAGATCATCAGGGTATTCCGTCTTGACAAATATACCTGTAATAACCTTAGATTGCCTGTTCTTGGATATCTGAGTGTTAACGACATACCACCCTGAACCAAGATTCATATACTGCTCCCTTACTCCAATATAAGCCAGCGGTGTACTGTAAAGGTTGCGATTACTCATGTACTGTAACCTGTACGCAAATGGATAGACATCCACCTCATCATTACTTATCGGAAACTGGTGTACCCATGATTGCAGTGTATCCGCATTGTACTTGTACAGCACCATATCCTGAGGCAGATCATCCATCTCCAACCATGTATCAGGAGGAGTCTGAAGTGCCCTTAGGGCATACTTCTCCATCACTCTTTGCTGTCTCTGCAAAGAACGCTGCACCCTTGAAGCCTCGCGTACGAGACGATTTTCATAACGTGGATTTAAAAAAGATGCAATGAAAAGAACTACGGCAATAATTCCAAAAATCTCTGCTGAATATCTTTTCAGAAAATCTTTCGCCCGAGCATAATATTTCTCAATGTTCTTCATTCGTGATGATAAGGTTCCCCTTTAATAATAGTGAATGCTCTATATAACTGCTCCATAAACAAAAGTCGTACAATCTGGTGAGAGAAAGTCATTTGAGACAGCGAAAGCTTATCATCCGAGCGTGCATATACCTCCTGCGAAAAGCCATACCCTCCTCCAACTACAAATATCAAATCTTTCGAACTGTGCGTCAAAGTATGCTCCAAATGTCGTGCCCAATCAATTGAAGAAAACATCTTTCCTCTCTCATCCAGCAGTACGACACAATCATTCTCCTTGACCTGTTTCAATATCAACGCTCCCTCCTTCAACTTGATCTGATCCTTCGTCATAGCCGCAACTTGCTTTAATTCAGGCATTTCTACCCTTTCAAAAGAAATATAATGCTTTAATCTGCTCTGGTATTCATCAATTCCCTTTTGCAAATACGGCTCGTTGGTCTTTCCGACTAATATTAACTTTATCTTCATACGTAAGCAGTTAGAGTACAAATTTAAGATATAATTATCAATCAGAGTACTATATGGCTTGATTTTTGTTAATTTAGCTATTATTAATTTTTGAACGGACAATACATAATGAAGAGACTTTTACTGATAACATTGTTAGGCATTTTTTCATTTAACTTCGCATCTGCACAGCAGAATGATCAGGACGTCTTCACTCCTATCGGAAAATATATTCAAGCAGGTGATTGCGAAAAGCTGTCGGCATGGTTTGCAGATAATTTGGAGTTGGACATCCTGGGCGCCATCAATAATTGCACACGCAATCAGGCAAAGCTTATCATGAAGAATTTCTTTACAAACTATACCCCTAAAAAATTCACAATTATTCATAAGAGCGGCAAAGCGCCTATGAAATATGCCGTCGGCTCGCTCAGTGCAGGCGGAGAAAAGTTCAGAGTAATTCTGTTTGTAAAGACCACCGACAATGTCAATTCCATTCAGCAACTCAAAATTGAGGCTGAATAGGAATAATCATTGTCCCCATTACCACGCCCTGTCCACCGGCCTGTGTGATAATCACCCTTTTACCGTCAAGATCATCTACCTCTTTCGCCTGAGAAAGGAAAGTGTGTGAGTGCCCTCCGATTATCATATCAATATTCTTGGAATTCTTTGCCATAAGCAAGTCTGACGGATATTCAATACTTCCGCCGTCGTAACCGAGATGAGACAGAAGGATCACAATATCGCATTTTTTATGGTTCTTAAGCATGTCGGCAAGGTCATTAACCCTCTCTATGGTATTGAGCCTTGTCATTCCTTCCAGAAAGGTGCGCATAACTACCGTCTCAAGATGAGAAGTAGCCCCAATAATACCGATTTTGTAACCGGCACGCTTAACGATCACATAATCCTTAATATAATCTTTGAGCACTGTCTGTGAAAAATCATAATTGCAGCAAAGTGTAGGGAATGTCGCATTCTTCAATCTGCGGGCAAGCTCTTCCTGTCCATTGTCAAACTCATGGTTGCCAAGGGTAACGACATCATATTGCAGAGCATTCATAAGCTCCATCTCCAAATCTCCATTTGCTACCGTAAAGTAAGGTGTGCCCTGATTGTAATCACCGGCATCGAGTAAAAGCACATTGTTCTTGCCATACTCCTCTCTCACAGAGTTGATATATTGCAATCTGCGATCGACTCCGCCAAGTCCGCGGGATCTCCCTACTCTCACAGGCTCAATCTGACTGTGAGTATCATTGCTGTGAAGAATTACCAAAGTCTTACGGACAGGTCCGCAAGCGGAAACCAGCAACGCAGACGCGATCAATACTAATGTTACTATTCGTTTCATACCCTTACTTCCAGTCTTTAATTTGTACTCTGTTTTCATCCTTCAACTTGATGGTCTCACCCCTCTCTGTCATTTTAGAAATGTAGCGAGCCACAGCATCCCGCACTAAAATATCCGTACTTACAGGGTTGCCCGTCATGCCCTTGAGTCCGAAACTGTCTCCACCCTGATAAATAAAGTCAATAGTGGCCAATTTGTAGATCTTGTTGTCTTTAATCGGAGCTCCTCCCACTTCAAGCTTAACAATTTTATTGTTTTCGGTAATCATCTTTACATTGCT
>Ga0265294_10011088_pt1 | contig 10166 bp, 12 predicted proteins | sample MunlanPumphouse3_FD_192504 | JGI IMG/M metagenome (GOLD analysis project Ga0265294, IMG submission 192504) | Groundwater microbial communities from a municipal landfill in Southern Ontario, Canada - Pumphouse #3 | ecosystem: Environmental > Aquatic > Deep subsurface > Groundwater | place...
CCGGTTCATCAGTCTCAATCTGGCCATGGCCATCATGGCCCTGCCGCTGTTCGCCTTTATTGCGAGCTCCTCAAACATCTACATTTCCGGGTTCAAACTCAGCGAACAGGCCTTCGGTTATTTTTTCGCCTTTAACGCGGTTGCCCTGATGGGCGGCGCTTTATCGTTTGCCCGCCTGTCCCAACATGTTGCGTCGGAACGGCTCATTACCTTCGGATTTGTCGGCATTCTGGCCGCTGGAACCTGGCTGACGGCCGGCAGCCGCGAGGGCCCCTGGAGCCTGGCCCTTCCCATGGGGGCGATGGGTTTTTTCTACGGATTGAGCCGTCCGCCCAGCAACAACCTGATTCTCGAACAGATCGACCGGGATTCCGGAACCGCCTCCTCGCTGATTGTCTTCAGCTTCATGATGCTCGGGGCCCTGTCCATGTGGATCATATCCTTGAACTGGGCAGATAAGATCACCGCCATCGGCGTGATGTCGCTGATTTCCGGCGGCGCCACGCTTTCCTTCTGGCTCCTGTTCAAACGGGCATTTGTTCCCGGAAGTCAAAACCCGTAAGAAGCGGTAAAAAAATATCGTCAGATGAAGCAAGGCAATCCGGTGTTGAGTGACCATGAGAAGACCAGTTGATTCAAGATGACGGCCGAATCGTGAATCACAAGTCTCCTGAAAGCCTCATTTCATACACCGTCTCACGCCAGCCCGCCGCCAGGTCATATTTTGGAGCAAAGCCGGTCTGCGTGCAAAATTTCCGGCCATCCACGGCCACGTCTTCTGTGCACTTGTCGATCGTTGATCGCATGATGGGCGAATGCAAACCCAAAACCTGGGCAGCATCCTCAAGAAAGCCCGCCAGACCGCGAACGGGGCCTGCGGGAAGCGTCAGTCGCGGCGGTCTTCGACCAAGAGCATTGCAGAGAGTTTCGATGATGGCCTTCATGGAGTGGAATTGCCCGTCCGTGACGTTAAAGACTCCGCCTGCGGCGTCGGTATGCTGTAAAGCCAGCAGGATCGCCCGGGCCACATCCCTGTCGTACACAAGGGTGCGGCGGTTGGTTCCCGGGCCGATGGAAACGAAGCGACCTTTCGCCAGGGCCAGCAAGAGCCGCCGGTAGTTGCCCTTGATCCCGGCGCCGTAAACAGCGCCCAGGCGCAGCACCGTTCCCAGGGGCGTTCCATTCGAACATGTTGCCGCCAGAATCATCCGTTCAGCGTCTAACTTGGTTTGCGCGTAGAGCGAATCGGGAAGGGGTGTGGAATCCTCCGTCAGAACGCTCCCGGCGGACGCGCCGTAGACGGAGATCGTGCTTAAAAAGACCAGTCTTCCGACGCCCGCCTGACGGGCTGCCTCAACAACATTGGACGTACCGCCGACATTAATCCGCTCGTAACTGGAGCAAAGCCCCGGAAGTGGGTTGGCAATGTGGAGTCGCGCAGCCATATGGATTACGGCATCGACACCCTGCATCGCCGATTCAACGGCAACGGAATCGGTGACGTCGCCGGTTCGCGTGTCCACCCCTTCCGGCCAGCGGCCCGGCGGCGGCGCATTCAGAGAGAAAGTACGCACCCTGAATCCGGATTCAACAAGCGCTGAAACCACGCGCGGACCTACCGCGCCTGTCGCGCCGGTAACCAGGATGCGCATACCATGATGCATGAAGGCCTCATTTACTCGGGTCGCTCAAAAAGCTGCGAGATCTTGACAAGATATTTTGAAAATACTTTGAAAATGTTCGTTTTGATGCCATTTTCTTTACAGGCCCTTATGATCTCCCTGTTCAATATCCAGTTGCTCTTGAGGCCTGCCGTGCTGATGCCGCCGATCCTCATTTTGATGATTATTTTAGGTAGGTAACTGTATGAGATACGAAACCTGCCGAGGAATCGGACCAAAAGCTCATAGTCAGCGGCGATTTTATAATCCGTCTTATATAACCCGTACTTTTCGTAGCATGATCTCTTGACAAAAAAAGTGGGGTGTGCGGGCATCCACCCATAGGCAAATTTACAGGGCGCGAAGTGAGACGATTTGTAATAACGGACGATCCTGTCGGTATTGTTCCGATTCACATAAAGCAAATCGGCAAATACGGAATCAACTTTTTTCTCGGAAAACTCCTTCATAACGTCGCTCAGAACGTCATTGCGAACATAAAAATCATCCGAGTTCAAAATCCCTACGATATCACCCGACGATAGTTTAATGCCCTTGTTCATCGCATCATAGATGCCCTGGTCGGGTTCGCTGATCCATCTGGCTATCTTGTCATTATATTTCTTAATGATATCAAGCGTTCCATCCTTAGATCCGCCATCCACAACAATATATTCCACGTCAGCATAGGTCTGCCCGATCACACTTTGAATGCAATCCTCAACGCATTTGCTGTTATTCAAAACAACGGTGATAATTGAAATCTTCAGCACAGTGAAATCCGACGCAGCTGTTTTCTTTTTTGAATTAAACCTTTCACCAGGCAATACCTCCACCTGAGCTTTGTTGCGATAGAGGCGGAAGACTTTTCAGCAGCAGGAGATGCGTTGCCGCCATGCCTTCTGTAAAGCGTCAATGGTTCCTGAATAAAGATGCACTTGCCCACCCATTCGCCCACCAAGCCAATCCACCAATCATGCATCGGAATCCCTTGCGGAAAAGGGAGGGCGGCATCAAGCACCTTTCGATCAAAAGCCATGCAGCAGCCAAGATAGGTATTTTTTATGAGATTCTTCAATAAACCGGGCCCGGAATTTCGAAGTAAAAAAAAAGATTCGTGAAGCGTGTCAAGTTGAGCGTCAACGACCTTGCAGTCCGATACCACAAGGTTGGCCGATCTTAACGCCGCCAGCATTGTATCGACCTTTCCCGGCAGCGCGACGTCATCTTGATCAGACAGGAAAATGATATCTCCACTGGCGTGTCTGAGCGCATTTTCAAAATTTTGTATCGGGGTTCCGTATTTTTGATCCGTAAAAAACTTGATGCGATGATCATTGAGTGAATTGACAATTTCAATCGTATTATCCGTTGAGCTGTCATCAGAAATGATCGCTTCATCGTTCCCATTCAATTGGCATAGTATGGATTCCAGCTGTTGCTTGATATAATCCCCGCCATTGTATGTCGCAATGCATAAACTGATCATTGCAATGCCCTTCCAGCCATGTCCCGCCCCCGCATAAAAATATTTTAATACTCCTTTTTTAACCTCGTCCTGGATTCTTTTTACTTGGCGGCAGCAGAAAGCTCAATAAGGATAAATCATTTACCGATGCAAAATCAGAACCGGTCGTTTTTTCCGGAAACGCCCCTCAGACCGTCAAGAATGCCAAGCCCCATCATTTTCAGGCAGGCGAGGGGGTTTTCCCCCGCCAGGCCGAAAAAAACAGCGGTTTTCAGACAAAGGACCGCGTTCGCGATCTTCCAGCCCAGGGGCATGTAACCGCAGCGATACAGAAGCAGGCTGTTGCGGAAAATATAATAATACCGGAACGGCTTGTGGAACGGAACGGTTCGATTGCGAAAAAACCGGATCACTTTGCGCCGGTCCCCTAACGCATGGGTCATGAATGCATCGCCGACGCCAAAAATCCGAAACCCCAGAAATTTGGCGCGAAAGCACCATTCCATGTCCACACGGTCGATAAAAAGGCCCTCATCCATCAACCCCGTCTGACACAGGACCTCAACCGGAAGCAGGGATCCGGAGGAAAGCAGAAAATCCGCTTCCACGGTCTCGCCGTTCCGGTCGCGCTCCCGACAAATGAAACACGCGCGCCCGACACGAACAAAACCCGACAATGTCCCGCCGTCCGGGTCGCAGCAACGGGGCCCAAGGGCCGCCACGCGGACATTTTTACGCCAAAGAGCGTCGTATGCGCATCGCAGCCGGGCCACCATATTCGGCGCCGCCTGACTGTCCTGATCCAGAAGCAGTACAAATTCCGCACCCCGCGCAATGGATTGCCGAATGCCGACATTCAGACCGGCGGCGATTCCCAGGTTCTTTTCCAGCCGGACCAGATGCAGTTCCGCGGAACACCGGCCCTCATGCATGCCGAGCACGTCCAATGGAAAATCCGAGGAAGCATTGTCCACAATAATGACCTTTGCCACCTGATTCCATACGGCCCTAAGCGTTGCGCTGAGCACCTGCCTGTCGGGATTGTAGGTCACCAGCACTGCAGAGACATCGGGGCAGTAATTTTGATTCATTGAATCGATTCCAGCCATCTGTACAGGCTTTCGTCGGACAGCCCGGTCTTGCAGAGCTGCTCCCAAGCCCTGAGCGTGCGCAGCCACTGAAGACCTTCGATCGGAACCACATCCGAACGCATGGAACCGGGTATAAGCTCCAGAAACCGCTCTACATCCTCGGACCGCAGAACAAAACTGAAAACCGCCCGGATCAGCAGCAACCGGGCAACCCGGCGCACCGGAAAATCGGGCCGGCTGCAGAACAGAGAAAAACGGCGCAGGGCCTCCTGATCCGACAAAAAAAAATCATCGGTCCGCTCCCCGGTCAGAAAAAAAAAGAGCATGCACAACTTCCCGCGATGCGCGGCAGGCATGGATTCGAACCAGTGTTCAAAGGCCTCGTCTGGATTCATGGATTTTAACTTCAGAGCGGTTGTCGGCGCCGAGCTCCGGTTCAATTCAAAACAGGGCCATTGCAAACCGTTTTCTGTCACCCAATCCGACTGTCTACGAACAGAGGGAAAGGACGTTCGGCCTTTCCCTCTGTTCAAGGTCCGCTGAAACCGGATGAACCCGAAAAAATGCAGAAATGCCTAAGCGGCATAAAAGTTTGGACTCAGGACGCCGCGGAGGCGGCAAACAAATCAAACGGCCCGAATAAATCAGCCGCTTCGTTCCCTTTGAGCCGGCCGAAACCGTTAGGCCCTAAACGGCGGTTTCAGGCCCTGTAATTTCGCCAAATCGTTGAAATTGGCCAAGGAGGTCAGGTGAGCGTGAATCATGGGCATGATGCCCTTGCGAACCCATCCGGCCAGCGTGGCGTCATCGAGTTTGAGCATTTTTTTCGCATCGATGGTTTGAAAACCCTTCAGAATCTTTTCCTCGCTCTTCGGGCTGTCCTTGGCCTTCATCGGTATCAGCAGCCCGCTCTTGTCGATTTCCTGAACCAGAAGGCGGGTAATTTCAAGATCCTTGATGTACTTCTCCAGAAAGGCGATTGTATTTTTCAGAAAATCGGTGGCCTCCCCTGAGTCGTCAAACAGGGGAACCCCTTTGTCGCTCTGAAATTGAGGCGCGTTCTCATCGATCATTACGACATAGTTTTTTCCCTTGGCCACCCGGCCCAGAATAAAGGGATATCGCTGAACGTGCATGGGAATGTACCCCGCAGCCCAGACGCCGTCGTCCGTGACAAAGGCGTTTTTTTTCTGCTTCAGGGTCAGCAGTGCATGCGGCATGCAGGGATTGTTGTCTCCCCCGGTTAAAAAAACAATAGGATAATACCTCGAAGCCGCAGCCATTTCCAGATGGCTGAGAACTGATGCGGGGATATCCTCGGCAAACTGGTAACCCTTGGCCGGCGAAAATTTTAAATATTGATGAACCTTTTTATCCAGCGGTTTTGCATTTGCGAACAAGGCTTTTCTCCTTCATTTTGATTGAATCAGAAGCAACCGGTCATGCATCCTTCGGCTACGGACGCATGACCGGAAATTTTTTATCAGGATTGGCCCTTTTTGGCAAGAAGTAATGTCCGAAAGCGCCCGAAAATCCCGAGTGTTTGCACCACCGCATTGGCCGAAAGCAGGGCGCCCCATGCGCCGACCGCAAAGAGAGAGTCGGGCTAAGGGGGGTCAATTGCGTAAGTTTACTTCGTCAACAACGTCCCCCTTTTTACCCCTTTTTATTTTCTTTCATTTGCGATCGCCATCAATGACCGGAAATTGGTCAAAGAGGAAAGATGAGCGTAAACCAAGGTTAGATATCCGGACCGGAAAAGCCGAAGAGCCTTCTCGTCTTCCATCTTGAGCATCGCCTCTTCGTTGACCATCAGCAGACCGCCCAAACCGATCTTTTCTCCAGCCGGCAGTGTAATGTTCGCCGCTACTTCCTTGAATAGCTGATATTCCTCCAAAATCTTGATCAGGTTCTTGGTGTTGTCAAACTGGGCCTGGTAAACGCGCAACAGCTCGACCGTCTTTTTAAATTCCTCAGTCTGATTGCCTTCCCCGTCGAAAAGCTGCATGCCCTCTTCACTGCCGAATCCCTCATACCCGGAATCCACGCACACCGAAAACCGGCCGTCTTGATCGGCGCTTTTGGCCAGAATAAAGGGGTAACGGCGAAAATAGGCGGGAACGTATGTGCCGGCACGCCACGCGCCGTTTTCATCGACAAAAAGGTTCTCATTATTCTTCAAACCCAGAATGGCAACAGGAACAATGGCTCCTTCCGGGTCCTTTGTGAAAACCACTGGAAAACACTTCGCCGCTTCCTGAAAATCATTGCCGACGATCAAAGCGGAGTTCGATTCCCGGGCAAACTTGTAATTGCGAACAGGCGCCACCTTCACGAACTTGTGATTGACAGAGTTTAAATAAATGGGCTTCTGGTAAATGTTTTGCGCCATCGAACCTATCCTTTCTATTTCTCCTCGTTATTATGAAAACAATCCATGCCGCTCTTTATAAAAGAGGGGAATTATACTGAGTTATTTGGCAAGCATACGTATAATACATTTTATTGGGATGTCCACAGTAAAAGAACCGTTTCCCGCAATAACGACTTTTTTTCAATTGAGAACCCTGCTTCCTTCGGCTTGTCCCGCGCAACAAGACTCCTGCAGCCATGACGGCCACGGGATGCTCGTCCATTCGGCCATTACGGAGACGCGATACACGATGTCGAGCCATTGCCGCAGCATCAATTCGCCGAACGCCACTTCCGCCGGTTCGAAGCCACTGGTCTTGAACACCAGGCACACGCCGTCGACCCCGCGCTTGATATCGATCGATTCGATCGCACCCGCATCGATGGATGCTTCCGAATTAACGGGCTGCTGGGGCGCCAGGCAGCTTACGGCGCTGATTTGTGCAAAACTCTGCCGAACATCGGCTCCGATGGAATTCCCCATGCGTTTTTCGTGCCATTCGACGAGGGCGGGGACAAGCCGCTTCAGAAGGCGCTGCGTCAACCATAACACGACGACCCGGCCCTTGTTGTCTTCGGCCGAAATGCGGATCCGGTCCTCGGTAGGAATGTAGACGGTAGTCAGACGTTGCAGAAGCGTGGGCGTCATTCAGGTTTGATCTTTCCGCTGGGGCCGTCAAAGGCCCGTAAAACATTTTTCTCATGACCCATCATTAAAGGAATCACCTTCAAAATTGCGAAACCAACTCGCCTCGATGTTTCAGAACCACATCGAATTGCTACTTTATAAAATAAAAAAGCATGCGTCAAATCTTTTGGGGACGTTGTTGACTAAGTGAACTAAAGCGCGTATTGTTTTACCATCCCATCAAAACACGGCGACAAACGAGGCAATCAGATGCCCAGAGGCCCGCGACTCGATGCGCCTGGAACCCTTCATCACGTCATCTTTCGGGGAATCGAGCGCAGTGACATCGTGTACAACGATAAGGACCGGGATGATTTCCGAACCCGAATGGGAGATCTTGCGCTTTCTACGGCCACTTCCATTTTCGCCTGGGCGCTGATGAACAATCATGCCCATATTCTGCTTCGAAGCGGGCCCGAGGGCTTGCCTGTTTTCATGAGGCGCTTTCTGACCGGATACGCCGTATCATTCAATCGCCGCCACCAGCGCTGCGGCCATCTTTTTCAGAATCGCTACAAATCCATCATATGTGAAGAGAATGCCTATTTCACGGAATTGGTTCGATATATTCATTTAAATCCTCTGCGGGCCGGTATCGTGGCATCAATGGCCGAACTGGACAGCCATCCCTGGTGTGGCCATTCATGCGTTATGGGCAATAATCAAACGCCATGGCAGGACGCCGACTATGTGCTCAGGTGCTTCGGGAAACGGAAAAACGAAGCCAGAAATGCCTACCGGGACTTTGTGGAGAAAGGAATCGCTCAGGGAAGACGCCCCGAATTGGCGGGCGGCGGTCTGATTCGGTCCATGGGAGGCTGGTCGGTTGTCAAGGCATTGCGCAGTTCCGGCTCATTCGAAAGAAGCGACGAGCGGATCCTTGGCAGCGGCGACTTTGTCGAGGCAGTGCTTGCAGCGACAGAACAAAAATTCAAGCGTCAATTGCCGCTGAGAGAACGGATCGACAGGGCTCGGCAGCGTGTCCTCGCGGTTTGCCGGAACGAAGGGATGAAGGAAATCCTTTTGACCTCCGGCAGCCGTCGCCGCAGCGTTTCCGCCGTTCGGTCAAGGTTGGCCGTCGAGCTGACCGAAGACTTCGGCCTTTCTCTGGCGGAAACAGCCGGACAGCTGGGGGTTTCCATATCGGCGATTCGCAAAATCATCGAAAGAAGGGGGGACGTTGTTGACTAAATGAACTTACAAACATATTGAGCGCCGTCGAGCAGACCGGCAATATCGGCCTACTCTGGCGGAAGCAGACAGACAAATGGAGTCTCCATATCGTCGTCATCGTCGATAAAAAATTCACTCAGTCAACAACGTCAAGGTTTCGCAGGAAAACCGGGTGGAGATTACGGCGCAGGTTCACTTAGCCAACAACGTCCCCAAAAAACTCACTGCAGGGATTTATCGGAAGCCTTGCTTTCTTCCTGGGCAGCGCGGGCCTGCTCTATCTTTTCTTTAAGCTGCTTGCCCGCAGCGTACATGCCGCCGGCTACCATGCCGTACTGAACCGCCGGAATCACCAGTTCGCCGGTGATCTGGTCCTTCCCGTCCGCGCCAGTGGCGATGCACTGAATGCGAACCATTCCATTTCTCATGGATACGGCGCCTAGTTTTTCAATCAATAATATGTTCATGCTTGTCTTCCTCCTTTGTCAGTTTGGTTAATGATTGGCAAAAATGAAATTTTTCATGCCCGATAATATGTCTCAGGGGTTGAAACTCTTCCCATAGTTTGGGGTTCTTACCACGACATGACGAATATGTAAAGGACGAACCGGACGGGGGACGGGGACGTTGTTGACTAATTGGACTTAAACAAACGCATTGCCGGCCACCGAGCCGAACGGCGGCTTTTATGTTTCTCTGACCGATACCGCCAGACGGTAGAAAGTTTCCACATCGGCAATTTGAAAAATCATTGACGGAAGGATGTCGGCTCGCCTTAAAAACTGCGTCCCACCTGGGAGTGAAGGCGGGGTAAGGAGGAAGAAAACAAAGTAAGTTCACTTTGTCAACAACGTCCCCCAGTTCTGCCCTGAAGCCATTTTTTGAGGGATGTTTTGCTCTCGGCGGAGGGTTTGCCTGCAATCAGGCCCTCGACGCTTATGTCTTCGTCTAAATCCTCCCAGTGGATGCCTTGACCTTTTCCGATAAACCTCCAATTCAGGCGCTCCTCCGAACTGGCGTGATCAAGACGGGGATACCAAACCAATGGAACCGAAATGGTGCGTCCATCACTGAGATCAACCGTCAAGGTATCATCAGTCAAATGGACATCGACGGCAAGGGGAATTTTGATCTCAAAGGCCAAAATATTCATGCCATGCCTCTATGAGCAACTCCTGATTTTTCTCAATAATGCTGTGAATTTGCTTTAATTCAAAACGATTAAATCCGCCGCTGTTCTGAAGATGGATTGGATCCAACCAGTACTTTGCCACATTTTCATCGCGTTCGACATGAATGTGGTAAGGTTCATCGCGATCACCGGCATAAAAAAAGAATCGATAGGGGCCAACCCTGAACACCGTTGGCATTCGATGCTCCTCGCAATATTGTTGATTCGCAAAACGGCTGAATCAACGTCATGGTCTCTTGCGTCCCTTTCATTGCAAGACCGATTTCAACGGCGTAATTTATTGACTAAAATATACCAGATTTCGGATGGAAGTCTAACCTTTTTGTTCTTTGTCTTTTGGCGCGTTCCCAATTCTTTCTTGACGGAAGGATGTCGGCTCGCCTTAAAAACTGCGCGCCACCTGGGGGTGTAAGCGGGGTAAGGAGGAAGAAAACAACGTAAGTTCACTTTGTCAACAACGTCCCCCTCTTTACCTATTCAT
>Ga0265294_10011089_pt1 | contig 10166 bp, 7 predicted proteins | sample MunlanPumphouse3_FD_192504 | JGI IMG/M metagenome (GOLD analysis project Ga0265294, IMG submission 192504) | Groundwater microbial communities from a municipal landfill in Southern Ontario, Canada - Pumphouse #3 | ecosystem: Environmental > Aquatic > Deep subsurface > Groundwater | place...
TTATTGGGCTGAGAGCATGAACTCTGTGATGGAAGCCGTTATTATTACAGATGACACTCTGAAGGACTATCCATTCGGTTCAGGAAAAATGAGGCACCATGTGGTCGTCCGGGGAATAAAGATGCCGGTTATCAACCTGCATTCGGAGATGAAGGAAAAGATAAAGCCGGGGAAAGAATCCAGGCTGATAATACTAAACTTAGGGCATATTTTGTACGGTCACACCAGTTCAGATCTTTTCTTCGGGCTGATAGTTGACGAGATAGAATACTGCGGCTTTTTGCAGAAGGCTGTCCAGGAGTTCGCTACGGATGATAAAGTGCCGGTGGATTATGTTCGCTATACATGGTCGGCAAAGGATGCGACTTTAATGTTCTTCAACTGGGATAATATAATAAATGAACGCGAGATAAGGGACTATCTTCAGATAGAAAATAAAGGTTAGGTAAAGCCGGATCAGACGGTTTCTTCAAACCTGTGCAGATTCTCCATGATGTAAGCTCTTCGTTCCGGAGTGTTTTTCCCCATATAGAATTCAAGTGCGTCGGGTATGTCCTTCAAATGCTCCACGCTCACCTGGATAAGCCTCATGTCCGGACCTATGAACCTTCCGAATTCATTTGGCGATATCTCTCCAAGTCCTTTAAACCTGGTTACTTCGGGATCTGCTCCGAGTTTTTTGATCGCGGCGCTTTTTTCAATGTCGCTGTAACAGTAAACGGTCTCTTTTTTATTCCTTACCCTGAAAAGAGGGGTTTCCAGAATGTATATATGGCCTTTCAGTATGAGGCTCTCGTAAAAGTGCAGAAAGAAAGTCAGAAGCAGATTTCTGATATGAAGACCGTCAGGGTCGGAGTCAGTCGCTATGATTATCTTGGAATATCTCAGGTTGTCTATACCGTCCTCAATGTTCATCGTCTTTATTATGTTGTAGATCTCTTCATTCTTATAAATATAATCGCGTTTTAGACCGTGAACGTTCAGAAGTTTACCCTTGAGAGCGAAAATAGCCTGAGTTTCGACATCCCTGCTCGATATCATGCTTCCCGCGGCGCTGTCACCCTCGGTAAGGAAAATTACGGACTCGTCGCCCCTCCAGAGTTCCTTTTTTCTGCCTGTCGGAATTTCGTTGAAATGATATTTGCAGTCCTTGAGCTTGGGTATCCTGATGGATGTTTTCTTCGAAAGTTCCTTTGCCTCCTGCTGAACGGCTTTGAGTTCTTTTCGGATCTTTTCGTTAAGGGCGATCTTGAGATATATCTGTTCTGCGATGTCCTGATGCTTATAAAAGTAATCGATAAGAAAATCTTTTATTTCGGATACGATCTTGAATTTGATCTCGGTATTTCCCAGCTTGTTCTTAGTTTGAGATTCAAATACAGGCTGTTTTACCTTAACAGCCACGGCACCTACTATTCCGTCCCTAACATCTTTGGCCTCAAAATTCTTTTTCGAGAATTCATTAATTGATTTTAGAATAGCTTCCTTAAAAGCCGACTGATGAGTTCCTCCGTCATTTGTGTACTGGCCGTTCACGAAAGAATAATAGCTTTCCCCGTAGGAATCGATGTGCGTAAAAGCGAATTCAAGCGAATCTGAGCAGTAATATATCGGTTCGTAAAGAGGGTATTCCACCTGCTCGGTAAGAAGGTCAAGAAGTCCGCCCGTGGAAACGATCTTATCCCCGTTGAAGTATATCTTGAGGCCTTTGTTCAGGTATGCGTAGAAATAGAGTCTCTTTTTTATATAATCGAAATTAAACTGATATTCCCTGAATATCTCCAGATCCGGCACGAATTCGGTGTATGTTCCGTCAGACTCTTTTGTTTCACCGTTCGTGTCTGATGTGAGTTTGCCCCTGCAGAAGGTCAGCTCCCTGAATTTACCGTCCCTGACGCTTCTGACGATATAAGGATCGCTGAGAGCGTTGACGGCTTTCGTACCTACCCCGTTGAGCCCCACGCTGTACTGGAAAACATCGCTGTTGAACTTTCCCCCGGTGTTTATGACAGACACGCAGTCGATCAGTTTGCCCAGAGGAATTCCTCTTCCGTAGTCCCTTACCGAAACTTTGCTTTCCGAAATATTTATATCTATCCTTTTGCCGTAACCTTCGATATATTCGTCAATTGAGTTGTCAACGATCTCTTTGAGCAAAATATAGATGCCGTCTTCATAGGTGCTTCCGTCACCCAGCCTTCCGATATACATCCCTGTTCTCAGCCTTATATGCTCTAAAGACGAAAGCGTCTGTATCTTACTCTCATCGTATTTAACGGCTCCTGCAGTACTGTTCATTTCATTCCTTTTTTAATGCTGTATAATTCAGACCCTTAATTATATGATTTTTTCAGGTTTAATTCAATGCAAAAAATGATATTTTTTTACTGTTGAAATCCCGAATTTTATTTGATAATATTCAAAGGAATGACAAAAAGACCCGATAATATAGCTCTGCTGTTTTTCTTTTCGGCAGGAATTGCGGCGGCATTATGTTCGTACAGATCGCCTGTGTTCGGCATATTATATTTTTTTGCGCCGGTCATATTTTTTGTTTTTAAAAGATCAAGACTTTTTGTAACGGTCTTTTTTGCAGGTTCGGTCATTTTTGCTCTCCATAACCACAGCCAGTTCAGGATCAGAGAAATGATGAAAGGTCTTGAAGAGAAAGATGCGACGGTTTACGGCAGGATATCCGGACTGAACGAATATCTTTTATCCTCATCTGTCGTTATAGATTCTGATTCTGTGGAAACTTCGGAACGGATAATGCCTATAAAATCGAAATTCTCAACTTATCTTAACAGGACGGGATTAAGCATCGGCGATACTTTAGCGGTTTCAGGAAGGCTGATGCCTTTTAAAAAACCCGTAAATCAGTATGAGACGAACAGGCAGACATTCTCCATTATAAGGTACACGGTATCTGAAATAAACAACGCATTTCCGAAGTATGTCAGAAAAAATGAAGCGGGGACGGCACACATTATAAATAAATTTCAGTCAGGTACGGAAAATATCTTTGACCGCAGGCTGAGCTATACTGCAGGCGGGTTTCTTACGGCCATAATGACGGGCGATAAAGGCAGGCTCGAAACCGGCAGAATAAAAGAATTCGCCGACAGCGGAACAATACATCTTCTCGCAGTATCGGGGCTTCATGTGGGTTTTGTTGTCCTTCTTCTCGGCATTCTTAATTCACTTATCAATCTAAAGAAATGGCCTTATGTGATCCTGAATTCATCCGCGCTCATATTTTACGCTGTTTTCACCGGAGGCAGTCCGTCGGTGATAAGAGCAGTTCTGATGACGATAATACTGATGCTGAGCAAACCGCTGAAAAGGAAGCTCCGGACGACGGATGTTATCGGAACTGCGGGCCTGATAAGTCTGTCTTACGATCCGAATCAGATATTCATGCCCGGATTTATACTTTCCTTTACTTCAGTGCTGTCCATAGTTCTAATTCATCAGCCCCTGTCGGTCAGGCTGAACAGGTATTTAAAGACAGAGAACCGGTTGTTGAGGAAAATTTATGAGGGACTTCTGCTTTCGACATCGGTTACGATAGGGCTTTTACCTTTCGTTCTGTATCTTTTCGGAAGATATAACTTTATTTCGATCGTTTCAAACCTTGTGCTCATCCCTCTCACAGCGGCCGCATTTATGTCAGGGATATTGATCATCTTATCGGATAAAATTGACCTTGCGGCTGAATTTTTTTCGGATCTCACAGAATTAATCGTGAAAACCGTCATGTATATAACAGAAAATACTGCTGGTATCGAGACTTTCACACTTCACGGTAATACTGACGCTTTAGTGACGGCATCTCTTATCATAGTTCTGTCAGCTGTATTTTATTTGAAAGATTACAGGTACAAAACCGCGACTGTCTTTGCCTCCACAATAATGATCGTGATCTCGATATTTTTGATCAGGAGCGGCCCGGTACTGTATGTATTCAAAACATCTTCGGGTCAAAGCGCCGTTCTCAGGAACCGGGGAGAGAATATTCTGTTCGCGTCGGGGATCAAAGGAAGCGAGGCTGCCCGCGTGATAGAACCTTACCTTATGCGTACAAATGTGAGAGGTATAGATTATTTTGTTACGACCGATAAATGGTATGAAACCGAAAAGATAATAAACAGTCTGCAGATGCCGGTGAGGTATATTGTCGGAAGCGGACACGGTGAGTATATATCAGGCGATCACGAATGCCTGGATTTCGAAAGCCTCGGAGGTGTTCTCAGAACAGGCGGGATAGAGATCAGACCCCGGGGCAGCTCATACGCCATAGTTTGCGCAGGATACTCTTACATTTTGGAGCAAAACGACACTGAACAGGGTTATGAGGTCGTATTCGCGGAAGAACCGGACGAGGGGCGGGTCAGAAATTAAAATGCTTATTTTCCACTATTTTTTGATTGACATTTTATAATGATAGAGCTATATTCTATGTCCTTTGGAAACAGGCATGTTGTTTCTTTGTTGAAATAAAAACTTCGGAGCATTTTTTATGATGATCAGACTGATTAGAGAAAAACTGGCGATCGTGATGTGGATCGTGGTAGCGGCGTTTATAATAACGATCATATTCGACTGGGGTATGGGCGGGCTTAAAGGCGGTTCTAACGATGTCAGGGCGCAGGGGCTTATAGCCAAAATTAACGGTCAGGATGTAAAATACGCAGAGCTGAAACAGCTTGAAGAGAGTTATGTTAAGAGCCTGAGCGATAAAGATTATTCAGGGGTAAAAGCCGCTGAGCAAAGGCAGAAAGCCTGGGATGATTTTGTCAAAATGATAGTCATCAGACAGGAACTCGAGAATCAGAAGATCACTGTGTCAAAAGAACAGGTTTACGACCAGATACTGAACAATCCGCTTCCCGAACTTCGGAATCAGCAGGAGTTTATGACGGACGGTGTATTCGATCAGAAGAAATGGGAGCAGTTCATAAAAAACCCCAATCCTCAGATGCAGCAATTTTATAAGATGATCGAGAACGCTTACGAAGGAAGGCTGCCGGCGGAACTTCTTCAGAGCAGAGTGGGTAATTCTGTTTATCTGTCGGAATTTGAGCTTCAGGAAATATACAGACAGTCCAATGTGAAAGTGCAGGTGAAATGGCTCAAAGCGCCGATCAACGACTTTATGCCGGCTGATTCTGTGATAACCGATGAAGAGATCCAAACTTATTTCACGAACAATCCTAATGAATACCCCAAAACAGCTGAGCAGAGGAATTTTGAATATGTTCTTTTCAGCACGGCTCCGACTGCAAAAGATTCTGCTCTGGCTCTCGATGATATAAATTATGCCATGAATCAGATCGATAACGGAATAGCTTTTGAAGAAGTGGCTAAAAACTATTCGGAAGATCCTTCGGCGCAGAACGGAGGAGATCTGGGATACTTTGAGAGAGGAAAGATGGTCCCGGAATTTGAAGAGGCGGCTTTCAACGGCGATATCGGAGAGGTTGTAGGCCCCGTAAAGACAAAATTCGGCTACCATATTATCAAGATCACAGACAAAAAGACCGAGAAAAAAGTCGTCAAGGAAGTTAAAGCAAGTCATATACTTGTAAAGTTTAAAACATACCCTTCTACATATGAAGACGCGCAGTATTCAGCGGTGAATTTCAGGGATGAAATGTACAGAAGCAGCGGTCCCGAAGCTTTCAAAACATCCGCCGAAAAGCTGGGTCTTAAGACCGCAGAAGCTCCATTCATGCAGAAAACCGACCGCACTACAGAACTTGGCATCGTTCCCGGTATGGGAGATTTCCTTTTTAATAACGAAGCCGGATCTGTCAGTTCCATCCTGGTGTCGGATGCAGGATATATTATAATGAAAGTAAAAGAGATAAAGCCTGAAAGGGCAAAAACTCTTGACGAAGTCAGAAAATCCATACTTTACAGAATCAGACAGGATAAAGGTCTTGAGATCGCATATCAGAAGATGTTAGAAGTTTCAGGTTCTGTTACAGACACACTTTCAATGAACACAGTTGCGGCCGAAAAGAATTTCAAGACGGGTGTGTCAGGAAAATTCGCCGTTGACGGATATGTTGATAATGTCGGTGTCGACAGGATAATGTATGAGACCGCGCTGAATCTTGAGAAAGGAAAGATAAGCAGCCCGTTCAAGGGAGTTCAGGGCGCCTATATGGTCTGTCTTCTTGACAAAGATGAGTTCGATCAGAAAAAATATGACGAAGAGAAAGAAGCTTTCAGGCAGAGACACGAATCTTACCTTCAGAGACAGATGATCGAAGAATGGATAAACGGTCTTGTAGAGAACGCTGAACTGGTCGATTACAGAGGGATGTACAGATAAAATGAGCAGAAAATTATATTTTACCGGAAGAAATTACATTATTTTCGCCATAGGACTGGGAGTTCTGACGCTAGGTTTCTATCTGATGTCCGTAGGGCCTTATGACTCTTTTTGGTCTCTGACACTTTCCCCGTTGCTAGTACTTTTCAGTCTTGCTGTGGTGTTCCCCTACGGTATAATGAAGAATTTCAAGAACGAAGCTTCAAAATCTACGGAAAAAAGACTTGACAACAAAAATTTTTAATTGTATATTTGCGCGTTGTTCGGGAGCTTAGCTCAGTTGGTTTAGAGCACCTGCCTTACAAGCAGGGGGTCACTAGTTCGAGCCTAGTAGTTCCCACATGAAATAGAAAGTTCGGTCTGGTAGTTCAATTGGTTAGAGCACTTGCCTGTCACGCAAGAAGTTGCGAGTTCGAGTCTCGTCCGGACCGCCAAAGGCGCCCTCAAAGCGCCTTTTTTCTTTTCTGTAAATTTGCAGAAAGAGAAGAAATATGTTATATTTACTGTAATAAAAAGGAGATAAAATGAATTTCGCGAATTTGACAGCAATGTCTCAGTCAGGTGAAGGTGGAAGCAGCCTGGCGTCAATGATACCTTTCGTACTCATCATTTTCATAATCTATTTCATGATGATCAGGCCTCAGAGCAAAAAAGCAAAACAGCATTCACAGATGCTCGCAGAATTGAAAAAAGGCGATAAGATCGTAACTATCGGAGGCGTATTCGGCGTAATTCTGGAAGTGAGAGAAAAAACATTTCTGGTAAAAGTATCGAACAATACGGATATGGAATTCTTAAAATCAAGCGTAGCTGAGAAATTTTCAGATGTTAAAGAGATCGAGAATAAATAGGATTGAAATTGGACATCAGGATATACGGGGACGAGGTTCTGAACAAAAGAGCCGACGAAGTTGAAGAGATCACTCCGGAGATAAGGGAGCTGATTGAGGCGATGTTCGTAAAATGTCCCGAATCTAACGGGATCGGTCTGGCCGCGCCGCAGGTGGGAGTCTCAAAGCGTTTTTTCGTTGTGGTAGTCCCTGAAAGTGCCGAGGACGCGGAGATCAGAACTCATGCGTTCAAACAGGTATTCATCAATCCCGTAATTAAAGATCCGGCCGGTAAATGGAAATATGAAGAGGGTTGTCTTTCTGTCCCCGGAATATGGGAGATAGTCGAAAGACCCGAGAATATTGAAGTCGAATACACCGACATTGACGGGAACAGGCATAAAGAGAGATATGACGGTCTGATGGCAAGAGTGATCCAGCATGAATACGATCATCTTGACGGGATACTTTTCGTATCGAGGCTTCCAAAACTGAAGCAGGATCTGCTCAAACGGAGACTGAAAGCTTTGAAAGAGAGAAAAAGGGACTATTGATGTCCCTTTTTTATTTTATGAAATGATTTTTTACGCTGACAGAATCGTCGATCTCTATGACTGTATAGCCGGGTTTTGAATGCAGAATATTGAATTTCTTGGGTTTTCTTCCAATCTGATACCAGGTCGAAGGGCAGATATGAATATTGAAATTCTCTTTATTTACATGGTGGGCGATATGGTAATGGGCGCAGAAGACATGTTCGATCTGTCTGCATGAGTTGAAATATTCCGTAGCTTCAATATGATTAGAAAGCGGATAGTATGTATCCATGTGCCTGGAGTTACAAAGTGAAGGAGGATGATGCATAAAAACAAAAGTACCTCCCTCCGGTGATTTTTTGTCCACAAGACCGTCTAAAGATCTAATGTCAAGCCATTCTATCGAAGTGTCGGCGAATATGAAATCCCTTCCCTTAAATGAAATTTTATAGAATATCCTGCCTCTTATAATGTCATTCTCCAGACCGAAACTTTTAGCCATGATCTCCGTTATGTCGTGGTTGCCCGGGATCACGTAATATTTTAGGCTCTGCATTTTCTTTTTAAGCCAGTTGTAGTCATTATCGTCAACATCGTGTGCAAGATCGCCGCTCAGAACAATAAAATCATGTTCCATGTCTCTGACCTTTTCAAGAGCCTTAAGGAAATTCCTGCGTATGTTAGCGCCGTTCCTTACTATATCAGCGGAACTTATGTGCATGTCGCTCAGCTGAATTATCCTGATCTTATCCCCCAAGTCTAAAAGCCCTCAATTTTGATGGTCCGCAAAATACTCAATATCCTAATCTTTCTTTAACAAATCAAGAAAAATTATAGATATTTTTTCATTTACTTATTGCAATATTTCTGCGGGTGTTGTAAATTTCTGTCTGAAATATCGGCCTTTGGTCATGGAATTCTGTGAAACTCAGAAACTGCCCCGCAACCGTACAGTCGGATCTTTACCGAACCGCCGCCGCAATAACGCGGACTCTTCGAGGGGAGATGTAGTTGAAAAACAAGTTTTTCGAATACATTCCTGTCCTACCCGGCAGGAATTTTAATTTAAGGGCTATACTGGTAATATTACTGGGCTCGGCGGCGCTGGTGTTCTCCGCTTCGCGGATAACAGGAACCGTGACCGATGAGAAGGGCAGGCCCGTTCAGGATGTCAATATCACGGTAGAGGGCACGGTTTACGGCACGGTATCCGACAGCGGTGGCAGGTTTTTTTTGAGCGGCATTCCGGACGGGAGCAGAAAGATCATTTTTGAGCACATCTGCTGTAACTCCGCCTCGGAATTTATCATATCGGGCTCAAAAGAAGAGATTGTTCTGAATGTGGTCATGAAGAGCAGAGTGATAGACCTTGAGCCTGTAGTCGCAGTGACCGGCCGGGAAACAAAGTCCGATCTTGTATTGAGCGGAAGAGACATCTCGTCTTCCGGGGCGGCGGACGCTGAGGCGGCTGTAAAAAGCCTGCCGGGAATAAGGGTGGAAAGGATTGACGGCTCAAGTTCAAAGATCTCCGTCCGCGGCACCGACACAAGGCACACCGCGGTACTGCTCGACGGGGTCATGATAAATTCCGCCATGGACGGCTCGTGCGATCTTTCCGCGATCCCCGCCGGAATGATAGAGAAGATCGAGATCTTCAAAACTGGCGACGCCGCGCTGACGGGCCGGTCGGCCGGGGGCGTGATAAGCATCACGACCAAAAAGGCCGCCGGCACGAACGGTGCTGAAATATTCTATACGAACGGGCTCTATCAGAGCGACAGGGACGATTTCAGCACCGGCAGGCTTAACAACCACGGTTTCGGGTTAAGCCTGAAGCGCGGCTTCGGAGAAAAACACGGGGTGTTTTTCTCATACACTGCGCGGCGCAACGCCAACGAGTGGTCGTTCATCAACGCCGCGAAAGCCGACGAGTACCGCTACATCAACCACCCGAACACTCCGAGAGAGCAGTCGAACTCCGGGTCCGATTCGGACGATCTCTACGCATCATACAATTACGCTCTCGAAAAAGGAGAGATAAATGCGGGTGCGGGCTACTCGGAAAAGCGGTACGGGCTCCCCGGCTGGTACGATCAGCCGTATTATGAGGCTTTTAAAGAATCTAAGAACCTTATCCTGAGCGCAGGAACTGAATTATCATTTACCGAAAGTATATCATCATCGTTAAAAGCCTCATACAGCAAACTGAATTCAAGAACAAAGATCGCCGAGACGGACTCGATCTTCCATATTGACTCTGAAGATATATTTCAAACCTTCGATGTAAACCTCTCGGGAGTACTTAAATACTTCAGGCTGACATTCAGACCGGGAGCAGGATATTTTTACGAGACGGCAGGATCGGAATATCTGCAGGATGATGAGCATGAGAGGCAGATCATTTCGTCGTACCTGAAAGGTGAATATACTCAAAATATTACAAATTCTGTTAAGGCGAAG
>Ga0265294_10011090_pt1 | contig 10166 bp, 9 predicted proteins | sample MunlanPumphouse3_FD_192504 | JGI IMG/M metagenome (GOLD analysis project Ga0265294, IMG submission 192504) | Groundwater microbial communities from a municipal landfill in Southern Ontario, Canada - Pumphouse #3 | ecosystem: Environmental > Aquatic > Deep subsurface > Groundwater | place...
CTTTATCGCTAAAAATCCATTCAAGCGCATCTAAAAGTCTTTCAACCTTTTCAATATTGCCAAAAAGAAACGATGTATTTTTTGATAAAGCATCAATGTATTGTTTAGTATATTTCATTTACTTTTTCCTCTCTTTCTTTTGGAACTATTAGATTCCATTCTTTTGAAAAATCACCTTTCTTAATTCCAAAATAATAAATTTTCTTTTTCTTGTGCTTCTGGCATTCTTTATAGAAGGCACTTGTCATCTTTTTACTATACCAATGCGAAAAGGCATATCCTGCTTTTAAATAAAGAAAATCAGAATCATATTCCTTTAAGAATGAAAGCAGCTTTTTTTCATCAATTCCCTTAGACAATTTAAAAGCATTTTCTACTTCCTCAATGCCACCGGCTTTTTCTACTTCTTTTATACAATCCACTAGTGTTTTTTCAATTGAGGTTACACGAATTCCTTCTTCTTGGATTCTATCTATAACTCCATTTAAGCTGGTTTCTAGAAAGCATTCATATTGAATTCCCTGAAATTCAAAGCAAGAAAAGCGAGATAAAGAACAAACATTCATAACTGAAGCAAAAGACTGTTCCGTTAATCCATAGTACTCCAAAGCAGCATGATAGCCTAAGAAAGCAGACTGATTTATTTTGCAGGCAATCTGAAACTTGTTTGCCATAGAAAAACCAGTTGAAGGATCAGTAAGAGAATATAAACCATTTCGAACTTTTAAAATTTTCCCAGACTTTTGATTCTGGTAAAGAAAGCTTTTAAACGAGCTTTTATTCCGATAACGGTTCTTCATTTCTGGATAACCAAATAATACTGGGGTAACATTCATATACTCATTATAGCAAGATTAGCTTTAAATTTAAATCCTTTCTTGCAGTTTTAGGTAGGGCTGTCTTTTCTATTTAGAAATTAAAATAAGCTATGTATAAATGATTGGATAAAAACCAAAGTGTCTAAATAATGTTTATTTCAACTCCACAAGCTGCCACACTGGTTCCATATGCGTATTATGGTAGTCAAATGAAGAACAGGGATTGCTATAATCATCGGCATAATCATATTCATCCACAAAACAATCTAAATTGATTACACTTACTCTAACCATATTTCTGTCATCATATTTTCATAAGGAATCTACATCTGTTTTCTTAACTACAGCCAAATGATTTTTTCAGACTCTAAAGGCTGGTTCATTTTCTTTATCATACGGACGTAATTCAAAATAGCAGCATTGGATTTCATCATTAAAAGGATAAAAGCAAAGATATCTATCATCATTTTTGTTTACTAAAATCAATATTCCTTCCGACATCATCACCATAGGATTTCCAACAATATTCGTTCCTATTTCTGTCTTTAGTTCTTTTGATTGAGAGAAGAATGATTGATCAGTAGCTTCATCAAACAATTGATGAGCTAATAAGGTTTGATTACACGCTCTTCCATAACCAACCAAAATATTCTGGCTTCTAAAGAAAAAATCATCAGTAAAAGGCTGACTTGCTAAATATTCAGTTATTCTTTCTAAATCATGATAGTTTTCGCTCAAAAAGCTAAAGACTCCTTCATGTTTGACTTTGGCTTTTTCGTAGAAACATGGAAAAAAGAAAGCAGTAAATTCACAAATTCCATGGAAGAAGAGAGTGTAGCAATCCTGAGCATATTCGTTATTTAGAAAGAAAAGACTATAGTTTTTATTATCAATAGTTATCTTCGCACCCTTGCCATCATTAATGTTATTTTCATAATGATATTCTGGAAATTTGATATTTTTGTTTTTGGATTCAAAAAAGTAATTCATTTTCTTCAGTTTTGAAGATGATTTAGAAGTTCCAAAGTTAGTGGCACGGTCAAATACCAAGGTTTTATTTATGTTCATAAAGGGCTCCTTTTAAAAAATATATAGTTTCTAATTTCTAGAACTTGGCTCATAGTCATCACTATAAGGCAGTAATTGAAAATAGCAGGAATTGATATCTTTGTTTTGAAAGTGAGGATAAAAGCAAAGGAAACGGTCTTGTTCTTTGTTAACCAAAATCATTACACCATTCATAACAAAGTCCTTCATGTCTTGTTCATTCTTATCTTCAAAAGCAAAGGGAAGAGAAGGATTATTAATAGCAAAAGAAGAATCATTAGTTTCCTTAATCAATTGATAGACTAAAGGAACCTGATACCTTTTATCTCCTCTACCTGTTATTGCTTTACTTCTAAAGGAAGAATCATCTATAAAAGGCTGATCTGCGGAATATTTAATTATTCTCTCAAGATCATGAAATTTTGAGCTTAAGAAGCTAAAAATTCCTTTATGTTCTTCTTTTGTAGTAACAGGAAAATCCCAAGGGAAAAACAAAGTTGTAAATTCTTTTGTGTCTTGAAAGAAAAGTGAATAGGAGTTTTCAAAAGAGTCATTAGCTAAAAAGAAAACATTAAATCCCTTTCCAGAAATTAAAGTCTTGACACCTTTGCCATCATTGACATTCTTTCTAAAGTTGGCTTCAGGAAACTTAATATCACTCGTGCCATTTCTAAAGAAATAGTTAACTCTTTCCAGAACAGAGGCTGAGTCTAAAGTTCCAAAGTTAGCTTTTCTATCATATATTAAAGTTCTACTGCTATTCATTTGTTATCTCCAGTGATTGTTTAAATAATTCTATAGTCCATAATCGAATATTTCTTCTAATACAAAGAAACAGGTTCATAGTCATTTTTAAAAGGACTCAATTCAAAATAGCAACTAAAAACCTGGTCATTTTGAGGATAGAAGCAAAGGAACCGGTCTTCATTATCATTGGCAAGAATAGTAACACCAGATTTCATACTTGGATTAAATAGATGCTTTCTTTCACTACTGCCAATCATAGATGGTAATAACGGAGTCTTTGATGAAAAGCTTAAATCACTTTCTTCTTCAATCACTTGAGCTGCTAATAAAGTTTTATATGGTTCGTTGAAATCGTATCTGATGGTTTTACTTCTAAAATAGAAATCATCCATAAACAATTGATCAGAAGAAAACTTAATGATTTTCTTTACACTACCGAACTTCTTCTGAACAAACCTATAATTATTGATTCTTCTCCTTTTCGAGGTTTTACAGTATCCCTTTAAATAATAAGCGGTGAAACTATTAATTCCATTAAAGAAAAGAGTTAGGGCATTTGAAGAATAATAACTTGTTAAAAAGAAAAGACTGAATTCTTGGTCTTTAATCTTGGTTTTAATTCCTTTACCAAAATTAACACCATATTCAAAACGATTTTCAGGGAATACTTTTTGAGGATTTGCTTTAAAGAAAAAATTTAATTTCTTTAATACAATTGAACTATCTAGATTCCCATATCTAGTTTTTCGATCATAGATTAATGTTTTTTCAGTTTTCATTATTTAACATACTCCGGTAATCCAAAGAAGGAATGCTTATATAAGATTAGATGATTCTTATGATTATATTTTACGCCTATGGTTAGAATATTAATAAGGTTATTTCATCTAATGTATTGACCCCTTTTTATTCCTTTTTTAAATGGTTATTATAATTAAGATATTTAATTTTTAGATTATAAAGGGGTCACATGATAGAAAAACTTAGAATAACTATATCAAAAGAAATAGATAACACAATTGAAAGTGATTGCGTTCAGTTTGGGTTCTTAAAGAAAGATTCGATAACACCTAACAGGAATGCTTTCTTAAATCAGCTTATTTCTTCTTTTTACTTAATCTATCAAAAGCAAAGAGCTACAAACAAGAATCAGTTCAAATTAATTATAAAGAAATATCTATCTATAAATGATGTGTCTATTAATGAGCTCTCAGAAGCTTTAGTTTCAAATATTCATCAATCTGATTTCGATGGTTCTACTAACAATATTACCATTTCATATAAGCCTAATAAGATAACTGAACCAATTGTTGGATGGATAAAAGAATCTATTTCAAATATCAGCCAATATTTTAGAGATATGCTTACAAATTATTCGCTTCTAAGTCAGGCAAAAAGGGAAAGAATACTATTTACAGATATCTATTCAACTTTAGAAAGATCCATTAAAGAAAATAAAGAAGTGATGGTAATCCTAAAGAATGAGAAAAAGGAAAGGGTTATTCTTTCTCCTTATTCAATAGCTACAAGTAAACCAGAGATTGGTAATTATTTGCTTTCATTAAGAGATGAAGAATTATCTACTATTAGATTAAATAAAATAGAGAATGCTTTTGAACTCTATAAAAACAGTATTCCTTTAACAGAGAAAAGTAAGACTCTTCTATCAAGGGCATTAAAATACGGCCCACAATACCGGTATTCATCTCAAGACAAAGAAATAATAATCAAATTAGATCCGTTTGGATTTGAAAACTATAGAAAGATGTATCTTTATAGACCTCTTCCTGATAAACAGGAAGGTGATTGTCTTTTCTTCAACTGTTCTCCTGACCAAATCTTTAATTACTTTATCCGCTTTGGATCAACTATTCAGGTTATTAGTCCGAAGTCACTTAATGATAGGTTTAAATCTTTTTATCAGAAAGGATTGAATTCTACTAATACTTTTAAGAAGCCAAATTAATTATTGGCTTCTATCTTGATCTGATGGGCTTCATTCATGATTCTCTTATCGTGCGTAGCCATAACAATCAAACTTTCTTGGCTTTGTTTTTTTAGAATATCCATTACTTTTATTAGGTTGCCTTGGTCAAGAGCAGAAGTGACTTCATCAAAGAGATAGATTTTCTTTCTCTTACCTAACTCATTAGATAAAGAAAGAAGAAGTTCCTCTCCTCCAGAAAGACAATTTACTGATTGGCTTTCTTCTAGGTCGACAAATCTTATATTGTTAGTGGGCAAATCAAACTTTCTATTCTCTTCTACATTCATAAAACTAAAAAGATTTCCATGTGAAAAAAGAAGCCCAATATCTTTTCTTCTTATGTTGTCAATTTGATTTTCAGTAAAAGATTTCATATCCTTTCCATTAAGAAGATATTCTCCTTTGTACTGGTCATCAAGACCAGCTAATAAATAAAGCAAAGTGCTTTTTCCGCATCCATTATCCCCAACTAAAAGAAAAAGACCTCTATCAGGAAGACTAAGACTGAAATCATTAAAAACAACATGAAATCCAAACTTCTTTTGAATATGTTTTAACGATATCATTAATTAGTAATTCTCCCTGAGGAAGCGGATAAGTCTATCTTTTTTATAAGGCTTGGTATAGAAAGGAAAACTAACAATAAGAAATGCTAAAAGAGAAATAAAGATTAACAAAAAAACCCATGGGGTGAAATGAATAATAATATATTTGGTCTGAGCAACCCAGTAAAAAGCAAAAATAAAAAGAATATAAGGAAGAATAGATATTAGAGAAGCAAAAAGAAATAATAACCCTCTAGCTCTTAAAAAGGCAAATTGAGATTTAGATTTAGATATTCCTCTTACACGCATAAGGGAAATATCATTGCAATGTTTTCGATATGATAAATAAGACCACAAAAAGAAAAAAACTATTGTAGCTACCATTAAAAAGAAGAAAGGCAAAATATAAGACTGACGTGCAATCCCTTTGACACCAAGAATATCAATAAAATCATAGTCTTTTCCATTAATCATACTTTCACCACCATATTCGGAATAAACTCTCTTTTCGTCAAAAAGCAAAAATGATAATAAGCAATAGGAAAGGAAAGCAAAAGTTCCATAAATTAAACCATAAATCCATTCTGTGGAGAAAACACTTTTAATGATCTTTTTATTCATGCCTTTTTTCTCCAAAAAAATTAACTAGAGTATTAATCATTACGCTTAAGATAACAATTGCTAAGGACCAAATAACAGAGAAAAGTGGAGAGAAAGAAACAATAAGGCTTCCTGCGCCTGACGAAAACAATAAAGGAAAAGCCAATCCCAAACCAATAAGCAAGGATATGATTACAATAGAAATGAAAGGAATTAAATCAATCAACCAAAGTCCTCTTTTTGATAACCCTTTAGCTTTCAAAATCCAGTCATCACGCAATTGTATTCTTCTGATGCCACAAGAAAATAGTGCCTCAAGAATAAGAACTAGAATTGGCATAGAGTAAATAAAAGCACCATATGAATAAAGATTGGGTTTATAAGAATTATAAGAAATAATAGAACGATAATCATCAAACGATTCATTTAGACTACCATTAACAGTCGAAGCAATGAGTCCTTTTCCAGCTACATATTTAATAATTGAATTTCGGTCGTTTTCTAAATTCATAACTATTTTATAGGGAATATGAAAAGAGGGGATTAGTTTGTCCATGGTATTATCTGAAACCACAGCATACCATGTATTAGTTATTTTAGAAGAGTATTTGACTTCAATTCCATCCGGAAAAACTTTATTAAAGTCATCTTCAGTATCACCATTAAGATAGTCAGACGGAACATAATCAAAACTTGTCTTTGAATCAGTAACTAGTTCTGGTATACCTACATAAATAACATTGTCTTCAAGTGTTAAATCAAGGCTTTTTTCAATGACTTCTTGATAACAATTTTTGTTTGAAATATAGTTAACACCCCCTTGTTCAAGATTATGATGATAATAAAATCCAGGATTTCCATTCACATTCCAAAAATTTTGATTCAATGAATAACAATATTTTTCTTTCGATGATGGCAAGGGTTCTTGTTCATAAAGTCCATTATGTGATTCATATGTAAACAAAAGGTTGGTTTTAATTGAATCATCGACAACAACATCGAGTTTTTCACTCTTTATGATATCAAGAAAATATGTTCTAGAGTTACTATTGCAATATACTCTTCCATCATTTGGAACCTTATCCGAATATACAATATATCCGGCTTTCTGGACAAAAGAATCATTTGGGAATTTAGTTAATATATCTTCACCACTAATAGCGGTATTAGTCTCAACTGAAATAAATTGTTGTCTTTCTGTGGCTTTCTCTAGATATGGTAACGAATACCCTTTACAAGCTGCAATTCCAGCCCAGCCAAAACAAAAGATTATCGAATATAGGAATATTTGGAAAATGTGGATTATTCCATTGCTCATTGCTCTTTTAAACATCAAACGAAAAGGAAATTTTGCTTTACTTCTTATTTTGGGTCGATTATCTAGACGACTATTTTCGTCTATATCGTCAACATTACCTTTTAATAAGCTTATTTTTCCCTTCTTAATATACCAAATAAAATTAGCAAGACTTTCTAAATTAACATCATGACAGATAACTATTACTAAACTAGATTCACTCAGTTTCTTAATCTTATCAATTACTATTTTTTGATTGGCGGAATCAAGATTAGCAGTAACTTCATCAAGAAGATAAATTTTCTTTCCTGGTTCCAATCCTTTTTCTAAAGCAATCATTTCCTGTTGGCCTTGAGAAAAAGAATGCCAATCATCATTATCCTGGAATTTCTTTTTCTCACCAATAGTCATTTCGGAAAGAGAGAGATTTTCACCTTTAGATAAGTATCTGACTAAATTATTCTTTTGAAAGACATAGGAAATCTCATCATGTCTTATTCTAGCTTTTTCTTTATCGTTAATATCATCGGATTGTTTTCCAAAATAAAAATATTCACCATCGAAACTATCATCCATAAACCCAATGATATTGAAGAGCGTTGTTTTACCTGATCCATTTTCCCCTTCTAATAAAACCAAACCAGTATTGGGGCAAATAAAATCAATATGATTAAGAACTACATTCGAAGAAAAAGATTTTTTTAATTTAGATATTTTTATCATTAACAGTTATAAAGAAATTGTGAAGTTTTTAACTGCAGATGATTCAAATGTATCAAGATAAACATGGGATCCATGCCAAGTATCAAGATACATACTTACATCAATTGAAGTCGGTTTGGAAGATGACTGAACTGCACAATTACCGAAAAAAGTGAAATATAATGGCTTATCGTCATCTTTACCATCTGTGGCAGGACCAGAATAAAGATTATTATCATTATTAACAGAAATAGTCCATGAAGTACCATTGTTAGTTGCACTTACTTTTTTGTTATAAGAAAAATCTTGAACGAAAGATACCTTATTATTGCTATTTGACTTTGAGGTAGAAACAAGCGCAGCAACTCGACTATCATAATAATCCATTAAATTATTCAAATGAGAAGAAGAAATAGACCAAAAATAAGAATTCGAATAAATCGAATTAGCAGTCTTATCCATCCAATCCAACTCAATGCCAAGATTATCGTTTGAAAAACAATTTTTATTTGTTCCTTTAAAGTGCGTGCTGGAGGTGTCTTCTTTATAAAGATCTGATCCGTTATTATAGCCTTCTAGCATGACATCTTTCAGCAACCTAATACCAGAATCATTTCCATCATCTCCTTTGCTTGGAGTACAATAATAATGCTCGGCATTAGAAACATTATTAAAAGTAAAAGAAAATCTCAAATCGTTTAAAAAGCCAGGATGATAACCGTCGCACCAATTGGCAAAGCCCCCCTTATAATGAACATTGTTATTTAAATAAACATTTGCTTCATAAAGCATCACATATGCTGGAGTGAATGAAGTAAGAATATCAGTATATTTTAGCAAAGATATTACTTCATAGTTCATAGTCACATGTCCCACTTCATTATTTAGAATATGTGAGGTAGTAGTAACGGTTTGTTTATTACTGGATTTGAATCCGCTAAGAACGTCAGAAACAAAATAATCTTTTCTTGCAAGAATAGATGTATATATATCATTCTCAGGCTTATAGGAGCATAAGAGAAGACTAGAAGTTATAGCAGTAACTAACATTAACATTTTTTTCATTCTTCATTCCCCTCTAAGAAAATTATAGTTCTAATCGTTTAAATTACAAGTTTTTTTAACAATTTTAATTGAACCTTTTAAACTAATAACGTTTTTTTGAATTTGCTTTTTTTAAGAAGCAATAAATAAAAATTCTTTATATTATTTCTCAAAAAATAAGCAAATACAATTGTTGAGATTTATCCTTCCACTCTAGTCGTTTTGTAAATAGATATTCTTTGAATAAAAGAAAGACCCGACTTTCTTAACTTTTAGTGCTAAAGAGTTCTAATAGAAGTCCTGAAATTTTAATAATCCAGCCTGAATAGACTAGAATTAGTTAATAGCTTTATCATGGTTTTGATTTGCTCCTCTTAAACTAATAAAAATTCTTCTTTTCTTTTTTCTACATAGTCTTATAATTAAAGCCGTCTATTTAAAGGGTCACACAGGAAATGGCGAAAAAACTGATTGAGCTGAGGAATATCTGCTTGAATTATGATGGTCAGAAAGTACTAGAGAATCTCAACCTCAATATTAATGAACAGGAGTTTGTCACACTTCTTGGTGCTTCTGGCTGTGGTAAGACCACTACTTTAAGAATCATTGGTGGTTTTATTAAACCTGACTCTGGCGATGTTTTAATTGATGGTAAATCAATTATCAATATGCCAAGCTACAACCGACCTGTTAATACCGTTTTCCAGAAATATGCTTTGTTTCCTAAGCTTAATGTTACTGAGAACATTGCTTTCGGCTTAGAGAACTCCGCTCATTCTAAGGTCTACCATTTAGGATTAGTAGATCTACTAGAAGAATATAAATACGATGAAGACTATATCGCTGATGCTGAGAAGTATATGGAACAGTTTAATACTCCTAGGACTGCTAAAAGAGGAGTATTAGAGTTTTTACATGGCCAGAGTAAGACTAACATAGCCCTCGACACTTTAAAGTCGGAACATAAAAAGAATAAGAAGTATTCAGAATATTTTTTGCGGGTTTGTTCTCAAAATGAGATCACTACCAAACTCGATCCGCAGAAGTATTCTTTTTTTAAACTCGTAAAGGAGTTAAAGAAAGAACAACTGCCTACTGATAACTTCCTTCAGATGGAAGGGAGAGTCAAGAATAGGAAGTTCAGGAAAGAGATCATCAATCTTGAAGTAGCTAAGACTATTAAACTAGTTAACTTAGTTGGCTTTGAGAAAAGAGATATCTCCGAATTAAGCGGTGGACAGCAGCAACGTGTCGCTATTGCTAGAGCTGTCATCAATAAGCCTCAGATTCTTCTTCTAGATGAGCCTTTAAGTGCTCTTGATTTAAAGCTTAGACAGCAGATGAGGTATGAATTAAAAGATATTCAGCAGACCTTAGGT
>Ga0265294_10011092_pt1 | contig 10166 bp, 7 predicted proteins | sample MunlanPumphouse3_FD_192504 | JGI IMG/M metagenome (GOLD analysis project Ga0265294, IMG submission 192504) | Groundwater microbial communities from a municipal landfill in Southern Ontario, Canada - Pumphouse #3 | ecosystem: Environmental > Aquatic > Deep subsurface > Groundwater | place...
AAAGGTAGTATAAAAGAATTTGACAACTATATGGATCCTAGTGTTATATTAGTAATAATGCACAATGCTCCATCTGACGAAGAATTATTGAAAATAGAAGGAATAAAAAGGGTTGAAAGATTAACTCGAACACGTATTCGCTTACATTTTGTTGGGCATAAGACGATAATTAAAGATATAATAAAAAAATCAGTAAACGAGAATTGGGAATTAAGAGAAATCTCACTCGAAAATGAATCTTTAGATAAAGTATTTGCTAAATTATCTGGTAAGTCAATTTAAATACATTAAAATGAAAAAAATTTTAAGAATTTCAAAAACAGAACTTAAAATCATGTTCTTTTCGCCTATTGCTTGGCTTGTATTAATTGTATTTGCATTTCAAGTAGGAATTTGTTTTAGTGATTTATACACGAATGCTCTAAGATATCAATCAATAGGTTATCCTGTACATAATGCTACAAGTGAAATGATAGGAGGTATAAGAGGATTATTTGTACAAATGTTAAATTATTTATATTTATACATACCATTGATAACGATGGGGCTTATGAGTCGTGAGTTTAATACAGGATCTATTAAATTATTATATTCATCACCTGTTTCTAACATACAAATTATTTTAGGGAAATATTTGTCAGTTATAATTTACGGTTTATGCTTAATATTGATACTCGTTTTACCTGCATTCTTTGTAGAACAATATGTTATTCATCCAGATACAATGATGATTTTTGTTGCTATCCTTGGAGTCTTTTTAACTATTTGTGCATATGCTGCCATAGGTTTATTTATGTCAACATTAACTAGATATCAAGTTGTAGCAGTTATAAGTACTTTAATTGTGCTTGCTATTTTAAACTATATAGGTAATGTAGGCAAGGATTTTCCATTATTACGTGATATTACTTATTGGCTTTCAATATCAGGGCGTTCAAAAGTATTCCTAATGGGATTAATTTGTACTAAGGAATTAGTTTATTTTATAATAATTATATTTATGTTTTTGTCTTTTTCTGTATTAAAACTTAGAGGAGAAAGATTAAAATTATCTACAGTTAAAAACATTACTTCTTATGCTATTATTTTAGTTATTGTTTATCTATTTGGGTACATTTCCATACAACCTAAATTTATAAAATATTATGATTCTACTTCTGTTAAATATAACACTTTAACTCCTTATAGTCAAAATATATTAAAACGTATTAATGATGGTTTAACCATAACCACTTATGTGAATTTATTAGACGAATCTTGGAGTGATGCAAATCCACGTAATATAAACTACGATTTAAAAAGATTAGAAAAGTATATTCGTTTTAGACCTGATATCAAAAGAAATTATGTTTATTATTATGGTCATACTAACAATCCTCATTTAGATTATTATGGAGATAAAACTCCACGAGAAATAATGATAGATAAATGTAAATGGTCAAGAACTGATACTAATACATTTTTACCAGAAAAGGAAGTTTTTAAAATAGATGATATTTCTAAAGAAGAAGGAAGGTTAACTCGTGTTATAAAGAGAGGTAATGGTAAAAAAGTAATATTAAGAAAGTATAAAGATAGTCATAGATGGCCAAATGAAACTAACATAACGGCAGCTTTAAAAACTTTAGTTGACAAAAGTCCTATTATTGCCTTCTCTACTGGACACGGAGAAAGAAGTTGTACTGATTATGGAGAAAAAGGTTTGGGTGCTATTACAACTTTGAAAACTGCAAGATATTCATTAATTAATCAAGGTTTTACAGTAAAAGACATTGCTTTTTCGAAACCTGTTCCAACTGATGTTGATGTTGTAATAATAGCTGATGTTAAAAAACATTTCTCAAATATTGAAATGAAAAATTACAACAGTTATATAGCTAGAGGAGGAAATATGATTATTTTGGGGGAATCTAAACGTCAAAAATTTATGAATCCTTTATTAAAAAACTTTGGTCTAAAATTTAATGAGGGCGTAGTTGTGCATCCTACAAAAATTTATAAACCTAGGTTGATTGTGCCAGATATTACCAGTATAGCAGGTCAATTAAGTCCATCTTTTATTTCACTTTTTAGAAGAGGATACAGATTTACTATGTTTAATGCTTGTTCTATATCTATTCAGGATACTGTAAAAGATTTTAATGTTTTTCCATTAATGATTACAAAAGATAAGGGATCTTGGACGGATTTTAATACGAAAGATTTTATTGACAATACTCCTATTATAGATAATTATGAGATCGAAGAATCAAATATGATGATGACTTTTGTCAATAGAAAAATAAACGGTAAAGAGCAAAGAATTTTTATAAGTGGTGATTCTGATTGTTTTACAACTTCCGAGATATCAGCTAATAGAGTTAATATTACGAGTGCGAACTTTAATGTATTTTCCGAGTTGATGTATTCTTTAACTTATGGAGAATGGCCAATAAATATTAATCGTATTTATTCGCCAGATAATAAATATACGGCATCTTTAAGTGTAATTCCTTGGATGAAATTTTTATATATATGGTTTATACCTTTATTCTTGATTCTTCTATGTATGTATATTTTAATTTCACGAAAAAGAAGATAAATACACACTTATATAAAATAATAAGTTAAATACATATCTTATAAAATAAGATGAATAATTAAAAAGTAGAGACATATTTATAATGTTTCTACTTTTTTTGCTATATTCATTTAATATTATCTAAATGAATATTTGAATTTTCTTGATTTTTAAGAAAAAATCTACTGTTTGTTATAAATCCTTAAGTAATTTTCCCAAAAGGCTAGAAGATCCTATTCTAAAAAGGGAGGGAGTCAACCAACTAGATCCTAACATGTATTTTATTATGCAAATATAGCGTATTGCATCTTCAGTGCTACTGATACCTCCTGCTATTTTGATGCCAATTTTTTTCCCTGTTTTGTTTTGGTATTCTTTAATAGCTTGGCACATTATGTAGGCAGCCTCTGGGGTGGCGCTTATCTGAGATTTCCCTGTAGAAGTTTTTATAAAGTCAGCTCTAGCATACATTGTGGTAATGGCAGTATTAAATATTAGTTGTGGGTCTTGTAGTTCGCCAGTTTCTAATATTACTTTCATCTTTACACTTTTACTGATTCTGCGAATTTCTTTAAGATCATTATATACTTTTTGATAGTTCCCTTCAAAGATATCTCCTATATTTACTACAACGTCAATTTCCGTAGCACCATTTTTTATAGCCATTTGGCATTCCAGATGCTTTACTTCTGAAAATGTTTGGGAGCTAGGAAAGTTGCCACATACGCTTACTCTTTTAATGTTTGAGCTGCCAAGAGTTTTGTTTACTATATTGATAAAGTTGGGATAAACGCATACGCCTGCTACTTGAAAATCTTTTTGGGCTTGTATGGTTAATAGGTTGTTTACAAATTTGCTTACATTAAGGTCAGTATCTGAAGACGTTAGTTTTGTATAGTCTAGGCATGAAAGACAAATCTTTATATTTTCTGTGGTATATTCTGATTTGTATCTAAGGGTGAAGATATTTTGAATTTCGGCGTTGATTTTATTGCTATCAAAGTTGTTTTGGTAGGTTTTAAGTATTGTGTCAATTGATGCCATATAGTGAGTTGTTTTAATTGTTGTATGATATACCAAATTTAGAGGTAAAATCGTTTAAAACAAAATATATAGGGTTTTAAATGTCCTTTTTCCTATTTAAGGAATAGAAAACTAAGCTTATTTTTTTACTTAATATTATTGTTAAATATATTTGTTTATTTGTGAGGTGTAAATGATTTTGCTTTTTAGGAGTGAATGAAGATAAATTATTAAGAATTGTGAATTATTTGAATATGTGGAGATTTATCTAGTTTTCTGAAATTTCGATAAATATATGTGAATAGGAATGCCGATGGCAAGATAAATGGGAATTTTATTATTCAGGAGAGGTGGATAGTATTGTTTTGTAGTTATTCCTTTTTGCTATGTTCATGACTTTTACGACATATTCTAGGTCGACGCTTTTGTCGGCTTCTATGGAAATTGTGGGATTTTCTGTCCCTTTAAGAATTTCAATAGCTTTTGTTTCGAGAGATGAAAAATTTGTTACTTTGTGATTAAAGTAATAGTTTATTTTTTTGTCTATGGATATAGTTACCTGAGGATGGGCTGAGGTTTGATTTGTACTCTTTGGTAGCAATAGCTTTAGAGCGTTGGGATTGATTAGGGTAGATGTAACCATAAAAAATATTAGTAGCAAGAAAACTATGTCCGTCATAGATGACATACTAAAGCCTTTTTCTTTTTTTTTACATCTTCTTAGAGCCATTATGTTTTTGAGTTTTTGAGTTGATTTTTAAACTTAAGTAGTCTTTATTGAATTTTGATAAATTACTTCTGTTTGAATATTTATATAGATTTTTATTTCTTTGATTTTAATTCGTAAATTATATCCATAAATTCAGATGAAGAGTCGTCCATCTTGTTTATGATTTTGTTTATAGTAGCTGATAGTGTACTGCTGGCTACGTTGCAAATAATACCAACGATAAGACCTGCAACAGTTGTTACCATAGCTGTATATATGCCTCTTGAGAGTAATGATATGTTTATATTGTTGCCAGCAAGTGTCATGTCGTAAAATGCTTGAATCATACCTAGTACTGTGCCTAGGAAACCTATCATGGGACCTAATGATCCGCACGTGGATAGAGTGTTTAATCCTCTTTCTAATTTTTCTATTTCAGAGTTTGCATTGTTTTCTACAATTTTCAGAACTTCGTTTGTATTTAATTTATGATGTACTATGCCTTTTATTAGCATTCTAGACATTGGCGAGTCCTCTTTTTTACAAATATTTATACATATTTCTGTGTTCCCTTTTAGTAATTCTGTACTTATGATAGATATAAATTCGTTATTTTGATTTGCCATTTTTCTTAAATATAACCATCGATCAAAAAATATAAATACTGCAATTATTGATAAGATCAATATGGGTATCATTAACCAGCCACCTTTGACCATCATCTCAAATACATTCATTTGTTCAGGATTTACAGACATAATTTCAAATTTATTTATTATAAACTTATAGCTTTATATAAAAATAGGATTTTTAATTTCCCCGAAAATTAATTCGGTTAATTAAAAATCCCATAATATTTAAGTTCGTTATTATTTTCTGGATCTACTTAATTTTTTAGGATTTTTGTCAGCAGATTTTTTTTCTTTTCTCATTATTAAATCATAAGCAATAGGAGTAGCTATGAAAAGAGAAGAATATGTACCTATTACAACACCTATTAATAATGCAAATACAAATCCACGAATAGAAGTTCCACCGAAGATAAATATTGCTATTAATACTACTAATGTAGAAAGTGATGTACTAAATGTACGTCTTAAAGTAGAATTCAAAGCAAGATCTGAAATCTCATTTCTAGCACGTTTAGGATATATTTGTATATATTCCCTTATACGGTCAAAGATAACCACAGTATCATTTATGGAATACCCAACGACCGTTAAGATGGCGGCAATAAATGATTGATCAACTTCAAGAGAGAATGGCAATACTCCAGCAAATAAAGAAAATATACCTATAACTATTAATACATCATGCATTAACGATAGAACTGCTCCAGCACTATATTGCCATCTGGTAAATCTCATCATAATATATAAGAATATTACAATTAAAGCTATAATCACAGCTTTATAAGCGGATCTAGCAACGTCACTAGCAACTGCTGGACCAACCTTTTGAGATTGTTGTATGTTTACAGTATTAAATTCTTTTTCGGTAGTACCTTTTTTTAAATAAGAGGTTAAACCTTGAAATAATAAATCACCTACGTGTTTATCTGCTTCAGCTCCTTCTTTATCTATTTCAAATTTAGTAGTTATTTTAACTTGTTCATCTCCACCAAAAGTTTTAACTTCTGGAGCAGCATCGAATACATCTTCTAAACTACTAGCAATATCTTGTACATTAACTGGTTGATCAAATTTAACAACATATGTACGACCTCCTACAAAGTCAATGCCTTTATCAAGACCACGAGTACAAAGTGAAGTAATGCATATTACTAATATAATACTTGAAATAATATAAGGGATCTTTTTAACTTTAAGAAATTTTATATGAATATTACTCAACCAATTCTTCGTACTTTTTGTACTAAATGTAACTATTTTATTGTTTTTAGATGATCTGTCTAATATAAGACGAGAGATAAATATAGCAGTGAATAAAGAAGTAAAGATACCAATAATCAATGTTGTGGCGAAACCTTTGATAGGACCTTCACCATAATAGTAAAGGATAAAACCCGTTAATAAGGTTGTTACATTACCATCAATAATGGCTGAATAAGCATGATTATATCCTTCTTTAATGGCAAGTTTCATTCCCTTACCACCTTTTAATTCCTCAATAATTCTTTCATATATAAGTACATTTGCATCTACAGACATACCCATCGTCAATACTATACCAGCTATACCTGGTAAAGTTAATACAGCTCCAAATGATGCTAATATACCAAATATAAAGAATAAGTTTACAACTAAAGCAACATCAGCAGCAAAACCTGCACCTTTGCTATAGAAAAATAACATATAAACCAATATAAGACCAAATGCTATAATAAATGACCACATACCTGAGGTAATAGATTCTCGTCCTAAAGAAGGACCTACAACATCACTAGCAATGACATGTGTTTTAGCCATTATTTTACCAGATTTTAATATGTTTGCAAGATCCTCTGCTTCTTGAATTGTAAAACTACCAGAAATAGAAGAACTACCACCTGTGATTTCTCCGTTTACATTAGGAGAGGAAGCTATTTTACCATCAAGTACGATAGCTATACAATGACCCACATTTTCTTTAGTCATTTTAGCCCATTCTCTAGCACCTTGTCCGTTCATGTTCATAGATACACTTGGGGTAGCACTACCTTTACTGTCAAAAGTTTTACGGGCATCAGTTACAACAGAACCATCTAATCTAGCTTTTCCTCTAATAGGAATTTTAATAGCATGAAGCCTTATGAAGTTATCATCATTAGGTTTCATTTCCCAAACTAATTTTGCATTTCTTGGGAATAAAGATTTTATTTGAGGAGTAGCTAATAGTTTGTTTATTTTTGCAGTATCTTTTAAAGAAGCATAGCCTATGCATGAACCTTGAACAGCTTGACTTTGTCTATTTACATTAGGATGTAATACTGTAAATAACGGATTCTGTTTAAGATATAGGTTATATTGTTCTTCTTTGTTAAGAGAATCTTGAGCAATACTTGAAATTAATGAATTAGAGTCTTTTTTTACTTCTTTTGAAGTTACTGGCTTTTCATTTACAGTACTTTTTGCTGTAATTTTAACATCGTTTGCAGATTCTTGTGCTTCTGCTAGAACTCTAGCCTCTTTATTTGCTTGTTCTAAATATTTTATAAAATCTGGATTATCAAATGTTTCATAGAATTCAAGAACAGCAGCTTGTTCCAATAGGTTTTTAACACGTTCTGGATCTTTTATACCTGGAAGTTCAATGACAATACGTCCATATATATCTGATTTACGTATATTTGGTTGAATAACCCCAAATTGATCAATACGATTGCGTAATACCAAGAAAATATTATCAATAGCACTATCAGTTTCTTTACGTAATATACTAAGAACTTTTTTGTTAGATGCACCAACTTTTATTTTGCTTTTTAGGGGATCTTTAGTAAATATGTTAGCATCAGCTAAAGAAGTATTTGGAGAATATTTTTCATATGCTTCTCCGAATAAAGTAATAAAATCATCAGAACTTCCTTCTTTACGAATTCGTTTAGCCTCTTCTATTGCTTTTTTAAAGGTAGTTTGTTGACTGTCTTCTGATAAGGCAACAATTACGTCAGCAACATCAACTCCCATAGTAACATTCATACCACCTTTAAGGTCAAGACCCATATTCAGTTCGAGTTCTTTGCATTCTTTGTATGAGAATTTTGCTATTCCAAGAATATTATAAACAGTTTTATTAGATATAGAATCTAAATATTCCTTTTCTGTTCCCTGGCCACTTTCGGCGTAAACCTTAGCAACATTTTCTACTTGACTTGTCTTGAATGTAAAAGACAACTGATAAATACTCACCAATCCAATTAAGACGGCGAGCAATGTAATAGCTCCTTTGTTTTGCATTTTACAATGATTTTTTATATAACTAATTCTTAAATTCAATATTTATCTCTCTGAACTCCTATTCCTGAAGATAGGACCTAAAATTGCACAAACATGTTCTTGTGCACAAAATTATAATATTTTTTTAATAAATCCATATAAATTTCACATTAATTAATATCTAGTAAAAAATAAATATTAACAAGGATCAAATATTTCAAGAAATTCTTACTTGATAATTTGCTTTTTTGATTTTGTAAAGGTAAGAGTCTTGTTGCTAAAATTGATGTTTACTTTGTGAGTTATGCAAAAATCGCATCCAATTAATCCTATAACTTTGCGTCCTATTTGTTTTTCGTACATGTCATTAACATATTGAAGATCCATGGCAATTACTTGCATGTTTCTTATTGTGGTATGTGCTATTTCTAATTTCTTTATTTTTTTAACTTGTATGTCTGTAATTTCTCCATTTATACTTCCAGAGACGGGACGTATAGAGTCCTCTTCAGCTCTAGTGTTTATAATGGTTTTATCTACAACAGAAACCGAAGCTCCAGTATCTATAATAACATCCCCTTTTATACCATCTATTTTTATGGGTAGTAATATATGATAACTATTATCTTCGAGCGTTACTATTTCAAATTTTATTTCTGTTTTAGCAAAGGAAGATTTCTTGTCGTAAGGATGTTTATAACTAGATTTCATATGTATGATATTTAACTATTTAATTCGTTTTACAAATTAAGTCTTAAAAATACTAATTTAGTTTTATTGTGAATAATTGTTTTATGTGGCTACACTAGAACTTTAATCTTAAATTTTATCAAAGATAGAAAATATTTTACATAAAATGTTATATTTAAATAAAAAGAAGAGATCACCTTGAGGTAATCTCTTCCAAATATATTAGAAAAATATTATTAAAACATTTTCATATCATCAAGAATTTTCATTACTTTTACAACTGAAGCAGCTGAAGCTTTAAGTAATTTCATTTCTTCTTCTTCAAGATTTATTTCTAGAATTTTTTCAATACCATTTTTACCGAGAATAACAGGAACTCCAAGATAAATGTCTTTCATTCCGTATTCACCGTTAAGATGAGCACAAACAGGAACAACTTTTCTTTGATTGCAAACAATAGCTTCAACCATTTGTGCAGCTGCAGCACCTGGAGCATACCAAGCAGAAGTACCCATTAATTTAACAAGTTCTCCACCACCAGTTTTTGTACGTTGGATGATAGCTTGTAATTTGTCGTCTTCTATAAGTTCGGTAACAGGAATACCACAAACTGAAGTATAACGTGGAAGTGGAACCATTGTATCACCATGACCACCTAATAATAAAGCTTGAATATCTTTAGGAGAAACATTTAAAGCTTCGGCTAAAAATGATTTATACCTAGCTGTATCAAGAATTCCAGCCATACCAAATACTTTTGAAGAATCTATTTTAGCTGTCAAAAATGCACAATAACACATAACATCTAATGGGTTAGATACTATAATGATTTTTGCATTAGGAGAATGTTTAATAACGTTCTCAGTTACAGATTTAACGATTTTTGCATTAGTCGAAATAAGATCATCACGAGACATTCCTGGCTTACGTGGAAGTCCTGAAGTAATCACAACAACTTCTGAACCTTCTGTAGCAGCATAATCATTAGTAACACCTTTTATTCTAGTGTTATAAAAATTGATAGGAGCAGCCTCCCACATATCAAGAGCTTTACCTTCAGAAACTCCTTCTTTAATGTCTAATAAAACGACTTCATTAACGATGTCTTTTTCTGCAATACAATTTGCGCATGTTGCACCAACATTACCTGCGCCAATAACTGATACTTTCATTTTTTTTAGTTTTATATAGGAGATCCAAAAATTTTATTTAGGTTAGATTGCCAGCTTTCAATCAAACATTAGACTCCATTGTTAAACATATATTACCTTAGTTTATTGTTTTGTAAACTTCGTCAAATATACGATTA
>Ga0265294_10011094_pt1 | contig 10165 bp, 8 predicted proteins | sample MunlanPumphouse3_FD_192504 | JGI IMG/M metagenome (GOLD analysis project Ga0265294, IMG submission 192504) | Groundwater microbial communities from a municipal landfill in Southern Ontario, Canada - Pumphouse #3 | ecosystem: Environmental > Aquatic > Deep subsurface > Groundwater | place...
AAAACTTCAAAGAGATGGCAGTTATGAGAAGAGAATAAAGCTCCAAAAAGAGCTTTTAGGCTACAAAGATCTTGCCATTACAACTATTGGCTCATTCCCACAAACTACAGAGTTAAGAGAAGCAAGAGCCAAGTTTAAAAAAGGCACTATCTCAAAAGATGCTTATGAAAATGTTATGAAAGCTTACATAGATGATTGCATAGCTTTTCAAGAAGAGTGTGGCATCGAAGTTTTAGTTCATGGCGAACCTGAGAGAAACGATATGGTTGAGTATTTTGGAGAGCAGTTAAAAGGTTATGGTTTTTCACAAAACGGCTGGGTGCAAAGCTACGGCAGCAGATGTGTAAAACCGCCTTTTATCTATGGTGATATAAGCAGACCTAAACCTATGACTGTTGATTGGATAACTTATGCTCAAAGTAAAACCAACAAGATAATGAAAGGGATGCTAACTGGCCCTGTCACAATCTTAAACTGGTCATTTGTTAGAGATGATAAGCCAAGAGATGAAGTCTCAAAGCAGATTGCAGTAGCTCTTTGTGATGAGATAGATGACTTGCAAAAAGCTGGCATAAAAATCATCCAAGTTGATGAAGCGGCTTTTAAAGAGGGTTATCCTCTAAGAGAAAAAAAGATAAAAATCTATGAAGAGTGGGCGGTGAGAGACTTTAAAATAGCGGTGAGTTCAGCTAAAAAAGAGACACAAATCCACACTCATATGTGTTATAGCGAGTTTAACGATATCATTAAAACCATAGAAGCCATGGATGCAGATGTTATCTCCATAGAGACTGCTAGAAGTGGAAATGAGCTGCTAAAGATTTTTAAAGAGTTTGGTTACAAGCAAGAAGTTGGCCCTGGTGTTTATGATATACATAGCCCAAGAGTGCCAAGCGTAGAAGAGATTGTAAAGCAGATAAAACTGCTTCTTGAAGTCCTGCCTAAAGAGCAACTTTGGATAAATCCAGATTGTGGTTTAAAAACTAGAAAGTACGAAGAGGTAAACCAAAGTCTTATAAACATGGTAAAAGCCGTTCATCTAGTAAGAGATGAGCTTAAGTTCTAAAGAGACTGTTCTAATAAATCCTAGAGACTGTAAAAAAATTTCAGTCTCAGGATATGATAAAACTTTAAATATATCACTATTTTTATATTTTTACTTTGTTTTAACTCTAGTTAAATTATAATTTATTATAATTTTTAAAAGGTAAGATTATGATAAAAAATATTTTAGTGCTTGTTTTATTGCTGGTTTTTACGGCATGTGATGAAAAACCTGTAAAGCCAAATCTTGATGGAAAAAAGCTCTTAGAGTCAAAGTGTGCTTCTTGTCATAACACAAATATGCCACCTCTCATCTCAGATGATGAACTAGCACCACCTATCATGGCAGTCTCTTTTCATGTGCATAATTTTGTTACGCCCTCAGATGAGAGTCAAAGAACTTCTAAAGCTATAGAGTTTGTTAGTGACTATGTTTTCAATCCCTCCCTAGAGAAATCTTTTTGCGATAAAGAGAGTCTCAAAAGATATGGGCTGATGCCATCTCAAAAAGAAAAACTAACAAAAGATGAAGCAAAAGCTATAGCTTCTTATATGTTTAAACACTACACTCAAGAAAATCTCTCAAGCATCCAAAAAAAGCAGGCAGTCTATGATGCACTTAGTGATGGGCAGAAGATAGCCATTAAAAATAGATGTCTGGGATGTCATGGTGTTGAGAGTAAAAAAGTTGGTCCAGCATTCACAGATATAGCCAAAAAATTCACAGATAATAAAGAAGCGATGATAAAAAGCATCAGATCTGGAAGCAAGGGAGTTTGGTCAAATGGTGCTGTTATGCCCCCATTTGAGCAGTTAGACGATAAAGAGCTAGAGATACTCTCTGAGTGGATTTTAGAAACTTCTTCTCTTTTAGATTCCAAAATACCATGATGCTATAGAGAAGTAGATTATAACACCGCTAATATCGGCTATAGACGTGATAAGTGGAGCACTCGCTGTTGCTGGGTCTAGTTTTAACTTTGTAAAAACAAATGGCAGAAGTAAACCTATAAGGCTTCCAACTAAAACCACTATAACCATAGTTGTACAGACTACAACCACAATCTCAGGAGCTCTGAAACTTGCGACTAAACCTACAGCTAACGCCATTGTGCCCCCAAGTAAGAGTGCCACGCCTATCTCTTTTGCTATAAGTTTGTACCAGTCAGTTAGTTTGACATCTCCAATGGCTAAAGAACGAATCATAAGCGTCGCTGATTGTGAGCCTGCATTTCCCCCACTATCTATTAGAAGTGGTAAAAAGAAAACCAAAGCTACCATCGATTCTATTAGAGTTTCAAAATTAGCAAGTGCGGCACCTGAGAAAATATTCATAAAAACAAGTGCCACAAGCCAAACTATACGCTTTTTATAAAGGTTAAACACACGCTCTTTGAGTGGATTGCTGATGGCTTCTGAGAAAGAACCAAACTTATGGAAGTCTTCGGTTGACTCCTCTTCTGCGACGTCCATAATATCATCAATAGAAACGATTCCTAAGAGGACACCATCTTTTCTCAAAACTGGAAGTGCAACTCTATCATAGTCTTGAAAGGTTGCGATAGCTTTTTCTTGGTCATCCATAGCATTTAGGGCGATAAATCGATAATCAAGCAACTCTGAGATTTTTTGCGTAGGCAGAGCAAGTATAAGCTCTTTAATACGCAAATCATCTAAGAGTTTTCGCTTTTTATCTACAACATAGATAACATTTAGAGTCTCAGAATCTCTTCCATATTTTCTTATATGAGCAAAAGCCTCTTCAACTGTGTGTTCAGGTCTTATAGCAACATACTCTGGCGTCATAAGTCGCCCAATACTATCCTCTGGGTACTCAAGTAGTTTTATGGCGATAGACTGCTCTTTTGGAGAGAGCATCTGTATGAGTTTTTGTGCTATGTCCTCTGGAAGCTCTTCTAAAAACGCTGTTCTATCATCTGGATCCATATCGTTGAGTAAGTTAGAGAGTTTATGAGTGTTTTGCTCTAATTTTTTGATAATATCATACTGTTTATCGTAAGAAAGAAGAGCAAAAACCTCTTTTGCTTGCACTCTATTTAAGAGCCTAAAAAGGATTATATCACTGTCCCCTTGCTTACCCTCTATGAGGTTAGCAAGTCCAAATGAATCATGCTTTGCGAGCAAGCGTCTAAGCTTGTTGAAGTTTTTGTAGAACAAAAGTTCACGAATTTTTGTTTTAAAATGCTTCATAGTATCTCCCTTAAAAAGTAATAAGTTTGGAATTTTATCCAATTTTGCGCCTTTTAGGGCTTTATCCTCTTTTTTGCGAAACATCTTCTTAAAAACATTTCTAAAGATTAGCTACTTTTTTAAGATTTTATTTTGAAAATGCTGTTATGCCAACTTTTAAGGAAACAAACGATGAAGAATGAAACTGCTATTTTGAGTGGAGTTTAGAAACTGTTAAAAATCATAAATAAGCTTTTTCATCCCCTTAAAGACTAAGTGTTCATCTACTCTTGCGTCTTTGAATATTTTAACAAATAAGTTTGCATCTCCGCCTGTTAAGATTATCTCCATCTTGTGTGACATAACTTCGCAATAGAGCGTTTTTAGATAACCGTAAGTTATGGCATCTTGTGAGTTTTTTGGTAGTGTTTGTAGGTCGATATCAAAGTTAAACTCATAAGCTAGTGCGCTAGAGATATTTTGATAACTCTCTCTCATTGCATTTAGTCCAGGATAGATAAAACCACCTTCAAATATACCGTCTCTTTTTACATCAACAGTGATGGCACTTCCAGCATCTATGATGATGCCACTTTCTATGGCTTCAAGTGCCATCATCCTATCGACCCCCATAGTATCATAGTATTTTGCTTTATCTAAATGTGATTTTATATCTATCCAGTTTGGTAGATTTTTTAGACTCTCATCCACATCTTTGTTGACACAGATATAGTAAACATTATGTTTAACTTCACTTGCATCAAAGCTCTTTACATCTTTTTTAAAGCTCTCACTTTGGGATAAAAAATGGTATGAAGTGTTGCCTATGTCACATAAAAGCATCAGTAAATCTTCCAGCCCTTAGAGCCTAAGGCTTCTTTAGCTTTAGAGCAGAGTGGCGCATCTATAAAGAGTGTTTTATGCTTAAAATCATGTTCTAAATAGATAGAGAGTTTTTCAAAAATCTCTTCAAACTTATGTACATCACGCATAAGCACCCTGCTCTTTTGGCTTATGGCGAAAATAGCCCAAAAATAACCTCTTATATCAGTAGCTTTATATATCTTTATCTTGTTTCTGATGCCAAGTTCTTTTGGGGAGATTTCTTGCATCTTTTTATAAATCTTACCCTTTAGTCTTAGGGCATCAACTAAGGTTTGCATATCTATGATTAGCCTTTTTTTAAGTAGTATTTTACCCAAAAATAGATTAAAACCTTATATCTACTAAAATGATAAGAGGCAGCATTATCTAAAAAGCTATTTCCTCATTTTAGTCTTAAATTTTTCATTCTTATATGTAAGTCAATATACAAAAAAGAAATATATGTTATAATCTAAACTTAATCAATATATAACAACAAACAAAGGAAACATGCTAATGAAAAAAACGCTTTGTGTGCTGCTTTTAGCACTAGCTTTAAATGCTTCTGATATTGGCATCTCTAAGGCTTTAACACTCGATGAAGCCATAGAGATTTTAAAATCAAAGAACTTAGAGATAAAGAGTGCGTCTCTTGAGGAAAACTCCGCAAAAATAGAGATTGATACTGCTAGTGGCAATCATTGGGGTAAGCTTGACTTTATACAAGATTTTGCAAGATCTAATGATGCTGGAAATGTATTTGGATTTAAACTTACTTCAAGAGAGGCAGATTTTAATGACTTTGGATTTGATGAGTTTTTAGCTCAAATGGGTGGCTTGCCGGGCAATACAAACACTCTCTTATCTACACAACCAGACAACTTAAACTATCCAGATTCTAGGAACTTTTTTCAAAGTAAACTGAAGTATGAAGTGCCTCTCTTTACAGGGTTTCAGATATCTAGTTATGTTGAGATAATGAAATCTATGTCTAAGATGAAGAGTTTAGAAAAAGAGCAGGTTATAAATGAGCAAATCTACCAGTTAAGAAAGAGTTTTTATGACATGGCACTACTAAGAAGTTCATCTAAAAACCTAAATAAAATTCTCTCAAACATAGAAACACTAGAGAATATGACAGAGGAGATGATAGCTGTAGGTTATGCTAAAAAGGTAGATTTGCTCGAAGTCCAAGCTAAAAAAGGAAATGTAGAGAGACTTTTACTTCAAATGAAATCAAATCAAGAGCTACTCTGCCACTTTATAAGTTTTTTATTAAATGAAAAAGTAAAAGATATTACTACAACTATTTCAGATGTAGCTATGCCTGAGTTTAATGATAACGATATTTTAAATAACAACCTAGAGATTAAAAGAGCAACGACAGGCTTAGAAATTCACAAAAGCATGCTAGATGTATCAAAATCTTCTTACTATCCAATGATTGGGGCTTTTGCAGAGGTATCAACTGCTGATGATACATTTTTAGGAGATGCAAACGACCATAAGGCTTATACTGTTGGAGCTAGACTTACTTGGAATATTTTTAACGGCGGTATAGATGGGGCAAAGATAGAAAAATCTCGCATCGACCAACTCAAAACTAAGACTCAAGTTGAACTTGCTAAAAAAGGCATCACACTAAAAGTAGATAAAATAAGAACAGAGATAGCTTCTTATAATCTAGAGATAAGTTCACTAAATAAAGAGCTATTACTTGCAAATGAGATATACAAAAACTACGAGGGTAGATATAGAGAAAAGCTTGTATCTATGAGTGATGTTATCATCAAGCAATCTGAGCAAATCCAAAAAATCTTAGAATTACAAATGGCAAAAAACAAAAGAAATGAGCGTATTTTTGCACTCGAAAAATTAGCAAATGGAGAAAATAGATAATGAAAAAACTTTTAATATTAATGGCAATATCAGCATCCTTAATAGCTGAGACACTTACACTCTCAGGAAGCGTTATTTCAGATAACCAAAAGATGATAACAAGCCGTTTCATGGGCTTTGTAACTCAAGTAAATGTGAGTGAGGGGGAGAGAGTCAAAAAAGATCAAATCCTCTATTCCATCGACTCTAGGGAGATAGATTCTGCAAAGAGGCAAGCTGAACTAAGTCTTCAAATGTATCAAAACCAATACTCAAATATTGTACTAAACCTAGACAGATATAAAAGACTTCTAGCACAAGATATGGTCTCAAAGTATGAGGTTGAAAATCTAGAACTAGCTGCACTTAACCTCCAAGATATGGTCTCAATCGCAAAAGCAAGACTTCAAGAGGTACAAAACCAGTACAGATACTTAAATGTAAAAGCACCAAATGCAGGTGTAGTAGTGGCTAAAAACATCAAAGTCGGAGAGATGGCAATGCCTGGTATGCCAGCTATAATCCTCTCCGATTTGAGTAGCCTTAAGATTTCTGCTGAGATTGCAGAAAATGACTTGGGCCGCATAGAACACGGTAAAAAAGTTATAGTAAAGATTCCCTCCATTGGCATAGATAGCATCGGCGAAGTGACTGCCATCATACCTAGCTCAAACCCAATGACACACACTTTTAGAATCAAAGTCTCATTTAAGAGTAACAGCAAGTCAGTTTATCCTGGCATGTACGCTACTATTGAGATAAACTAAGGTGCATTTATGAATAATTTAAAACCTTATAAGCCTAGTGATTGGGCTGGAAAACTTGCACGCGGATTTTTAAGAAATCCTCTTACTGTTGTGCTTGGAATATTTTTACTCTCTATTGGTTACCTCTCACTTATGGTGATGCCACGAGAAGAAAATCCACAGATGGTTGTAAGTGGCTCTACAGTTATAGTAGCACTCCCAGGAGCTAGCGCCGCTGAGATACAAAAAGTCATAGTTCAACCACTAGAGCGAAAGCTAAAAGAGGTAAAGGGTGTTGAGCATATCATGGGAACTGCTATGGATAATGTCGGTGTGGTAAACGCTGCATTTTTTATAGGAGAGGCAAAAGAGGACTCAAATCTAAAAATCTATGACAAGATAATGCAAAACTCAGATATTTTTCCAAAAGGGGCGATGAATCCTATCATCAAACCTCTTGATATAGATGTTGATATCCCTGTTGTCTCAGTTGCATTTTATTCAAACAACAAAGAGATGAGCAAGACTGAACTTTATGATAGAGTAAAAAACATCCAGCATCATATAAATGGTCTTAAAAATGTTGCCGTAACAGAGCTTAAGGGCGGAAATAAAACTCAGTTTAATATAGAAGTAGATCTACATAAACTCTCAGGCTATAACCTATCTATGGGCCAAATTGTCCAAGCTGTGCAATCTCTCTCATACAGCGTTCCTGCTGTTAAAAACCGTACTGATGATAACAAAATAATTATGGTTGGAGTAAAAAATGCCATAGAGAGTGCCAAAGATGTAGAAAATATCATAGTAGCTGAGTATATGGGCTCAACTATCCAACTAGGTCAGGTTGCTAGGGTTGAGAAGTCTTATGACATTCAAAATTTTAAATCTGTTCAAATCAGCGTTAGAGATGAGAGTGGAGAGTTTACAGCTCTTAGAGATCAAGTAACTCTAACCGTATCAAAACTTCAAGGTACAAATGCAGTAGTAATTGCAGATGCAGTAAAGAGTGAACTTGAGACTTACAAGTCACTTCTTCGTGAAAATGGCATCAGTTATGTCATTACAAGAAATGATGGAGAGAGAGCAAATGAGGCCGTAAATGAGCTTGTATTTCACCTGATTTTATCCATCGTTATTATTGCTATTTTATTAGCACTTGTTCTTGGATGGAGAGAGTCACTTATAGTTACCTTTACAGTCCCTGCCATCTTAGCTATAACCCTTTTTGTAGCCTACTTAACAGGTCAAACCATAAATAGAATCACACTCTTTGCATTTTTACTATCACTTGGTCTTTTAGTAGATGCCGCGATTATTGTGATAGAAAACATTCATAGACACTACTATGACAAAGAGTCAGCTCATTGTGATGCAGACAACCTGATAGTTCGTGCAACTGATGAGATAGGGCCACCTACAAATATTGCCACACTTGCCATCATTATGACTATGGTTCCTATGGCTTTTGTTGGGCAGATGATGGGTCAGTTTATGAAACCAATCCCTGCAAATGTTCCAGTAGCACTTATTGCTTCACTATTTGTTGCGTACATCTTTACACCTTACTTAGCTGTTAGGATGCTAAAGCGACCAGATTTTTCTAAAGAAGGGAGTAATTAATGTTTAAAAAGTTTGAAAATGCAGTAAGAAAAGGCATAGAGAGTTCAGCTAAAAGAAGGCTTATACTCTTAGCAACTTTGATAGCTTTTATACTCTCAATCCTTATGATAGCGCCTTCAAAAATGGTTTTAGCAAAGATGCTTCCAGGCAAAAATAACGACACTTTTAATATCTACACAACTCTAGCAAATGGAAGCTCAGTAGAGCAGACTAAGCGTGTAACTGATTGTGTAGTTGAACAACTACAAAGGGAGGATGAAGTCCTAGATATAGAGGTGTTTTTAGGCATGGGAGCGCCTCTTGACTTTGCTGGACTTATCAAGGGTTCGCACTTTAAAAACAGTGAACATCAAGCTGAAATAGTCTTAAACCTTACAAAAAAACATAACAGGGAAGAGCCATCATATATGATGGTACAACGTATTCGTCCTACTATTGTAAAAAACTGTGAATCTATCTATGAAGATACTATCATCTCTTTTGTAGAACCACCAGCTGGACCTCCTGTTTTAGCGGCTGTGGTTGCTGAGATCTATGGTAGCGATGCTGATGGCATCAGAGAACTTGCGAACAGAATTAGTGAGGTCTTTAAAAAAACAGATGGCTTAGTAGATGTAGATGTTATGCAAGATGAGATATATGACACTTACGAGATTCAAGTAAACAGTACAAAAGTAGCCCGTTCAGGTGTGAGTGTAAAACAGTTAAATGACATTATCTATTTAGCTTTTGAAGGCATGGAGATTAGCGTTAAAAACTCTGATATTTACAATGATCAGATCCCAATCTATCTCTCACTAAGTAAAGAGTCAAAAAGGTTTTCATCAAAAGACATAAATGCTGTAAAAGCTAAACTTTCGTCTCTAAAACTTATGAATGCTCAAGGGATGATGATACCTTTAACTGAGTTAGTAACCATAGTTCCTAAAAAATCAAATCCAATGATAATGAGTAAAAACCTACATCAGATGGTAAATGTTGTGGCTGAGACGGATATGATCTCACAAGTTTATCCCCTTATGGAGGCAAGAAATACTATCCTTGATACTTTTAGTGACAAGTATGAGATACAAAAAATTGGTCTTTTTAACCTAGAATTAACAGATAAAGAGAGCCAAAAAGTCTATAAACTTATGTGGGATGGAGAGATGGAAGTTACACTAGATACTTTTGTAGAGCTTGGAGCTGCTTTTATCGCTGCACTTGTGTTGATATTTCTACTAATGGTCATCTACTATAAGAGTTACACACTAAGTGGCATCATCCTCTTAGGTTCGTTTTTATCCATCATTGGAGTTATTGTCGGTCACTGGATTATGGATATCTTTACAACAGATACTTTTTTCCTAACAGCAACTTCGCTTATAGGTTTTATCGCTCTCATTGGGATAAGTTCAAGAAACTCTCTGCTTCTTATAGACTTTACAAAATCTCTTATGAGTGAAAAAAGTATGACAAAAACTGATGCAATTGCGCACGCTGCAGCAACTCGTGCAAAACCAATCTTTCTAACAGCAGCTGCTATCATCCTAGCATCTACTCTTTTAGCTGGAGATGCCGTCTTTGGAGGGTTAGGAGTTGCCCTTATCTTTGGAACAATAGCAGCAGTTGTAGCCTCACTCATAGTTGTTCCAGCTCTTCTCTACAACGCAGACTTAGAGAGACACTTCAACTTAGATAAACAACACATAGATTCTCAAGCTTAGAGCTTGAGAGTCTGATTAGCTACTCTTCTCTTTTACTCATTTAAAATAATATCTAGTATTTTTTATTAGCTGTTATAAACTCTTAAATATCATTCACTATATTTTTAGAGAAGA
>Ga0265294_10011095_pt1 | contig 10165 bp, 7 predicted proteins | sample MunlanPumphouse3_FD_192504 | JGI IMG/M metagenome (GOLD analysis project Ga0265294, IMG submission 192504) | Groundwater microbial communities from a municipal landfill in Southern Ontario, Canada - Pumphouse #3 | ecosystem: Environmental > Aquatic > Deep subsurface > Groundwater | place...
CTATTTTGAATACATGTACTGTACGTAAAAGTGCTGATAATCGTATCTGGGGAAGACTTGGTTTCTTCGGTCGGATCAAGAAAGAAAAACCTTTTACCTTGATTGTGACTGGCTGCATGGCTGAACGCCTCCAGGAAGACCTGAAGGATGAGGCACCACAGGTAGATTATGTAATCGGAACAAACGACAAACAACGTATCGTCAATATCCTCACCAGCAAGGATGGGAAAATGGACGAGCACTCCCAGTCCTATACCTTTGGAGCATCTTACTATCAGGAAGGTGAGTTCAGCTCCTTTATTCCCATCATGAACGGCTGTAACAATTTTTGTGCCTACTGCATTGTTCCCTATGTACGAGGAAGAGAAGTCTCCCGTCCGGTTGATGATATCATCAAGGAATTTGCATTCCTTGACTCCAAGGGAGTGAAAGAAGTAACCCTGCTTGGGCAGAACGTAAACAGTTATCACTTTGAGCAGGATGGGAAGGTTATCAACTTCCCCAAGCTGCTGAAAATCCTGGCTGGCCAGAAGCACTCGGTCAAGTGGATACGTTTTGAAAGCCCTCACCCCAAGGATTTTACCAGCGAACTGGTACAGGTGATCAAGGAAGAGAAAGTAATAGCCCGTCACCTGCATATCCCATTGCAGAGTGGATCAACGAGAATCCTCTCCCTCATGAACCGTAAATACTCTCAAGAACAATTTCTTTCACTGATTGATGAAATCAGGGAAGCAGTTCCCGAGATCACCTTCTCCACTGATGTTATGGTGGGCTTCCCCTCCGAAACAGAGGAGGAGTATCAGGAAACACTGCGTGTTCTCTCTCATATGAGGTGTCTTGAAGCATTCATGTACTATTTTAATCCCAGAGAGGGCACCAAGGCAGTAGACATGGAAGGGCAAGTGGATGAGGAGGTAAGGAAGAGACGGTTGAGTGAACTCATCACTTTCCAACATGCCATTTTTGCGGAAGAAAAGACAAAACGCAGTCATGAGGAAGTTGAGGTATTGGTAACCCAGGTTTCCAAGCATGATGCTTCCCAGATGCTCGGAAAAACAGAGCACAATGAAATGGTGGTTTTCTCTGGTTCTCCTGAAAAAGGAAGCATTGTTAAAGTTCGCCTGAATGAATTGAAAGGAAACACGTATAGCGGAATTCTGGTATAATCTGGAGTGTAATGGAAAAACAACTAGCTTTTGAGAAAAAATTCAACACACTGAGAGCAATGATCAGGGGAAGCCGTTCCCTGGTCGTGCTTACTGGTGCAGGCATCTCAACGCTCTCCGGAATACCTGACTTTCGAAGCAGCAGTGGAGTATATGCAAAACGTTGGAATGAGTATCGAGTTGAAGAGATCTTGAGTATAGGATTTTTCCATGCTCATCCAGAGCTCTTCTACGAATGGGCCAGAGAGTTCTGGTACAAATTGGATTCCTACCAACCGAATGTAGTACATACCAGTCTAGCTACCTTGGAGAGAAAAGGCTACGTACGAGGTGTTTTCACACAAAACATTGATATGTTGCATAAAAAGGCAGGAAGCCGAAAATGTTATGAATTGCATGGGAGTGCCGAACACCACCACTGCACAAATTGCAACAGCTACTACTCCTATGCATCCATTGCCCCTATCGTATTGAACGGGGAAGTACCACGGTGTACTCAGTGTGGGTCTGTGATAAAACCGGATATAACCTTCTATGGAGAGAACCTTGATGCCTTGGTACTAGCCAAGGCATATGAGATGTTCAGCCATAGTGACCTTACACTTGTCCTGGGCTCCTCTCTGTTGGTACAACCTGCAGCAAACCTACCGTATCATTCATTGCAAAACAGCGCCTCACTGGTAATCGTAAACAAGCAAAAAACTGGATACGATCGTTCAGCTACGTTACAGTTCACTGACCTACAACAATTTGGTGAAGCACTTGAGGCGTTTGCAGAAACACTTGAGGAAAGAAAATCACAGGTTTAACTTTCGCTCTTACAGTTTTCCCCGTACAATAACGAATATGAAAGTTGTTGTCGCGGATGATGAGAGAAGAGTATGTGCCCTTATAGTTGCATTGATTGACTGGGATGGACTAGATCTACAGAACGTTGGGACTGCCTATGATGGATTGGAAGCTTTTGATGTAATCAAGCGAGAGAAGCCTGATCTGGTTATCACTGATATACGTATGCCAGGTCTCGATGGCTTGGAATTGATCAGCAAGGCAAAAGCACTATATCCAGATTTGCAATTCATTATTATCAGTGGCCATAAACAGTTTGACTATGCACAGAGCGCTATCAAATATGGTGTAGGCGAATACCTGCTGAAACCGATCAAGAAGCAGGAGTTGAACCAAACACTGCAAAGGATGAAGAAGCGATATAGTGAACAATCATCTTCGAAGGCCTTGCAGAAACAAGTAAAGGAAGACAGAGAGTATTTGAAGAGTACTAGTTTTTTATCATTCTTGAAGAGTAATGATCCGCAGATTCTCTCTCCCTGGATTACCGACAACACAGTGCTTCGTATCGGGATAATTGGTATACAGAGTCCATCAAAGGATCCAGTGGTTCAACTGCTTCAAGAAAAAGTGAGAACTGCTTTGGAAAGAGACTCCTTCAATGTCTGTCTTCAAGCATATCAAGGAGATCTATACCTATTTTATACCTATCAGAGTGAACAACGTTCTCAGGTAATTTTGGGGGCTGAGAATTTGGTTGAAATGCTCAAGGTTCAGGCTCAGATATTTCAAGATTTAAGATGTTCGATAGCTATGGGATTGGAGGTAACATCTCTTGATGATCTACCTCTATCGTTGTTATCAGCAAAACAAGCTCTAACAAGAAGATTGGTAGAAGGACATCATCATTTGTTTGAAGCCGAAGACTTGGAAAAATGTACCATTGATCCTTTCCTTCAAAGTGTAGCAGTTTCGTTCGAGAAATGTTGTGCTCAAGACAATCTGAATACTGATTATCTCACTTCAGATATATTTCGTACCTTGGAGAAACAACAGGTTTCCCTCTATACCACAGTGGAAGTGCTTCTCCAGTCCTACCGACAAGCCCTACAGTTTGCCAAAGAACAGTGTGCACAGGAGGATACAGTAGAGAACCATGAACAGGCAATGCTTGAAGCAGAATCTCTGGAAGCGGTAAAACTAGCCTACTGTAAGGCAATGCATACACTCCTAGTTCAGTATCGCGAGGCACGGGAAGTACTGGTTAGTAAACCCATAAGAATTTCTATAAACTATCTCCAAAAACATTATAAGGATGAGATGCTCAGTCTGGATCTTGTAAGTGAACAGGTACATCTCAACAGTTCCTATTTCAGTGCACTCTTTAAAAAGAGCATGGGTGTCGGTTTTAGTGACTATGTACTTGCCCTCAGAATCCAGGAGGCAAAACGTTTACTGGTGGATACAAATAAAGGGATAGCTGAGATAGCATTTGAAATAGGTTATCATGATCCGAAGCACTTTACGAAGTTGTTCAAAAAGAGTTGTCAGATTAAGCCTAATGAATACAGGAAGCTCTATGGCTGATACTTATCGATATCTAGAATCACGTATAATCCTTATTGCCTCTCTCTTTGTATTGCACGTCCTCCTTGTGCTTGCTGGTATGTTTCTCTACCTAGAGGAACGTATCCAGACACCACTGGTTCTTCTTTTCTCACTTGTAAGCTTTTTCATTCTGCTGGCTTTTAGTTATTGGTGGATAGTGCTGCCATATAGAAGAACAAAACATATCTGGCAGTTGTTTGCTACTGGATACACCTTTCGATCAATAATAGACGAACAAACCCCGTTAGCGAAGGAATTAGTTTCGGTCAATAGAACCTTGCAGACGGTGCTCAATAACGATCACTTAATGAATGCGAGCAAGCGTCAAGCTCAATTCTTGGCGCTTCAGAATCAGATTAATCCTCATTTCCTTTATAACACCTTGGAAGGGATTCGCAGTGAAGCACTGCTTGCTGGGCTAGATTCAGTTGCTACCATGACCGAAGCACTCTCCACATTTTTTCGCTATACCATTAGCAATGTAGAGAACTTGGTTACTCTTGGCCAAGAGCTTGAAAATACCAAGAATTACTTCTTTATCCAACAATTTCGTTTTGGCACCAGAATCAAGCTGAGTATAGTATTTGATGAGGAAGATACGAAAGACCTCCTCCTGTACCGTATCCCAAAACTCACTCTTCAGCCTATTGTCGAGAACTGCATCATCCATGGTCTTGAATGCAAGGTAGGGGAAGGCCATCTTTTAATTCGGTTGGAACGGACCCAATCCAGACTCATCGTTACCGTAAGTGATGATGGGGTAGGAATGGATCCTGATATGTTGGAGAAAATCCAGAGAGGGTTGAATATACGCAGTTTTGATTATGTGAAGCGAGAGGAGAAAGAAAGCGGAATCGCATTGGTGAATGTCAACAATAGAATCAAATTATTGTTCGGGGAGCAGTATGGTCTCACTGTAACCAGCCAGAAACAAGTGGGGACAGATGTAATCATCTCATTGCCAGCAAGCAAGCAGGAGAAAGCTGAATCATGAAAGAGGAAGTATTTCGTCTTGAACAGGTATCGCTTCCTCCGTTTTTACACGATATAAACATTCAACTTTTTAAAGGAGAGGTAGTTGGCCTAATAGGGGTGAATGCACTTGGTATCGAGGAACTGCTCACCATTTTCCAGAAGAACATCCCACTCCATTACGGACATGTTTACTGCCAAGAGCAATTGGTCAATGATTACCTCTCCAGCAATCGTAAAGAGAATAATGTAGCGGTGATTGATCGTAAGAGTATGCTTATCGATAATCTGAGTGTTGAGGAAAATCTCTTTATCCTCAGAAAAGGAAGTAAGCAACATCTTATCAAATATAAACTACTTTCTTCACAGATGCAGCAACTGCTGGCACCATTCCACCTTGAAATCAGTAACAGAACTCTAGTGAGTGACCTTTCTTCTTTTGAGAAGCTGGTGATACAATTTGTTAAGGCCAAACTATCCAGAAGTAGCTTAGTCATTCTCAAGGATATTTCTACCTTCGTCAGTGAGATGGATTTGGCAAAGCTGCAACCGATTCTTACCTATTTCATACATGAAGGAATGACATTCCTCTATGTATGTAATCACCACCAAGAAGCTTTTCGTTTCTCACACCGATGTTATCTTATGCGAGAAGGTAAAATTATCAAACACCTATATCCTGATCAGATGAATGACAGGGTGATCAACCAATACGCCTATGAATTCAAGGAATCCATCGAAGAAGGGAAGCGACAGGAACAATATATCCAGAGACCTATCTCAGAAGGCTATTTTAAAATCAACCACCTCTCCTATCGTAACATAAAAGATATACATCTTCAAATCGAAAAAGGCGAAACAGTAGTGCTCATGGATAGTGAAAATCTTATTTTGGAACAACTATTTTCATTGTTGAAGGGTGAGACAGAACCTGAATCAGGAAGCATTTTGTTGGAAGGGAAAAGACCTACAATCTCCGATCGCTCCATCGCACTGGTTCCAGCAAAACCTGAACAAAGTCTCATTTTTCCACAACTCACGGTATTGGACAATCTGTTATTCACCAGTGACCATAAGGTGCCGTATCTTTGGTTGACGCGGAAACGTAGAGTTGCACTTGGCCACGATTTGGAAGAACCCTTTGGAGAATCAATAACTGAAACCTCAGCAGAGGAGTACTCCCAGTCCTATAAATTAAGATTGGTGTATCAACGATTACTCCTCCAAAAACCTACATTTCTTTGTGCTGTACAGCCATTCGCTTCGATAGATATGTATCAACGAATCGAGTTGATTTCCACCTATGACCTATTGAAACAACGAGGAACTACCATCCTTATCCTCGCAGTCTCACTATCTGATACACTGCAGATTGCAGACCGTCTGTTGCTGTGTAAGGATGGAATGATTGATCGACAACTACTGCGTCATGAATTTTCCCAATATCGAGGTTTTGCGGGATCAATTCCTCAATAATCCAAAAAAATTCCACCTCTTTCCAAAGAAAGCGCACCTATCTAGCTAGCTATTCCCATGCAACACTTACATACATGAATGATCAACCATACATCGTAGAAATGGAACATATTACCAAGACCTTTCCAGGTGTAAAAGCATTGGATGATGTCCAGTTCCGCTTAAAGGCTGGCCAGGTTATGGCATTACTTGGGGAAAATGGGGCTGGGAAGTCCACATTAGTGAAAATCCTCAGCGGAGTATACACCAGGAACAGCGGAACAATGAGGTTGTTTGGAAATACGATTGAAGGCGATCTTACTCCCAAACAAGCTCAAGAACTAGGAATATCGATCATACATCAAGAATTGAATATGTGTTCCCATCTCACTGTCTGTCAGAATATTTTCCTTGGACATGAACAGACAACAGGGAGATTGCTAGACAACAAAAGTATGCGTAGCCGGGCGAAGGAAGTATTGCAATCTCTTGATATTGACCTTGATCCTGACATGCTTGTTGGTGACTTGGCAGTATCGAAACAACAGATGGTGGAGATTGCAAAGGCTCTGCAATCAAATGCAAAGGTACTAATTATGGATGAGCCCACCAGTGCATTGACTAGTGTGGAGATTAACCAACTCTTTCGGCTAATCAAGGGCCTAAAAGAGAAGGGGGTGGGAATCATTTATATCAGTCACCGTCTGGAAGAGTTGCAACATATCATTGATACAGTAACCATAATGCGGGATGGAAGATTCATTCTTGAAAAACCCTTTCCTGACCTTACCATGAACCAGATTATCGCACATATGGTAGGAAGGGAAATTAAGGAGAAATTCCCCAGAATCCCTGCTCATCAAGGGAAAAAACTATTCAGCGTACAAAATCTGTGTGCCGGTCCATTGGTACGGGAGATAAATTTTGATGTTTACGAGGGTGAAATACTCGGTTTTGCTGGATTGATGGGAGCTGGACGTACTGAGATGACGAGAGCCATTTTTGGTGTAGATCCAAAAGACCAAGGCCTTATAACTGTTAACGGAACGGAAGTTACTATCAATTGTCCAGAGGATGCAATACGACATGGTTTGGTGCTTGCTCCTGAAGATAGAAAGAAAGACGGAATCTGCGTCAAGCTCTCAGTGAGAGAAAACATTGCCTTGCCTAACCTTGACTTGCTTTGCTCCAAGGCTGGTGTTGTTAATCGCAAGAAAGAAGCCGAAATGGTCAACAAAGCTATTAAGGACTTGAAGATCAAGCTTGCAAATGCAGAGGTCGATGCTTCTTCCTTGTCAGGAGGAAACCAACAAAAGGTAGTAGTGGGTAAGTGGCTTGCCAGAAATAGTAAAGTAGTTATCTTTGATGAGCCAACACGTGGAATAGATGTTGCTGCAAAAGTTGAGATCTATCAGCTTATGAATCAGTTAAAGGAGTCAGGTATTGCGGTAATGTTCATATCCAGTGAGATGCCGGAAATCCTTGGTTTTAGTGACAGAATTTTAGTAATGTGTGATGGCAGGATAACTGGTGAATTAACTCGTGAGAATGCAACACAGGAAAAGATACTTGCACTTGCAACACAATTTGAAAATAAATTTGAGAACCAGGTAGGGTGAGGGAAACGATATGGTAACGTATATTGAAAAACCGTTCAAACGGTTGATGGGAATACGGGGAATAGGACAAGTACTGACCGTAACCGCTGGTCTTGTTGTTTTGAGTGTTATTTTTGGGATAATGAACCCAATATTTTTCTCATCCCGTAATGTGGCAAACTTGCTTCGTCAGATTGCCCCAATACTGCTTATTGGAATCGGACAATCCTACGTACTGATTACTGGAAATATCGACCTTTCCATTGGTTCTGTAGTAGGCATGAGCACGATGATCAGCGCTACTCTCATGACAAAAGGAGTGAATCCTTGGTTGGCTGTATTGCTAACTATCGTTGCATGCCTTGGAGTGGGATTGTCAAATGGTCTGCTCGTGTCATTTGCGAAATTACCTCCATTCATTGCCACGTTGGGAACCATGACAATAGCCCGAGGCATAGCGCAGATAGCAAACAACAATTACAATACCGATTCAATCGGAGAAGCAGCACAAGGCCTTCGTGACTTCTTCTATTATGGAAAGACTTTTGGACTCTATAACACTATCTGGATTGCTCTGGTACTCTGGATTATCTTCAACTTCATCCTCACCCGTACAAAGACAGGCCGGCATATTTATGCAATAGGGTCCAACGCAGAGGCAGCTAGACTCAGTGGTGTTAACTTGGTTTCTACAACAACTAAAGCTTATCTAGTTTCTGCTTTTGTCTCCTGTGTTGTAGGCCTTATCACCACCGCTACCAGTGGAATGGGTACCATGGATGCAGGTAATACCTATGAGCTGTACGCTGTTGCTGCCTCGGTGATAGGTGGAGTTTCCACCCTTGGAGGGCAGGGAATGCTCTTTGGTACAGTGATTGGTGCTTCTATTTGGGGCGTTCTTCAGAACGGTCTGCAATTTGCAGGAGCCCCGGTTGCCATCAGGAATATAGTTATTGGAATCATTGTCGTCATCTCGGTATTGCTTGATGTCATCGTCCGCTCAGGCAAGAGTTCCCGGAAGAAACGGACGGAAGCAAGTGTTTGATCATAATCACCTTAGGTGAGAAATAGTAAAGGAGAGTATTAGTATGAAGAAACTGAGTATGGTACTATTGGTACTGCTGATTGCAGGGTCACTGTTCGCACAGGGCGCAAAAGAGGATTCTTCTGCCTACAAGATTTATCTGATCACAATGGATCAGATGGACCAGCACTGGGTAAATGTGGACAAGGGTGCACAGAAAGCAGCAGAGGAATTGGGCTCCGTTGATTACAAATGGTTGGCTCCCGATGTAAAGGACGATGCTAAGCAGATTGAGAGCATCAACAATGCAGTTGCAGGTGGTGCTGAGGCCATTCTTCTGGCTGCAAATGGTCCGAATGCAGTAACTGCTGCACTAAAAGAAGCTGAAGAAGCTGGAGTTACCATTGTCTATGTTGACTCGGCAGCAAACTTCCCCGCAGTACAGACGCTGGCAACAGACAACACTGCTGCAGGGACTACAGCAGGTGAGGAGATGCTTGAGGCATTGAAAGCTAAGGGCGTAAATGCTGGAAAGATTGGAGTAATCTCCGTTAACAGTGCAACGGCCTCCACTGTTGCTCGTGAAACGGGTTTCCGTAAGGCCTTCGAGGGTACTTCCTTTGAAATCCTAGAGACCCAATACTGTAATGGTGATGCTGCTGTATCAAAGGACATGAGTGCAAACTTTATTACTCAAGGTGTGGTTGGTCTTTTCGGAGCCAATGAAGGATCCACAGTTGGTATCGGAAACGCAATTGCTGAAGCAGGAACTAGTGTCATCGGTGTTGGATTTGACAAGAGTGATATGATTCTTTCATTGATCAAGAGTGGTCATATTCTTGCAACCATGGCACAGAACCCTGATGTAATGGGATACGAAGGTGTAAAGACTGCCTATCGTGCATTGAGTGGCGAGGCTATCTCCCAGGACTATGTAGATACCGGCGTTTCTGTACTGACAAAAGAAAACCTGTAAAAATACAGTTAAGTTGAACCAAGCAAGGGGGGCATAAGCCCTCCTTGCCTTCTTTGTAAATTCTGAGTATAGTAAAGATACCTCAAGGGATTAGTCCCATTGGGGGTGTTTCGGTTTCGACTGGCGGAAGATCAGGCCAGTGGCTGCAAGCGGAGCGCCAACTCCTAAAACTAGCAAAAACATTTAACTGCCAAAAAAGAAGACGAAGTCTCCTTCGAAGCAGAATACGCTCTCGCTGCGTAACAGCACGAGGACGTACAGGCCCGTCTGCTGCCGCTCTTAAGCAACGGATACCTGTAAAAGTAAGAGCTTACCCAACCCAGTGCCTATGGGGGGAGGGGACATTAAAGTAGGCTACAAAGAGTGGACGTTTTGCCGGTGAACCTAACGCACTTTGGAAAATTTGATCACCAGCTAAGCTTGTAGACGTCCCTGGGTGGCACGTTAGGACGGGGGTTCGAATCCCCCCACCTCCAGAAACACGACCCGTCTTCTTCGGTAGGCGGGTTTTTTACGTAAAGCAACCAAACATTCAAAGCTCCTTACACTGAATTAGGAAGAAGTTGGAAGTTAT
>Ga0265294_10011098_pt1 | contig 10162 bp, 5 predicted proteins | sample MunlanPumphouse3_FD_192504 | JGI IMG/M metagenome (GOLD analysis project Ga0265294, IMG submission 192504) | Groundwater microbial communities from a municipal landfill in Southern Ontario, Canada - Pumphouse #3 | ecosystem: Environmental > Aquatic > Deep subsurface > Groundwater | place...
AGAAGTGCGAAAAATTGATGTTCTTTTGTGAAGCGTAGCGAAACCAAAGAACATCAATAGGTTTCAAATAGCAATAACAAAAAAAAGAGACTTTATTTTGGTAAAGAGTCCCTACAAACATGCGACCCCTACGGGGTCATGTCAGAGAATTTACAAACTGATAAGGCAAACTCAAAATTGTTGCAAAGCAACAATGCAGACCCGCCTTGGCTGATGAGGTTTTGACGCAGCGGAAGACTTTTTTGTTACTTTTCTAATCATAAAAAAGTAAAAGAAGAAATTCTCAACTCTTTATTGTATTTTCGCAATGCTAATGAATCTACGGAATTTATCTTTAAAATATATATCGTTATTTCTCAGAGCTAAATTCAAAAAAAACATATATCTTTGCATCTTAAAAAACGAAAAAGCATGGGCATATTTTCATTTTTCTCCAAAAAAAATAAGGAGCAGGATAAAGTTCAGGAAAAACAGGAGCTTAACGAGGGCTTAAAAAAAACAAAAGAGAGTGTCTTCTCTAAGTTGAGTAGGGCAATTGTCGGAAAATCTAAAGTTGATGATGAAGTGCTTGATAATTTAGAAGAGGCATTGGTAACTTCGGATGTTGGCGTAGATACTACATTGAAAATTATTGATAGAATTCAAAAGCGTGTAGCTCGCGACAAGTTTTTAAACACCTCCGAGCTTAATTCCATATTAAAAGAGGAAATTGCGGGACTGCTGTCGGAATCATCGCAAAATGATAATGATAACTGCGGCATCCCTGATACGGACGAGCCTTATGTTATCATGGTAGTTGGTGTTAATGGAGTAGGTAAGACTACTACTATCGGGAAACTTGCCAACATGTTTAAGAAGGCAGGGCTTTCTGTGATGCTTGGTGCTGCCGACACTTTTAGAGCTGCGGCTGTCGACCAGCTTAAGATATGGGCAGAGCGTGCCGGTGTGCCAATAGTGTCGCAGGGTATGGGTGCCGACCCGGCTTCCGTGGCTTACGATACAGTGGCTTCAGCTAAAGCCAATAATGTCGATGTCGTTATTATTGATACCGCCGGTCGTCTGCATAATAAAGTTCATTTGATGAACGAGTTGTCTAAGATTAAAAAGGTGATGCAGAAAGTTATTCCTAATGCTCCACAGGAAATTTTACTCGTCATAGACGCTTCTACCGGACAAAATGCAATTGAACAAACTAAACAGTTTACTCAGGCTACCGATGTTAATGCTCTCGCTATTACCAAACTCGATGGCACTGCTAAAGGCGGTGTCGTATTAGGAATATCCGACCAGTTTAAAATTCCAGTGAAATACATCGGCGTGGGCGAAAAAATCGATGACCTCCAACTCTTTGATAAATACCAATTTGTGGAAACTTTGTTCTCAATAGAATAATTCTTTGTCTAATAATGTTTTGTCAAATAATATGTTTTTACGATGAAAAATAATACACCGCAAATATTTACCAATGTCGATATTATTGATGCTGCCAGCGATGGCAACGCTGTAGGCAAAACCGCCGATAACCTGATTTTGTTTGTGCCTTATGGCGCTCCCGGCGATAATGTTGATGTGCAAGTTACCAAAAAACGTAAATCTTTTAAATACGGTAAAATTATCGCCTTTAACAAGTTGTCAGAGAATAGGGTAGAACCTAAATGCGAGCATTATACTATGTGTGGCGGCTGTAAATGGCAACACCTTAATTATAAATCGCAACTGTTCTTTAAACAAAAACAAGTGGCAGATGCCCTTACAAGAATAGCAAAAGTTAATGTTGATGATGTTTTACCTATTCTGCCTTCTGATAATACAGAGTATTATAGAAATAAGTTGGAGTTTACTTTTTCCGACTTTCGCTGGATGCCCGAAGGTGAGTTTAAATCCGGCGAACCTCGCAACCTCAACGGCTTGGGATTTCACCTGCCGGGCATGTTCGACAGAGTTATTGATGTTAAAAAATGTTATTTGCAAGCATATCCATCTGACGACATCAGACTTTTTGTGAAAAATTACGCCTTGGAGCATGAACTGACTTTTTATAACGTCAAAACTCATTCCGGCTTGCTCCGTAATCTGATGATAAGACAGTCTAATACCGGCGGACTGATGGTGGTATTGGTGGTAAACTATAACGCTGAAAAAGAGTTTCTTCCATTATTGAGCGAGTTGCAAAATGCCTTCCCGCAAATTACCTCGCTGATGTATATCATAAATGATAAATTTAATGATGATTATGCCGACAGAGATGTGAAATTATTTTACGGTGAAGACCATCTTGTGGAAGAAATGGAAAACTTTAAGTTTATTGTCAGTCCTAAGTCTTTTTATCAAACTAATCATGAACAAGCTTATAAATTGTATAAAGTAGCACGCGAATTTGCCAACTTGACCGGTAAGGAAATTGTTTACGATTTATATACAGGAACAGGAACTATCGCTGTTTTTGTTTCAGCAAAAGCTAAAAAAGTTGTTGGTATAGAGTATGTTGAACAAGCTGTTAATAATGCTGTCGTAAATGCCGAGATTAATGGTATTAATAACCTTTCTTTTTTTACCGGAGATATGGCAAAGATATTAACCGAAGACTTTATTGCAAAAAATGGAACTCCTGATGTGATTATTACAGACCCGCCGCGTGCAGGAATGCACCCTGATGTCATTAATCAAATTTTAAAATGCAGCCCTGAACGGATAGTTTATGTGAGCTGTAATCCTGCAACGCAAGCACGCGACATAGCCCTACTCTCAGAAAAGTATGACGTTAAAAAAGTACAACCGGTAGATATGTTCCCTCATACACAACATGTAGAAAACGTAGCCCTACTCGAACTAATCACTAACCACTAACCACTAACCATTATCCATTATCCATTATCCATTATCCATTATCCATTGTTCATTGTTCATTATCCATTGTTCATTGTCCATTATTCACTTTCCTCTTTTTACTGAAAATATCGGAGAATTTATTGAATTCAGTGTAATATGATAAGCCAATGCCCTGAGTGTACGGCGCATGTTCTTCTAATACATTAAATTCGTTAGACCTGTTGAATGCTTTTACCCTTAATTTTCCATCTTGAGTGATTTTGTACTCTATAATTACATCACCAACAATGTTACTCGCTGTTTGTGTGGTCTGCGAATTGTAATTCTGTACGCCGATGTTGCCGTCAATTATCAGCCTGTTGTTGAAAAGCTCTGTTTTCATCACTATTTCCCATTCTTCCGGAGTTACTTCGTTGCCGGGATTGTAATTGACACCTAAGTCTAAATTGTTGCTTATCATTGATAACCAAGATGATATCTGGCTTGATATAAAACTTAAAGAACTTGCACCGATGCCACTTGATAAAGATGTATTGTTAGAACTGAAATTGAACGATTTAAAAACTAATAACGAGAATACTTGCTGACTGACTTCTGTCTGGTCATTCATGTCGAAAGCAGCAAAAACGAGGTCTTGTATGTCTTTGTCTACATTAGGTAACTCTAAATCGAAACTGATGGTTGGGTTTGCTAACACGCCCGAAAAGTTGATGATGCAGTTTATCGGGATGCGTTGTTCCATAATAGACTGGTCGGTGATTGTCGGTATGCCTTCTAAAGAAGCTCTTAGCTGATAAATTGCCTGCAAATTCATGGTCGCATTCATTGGGTCACCATTGAAAATTAATGAGCCGCCTTCTTTGATTGTGAAATCACGTCCGACTATGCTCTGGAAATTGACGTTGAAATTTCCGGCTGTGACGTAATAGTCGCCTAATACAGAGTATGTCCCGTCTTTTTTCTGAGTGTAGCTGATTTCGCCACTGCCATTGATGTTCATCTCTCCAAAAGAATATGGCAAGTAAATGTTCAGCTGCGTATTAGGATTGATGTTGGCTTTTGCCGATATTGTGTAGAAGTTGTCTTTTACTTTGTTGGCTTTGTTATTATTTGTAATGCTGTCAGCACTGCTTTTACCTTCATTGAAATGTATAAATGAATGTTGAGATGCTGTCTTGTTAGACGATATCGCTATGTTTATTTCTGTTGCAGCACCTGTCGTAACATTGGCGTTGATTTTCATATCCTCCAAAGACCCTTGTAAGGCTGCTGTCCCCGATAAATACGTCTTCCCGTATACAACTTGCTCTAATGTTGGCTGCATGTTGTCAAGAAAGATAAAATCTTCAAACTTGGTATTTAAGGATAAAACCAAATCTTTCCAATTATTATGATATATACTGCCTGATAAGTCAAATGACTTGCCATAGTTGTCGTAAACCTTAAAAGCATCAAAAGATATGTGGTCTGAATAAAAGTCGACAGAATTTGAAAAATTGTATTTCGCACCTGTGAAATTTATGGCTAACGATGTTTGCTTAAAGTCAATAGAACCTTGCAATACAGGCGATTTTAAAGTGTTTTGTATACTTAAATTTCCGGAAACACTACCACGTAAGTTATTAGCAAAATTGTTAATTAACGGATTAATTAAACTTATGTCAAAGTTATGAACTCCTAATTTACCGTTAATGTCACCATCTGACGTAAAAGGATAGTATGTTGCAGTTAAACTTATAACAGTATCTACAAAATTACTTACAGCTTTATATATGTGCGTGTTGATGTTTATCCCTTTTGTTTCGTTATTCCATTCACTGTTAAAAGACATGTCTCCAATCATTTTGTCGTTAAATAATAAGTCGTCAATGGCAATATCTGCAACTATATATGGATTATTGTTGGTCTTTTGCAGTTTTATGTTGCCATCAATGATACCGTTGAGTTTAATGTCTTTAGGTGTAAATAAATTTACAGGAGCAATGTTTAAGTTGCTGAAATATGCTTGTATGGAATCATCAAAATTTTTAGAGTAATAACCGTCTGCAATTAAAAAAGTGCTGTCACTTTCTATCTTTAAATTGTTCAATGCCAAGTAATCAGGATTATATACAATGTCTTTGGCACTTGTGATTTTGTATTTGTTTTTTTGAAGAGAAATATATGTGTCTTCAGGAAAATTCAATAAAATATCAGGATAATTTTTAAAATTAACTAACATGGAAATTTTGCTGTCAGTATTATATGATGTGTCAACCCATGCTAATCTGAAAAAGGCAGTGTCACGATATGCTTCATTGAACAATGAAAGGTTTGAAAAATCAATAAATTCACTTTGGGTTATTTCGTCACTTAGTGATAAGTGATTGATATGTAAATTGTTACTTAATTTTGTCGAATCTAATTTAGAAAAAATATCTATGTTGCTCAATTTGGTTTCGTTGAATGATATATTATTGGTTTTCAATGAGAATGTTAAATCGCGTAAGTTGTTCATATCCAGCGAAATGTCTATATTATCATTGATTGTTATATTGTCTGACAATAATTTTGTAAAAGTTTCGGGCTGTAGAACATCTATGTCTATATGTAAGTTTTTACTTTTTATTGCTTGTGAATTTTCAGATGTATATTTACTTGGTACAAGGTATGCCGCTATGTTGTTAATAATGTATGGTAATTCTTCATAAACAAAGTCACCGTTGATATTAACTTTTAAAGGCTCTGCAATAACGGAAACAGTTTTAGTGCTGTCAGCAAACTCTTGATTGACGAAAATATTGCCAATATTATTGGTATATCCGTTTCTTTTAATTGTAAGGTTGGATACGTTGATTTGTGCGTTTAGGCTGTCTAAGTTTAAGCCGTTGATGTCAGCATTTATGAAGCCGGCGGCAGAATATTGCGATGTGCTTGATAATAGCCCTAACTTGTTGAAATTCACGTGATTGAAATCAATGGAAATGTTGGTGATAGGTCTGGTGAGGTCGAAAAGATGGTTTAGATTGAATTGTAAAATAATATTTTCATTAAATACTTGTATTGCCGAATTTAATACTTCTCCATCGTTGCTAATATCAAAAGTCAAGTCGTTAATTGTAGCTTCGGGGAGCTTGATTTTGGTAACAACGCCATCTGCCGTGTATTGTTGCGGAATGAATTTTTCTGCTACACTGTTAAAATTAATAGAAGCATCAATGGTAGAAATGTGAGAAGTGATATCTAACAACTTACCAATTTCGATTTTGGAACCGTTTAATTTGACGTTGAAATTGTTGTATTTTTCGTCAATTTTGTTGTAGTCAATATCTGCTATAATATTTCCAAGGTCGGTTTTGATGTCGGCTTGTGTAGAGAAATCATCGAATTTTCCGAAGAAGTTGCCATTTAAATTTATAAAGCCCAACTGTTTGATGATGTCCGGCAACACTAAATGATAAGGAGTATCGACATTTTTTTGAAAAACGGGGACATTAATTTGCGTTATATTGTTATAGTCAGTGGTGAATTTTTCTATGTTAAGCCCTAACTCCATGTCTTTTGTGTCGACATTCCTTAGAAATACGTCTCCTGCATAATACGTCTTGTCTTTATAATGTAAATCTATGTTGGTGATGTCCATGTGATTAACCGGACCTCTGACTTCAGCTTCAAGGTCAAAAAGGTTGTCAGCACCGGCTAATGTTGATGTAAAACGGCTGATGTCTATCAAGTTGATATTGGAGCCATCTCTAACAGTGCCTATAATTTCAACAGAATCAGTGAAATGCGAATAACCTTGAAAATTTCTGTAATTGAAAATCAGGTCAAGGTCGGCATCGGAGTTTGGCGTGTGAAAAACAGTGCCTATAGAGCGTAATGTTGTCGAACTTATTGTAAAATCCGAGTTGAAAGAATTGATGATGAAACCGGCTTGCTCTTTCAAGGAAATGTTTAATATTTTTAATGATACACTGTCGTTGATGACGGTGAGGTCCATAAATTCGCCATAAAACTCTGTTACGTCTATATCATTAAAGTCCGTCTCTAAATTTCTGTTTGTATAATTGCAATCTTTGTATTGATATTCCCAATTGTATACTTTTATATAGTCAGCTAAGACGTAAATAGGTTTGTCGTTTTTTTTAGACGTTTTATTTTTTTTAGACGGAAACATCATTTTTACATTAGATTTAGCATCATTAGGATATTTTATGTGGTCGAAATCCAAATCCTTTACGATAACTTCTTTAAGATGAAAGTATTTGTTTTTTAATGATATTTTTCTGACTTTTATGTATATATAGCTTGATGATAAAAGGTTGTTGTTGTTTCTGTCTTTGATTTGCAGGCTGTCTATGATTAAAGTGTTAAAATGAGAAAAATGTAATTTATCAAAAGAAATAGGCACATTAATTTGCTCACTTACATAATTGATTGTTATCTTTGCAGCTCGATTTTGAATTGCCGGAATTTGGAACAAAATAGTTGCTGTCACTAAAAAAGCAATTAGCGAGACAATGATGATTCCAAGTGTGCGGAATAGAATATTAAAGAATTTTTTTTTCAATTTTATAAAAATGAGCGTTTACATTTTAGGTATAGAGTCATCATGTGATGATACATCGGCAGCCATTATGGAAGACACGACAGTGTTGGCTAATGTTATTGCTAATCAGGAAGTTCACCGTCAATATGGTGGTGTTGTTCCTGAACTCGCATCGCGTGCTCACCAGCAAAATATTGTCCCCGTGATAAGCCATGCTTTTCAGGTAGCAAATATAAACAAAAAAAATTTATCCGCAATAGCTTTTACGCGAGGTCCCGGATTATTAGGCTCTCTTCTCGTAGGTGTCTCATTTTCAAAGGCTTTGGCGATAGGCTTAGACGTTCCGCTCATAGAAATAGACCATATTAAGGCTCATATTTTAGCTCATTTTGTTCAGAAAAAAGACAAAATTAAAGAAGTTCCGGAATTTCCGTTCCTGTGTTTAATAGTTTCCGGCGGTCATACACAGATTGTTTTGGTCGAAGATTATGATAATATGACCGTTATAGGCTCTACTATTGATGATGCCGCCGGCGAAACTTTTGATAAGGCGGCTAAAATTATGGAACTTGGCTATCCGGGCGGTCCGCTTATCGACAAGTTGGCAAAAATCGGTGACGAAAATCACTTTAAATTCGCAAAACCGCATGTCGCCGGTTATAACTACAGCTTCAGCGGCTTGAAAACCTCTTTTCTTTATTTCCTTAGAGATGAACTGAAAAATAATCCCGCTTTTATAGAAGATAATAAAGCCGATTTGTGCGCTTCTCTGCAAAAAACAATAATAGACATACTAATTGGCAAATTGATGCTCGCCGCTAAAGAAACCGGCATCAAGTCGATAGCAATTGCCGGCGGCGTCTCGGCAAATTCAGGCTTGAGAAACGCTGTTATCAACTTGTCGGAGATGTATAATTGGAAACCTTTTATTCCAGAGTTTGAGTTTACTACCGACAACGCCGCTATGATTGCTGTCGCCGGCTATTTTAAATATATGTCAGGCAATTTCTCAAATCAAACAGCTAAACCTTACTCAAAATCTTCTTGCAAAATTAAATGATATTATAGCCGTAGATAATTCTTAATATATTGATTAATACACATTTACAATGTTGTAGATGAACTTGCGCTGGTCGTAGTCTTTGTTCATCAACTTGTATAATTCAAATAATATCGGAAATTCGTTCTCCGGATAATTGACGATTTTCTCGTCTCTTAGCTTTTCATAAAAAATGTTTAATGACCGCTTGCCTTCTAATACTACATTGCCCGAAATTAAATCTTTGATGAAGCCTTTGCCGATAAATAATCCCATAGTCCTGTTTCTGCTTAAGTCGTTTAATGATGTGAGATTGAAATCACCGTAACCGCAGTATTTGAAAATAGTTTCTTCGTTACCGCCAAATGTTAAAAGTGCTTTGCGATATTCTTTGAACATCTTTGTCGACACTAAAAATCTTACATTGGCAGAGTCAAAGTGTGCATCTACAACACCCATGATTATTGCATAAATATTCTTTAAAATACTGACTAACTCAACGCCTAAAATGTCATCAGAATAATCTAATTTAATATTTGTTCCTGTCGTCAGTGATTTGAAATATTCAAAAACTTTGACATCTTTTGATGCAAATGTATAACCGGTGGGCATGTTGTTAAGGACTTCAATGGCAAATGACGGTCCTTTCATAACAGCAATCTCATTAGGAAACATCGTCGATAAATATGTAGATATAATCCGATTGTTTTCGCCAAAACCTTTGGCTAAGTTAATCAATAAGGCATCTTCAGGAATGAATTTTTTTATTGATGTCGTGTAACTTATTAATACTGAAGATGGTAATGCAATCAATATGACATTTGCTCTCTCCAAAACGGCATTGTTGGTCGTGGCTTTCAGCTGTTTATTTAGCTTTATATTCGGAAAATAACTTTCATTTATTTGCTTTTGATTGATGCTTTCTACAACATTTTTTTCAATGGATAATAATCTTACGGCTAAATCCTGATTTTTACTTAGCGTATTGGCTATGGCTGTTCCAAAAGCTCCTGCACCAATTACTACTATAAGAGTTTTTTTATGTTCTTCTGTCATTATTTTATTTGTTGAAAAAACAATTGCAAAGATAACATTAAAAATTACGAGTATACATAAATATGTCTGAAAAATATTGTAAACGTATATTTCGTAGATTTATTAGCATTGCGAAAATACAATAAACAATTAGTTTTGAGCTTCATTGCGAATAAACTAAAAAACATTAAATTTGCAAACTAAAATTACAGCTATGTTAACTGATGATATTTTTGATGATATAAGACCGTTTAACGATGATGAAATGCCTGAAGCTATCAGCTTTTTGTCTAAGAGTCAAGAAGTTGCAAATATTGTAGATTATCTTTATCCGGATAAAGATAATAACGTTTTTATGAAGAAACTTTCTTGTATTAAAACTATAGATGAGTTACAGATGGAGATTGTTTTTCCAATAGTTAGAGATGTTTTGAAAAAAACGACTTCTGCTGTTGTTCAAGATGGTTTGAATAAACTATCAAAGGAAAAATCTTATCTGTTTATCAGTTGCCATAGAGATATTGTGATGGATCCTTGTATCTTGGAGTTTTTATTGGTTGATAATGGTTTTAAAACATCAAGTATTTCTTTTGGCGATAATTTGTTGCTCTCACCGGCATTACGCTATATTGCCAAGTGTAATAAGATGTTTACCGTTAAACGTGGTGATAGTCTTAAAAATTTGCTGCAACATTCCAAAGTATTGTCAATGTATATAAGAAATCAGATAA
>Ga0265294_10011099_pt1 | contig 10162 bp, 10 predicted proteins | sample MunlanPumphouse3_FD_192504 | JGI IMG/M metagenome (GOLD analysis project Ga0265294, IMG submission 192504) | Groundwater microbial communities from a municipal landfill in Southern Ontario, Canada - Pumphouse #3 | ecosystem: Environmental > Aquatic > Deep subsurface > Groundwater | place...
CCACAGGTGTGCTTTTATCAGAAAGTGAAGCCATGGATCCGATTATCGAAAACAATATAAGTATTCCCAATACCATGGCGAGCAGAGACCCGACAAAGGTCCCGGCAATGATCTTTAGAAAATTTTTCATGGATTATTCAATTTCTAACAAAAATAGTTAAAAACAGCCGGAAATAAAACAACTTAGTGGAAAAGAATGTGAAAAATTACTCCTTTCTCAGACGGTAACCTACACCTCTTATGTTCTCTACATAAACACCGGTTCCGGCAATCTTTTTCCTCAGATGAGAAGCAAGAGCCTCAAGGGATTTTTTTGTGTCAATATCCTTGTCCTCCCAGATTGCGGTTACAAGGTCCTCTACTTTGCATATCTGATTGTAGTTGTTGCAGAGGATATGAAGTAACCGGTTTTCGTAAAAAGAGAGGGTTATTGAGGAGTTGTCAGGATTGATAAGGCTTCTCTCCTCAGGAGAATAGTTTAATGTTCCAAGTGTAAAAATCTCGTTGTTTTTTGCCGACACCTGTATACACTTCTGCACTCTTATAAGCAATTCCCTGAGTCCAAAAGGTTTTTTCAGGTAATCGTTGCAACCTATCTCAAATCCGTTGGCAACACTGTTGTCGTCACTAACTGAGGTTATGAAAATTATTGGGATACTTTTGTCCACAACTCTGATAAGCCGTGCAAGTTCAAATCCGTCCATCTCAGGCATATTGACATCAAAGAGGCATATGTCAGGATGGAATGAGTTGTACTGTTCAAGAGCAGCCCGGCCGTCATTGACAAATGAGATCTGATAGCCGTTCATCTTTAAAAACTCACCCATAGCGTAGCCGAAATTCAATTCGTCATCAGCCAGAAGAATTCTCTTTCCCATGATCCCTGTTATTAAATAATAGTGTAAAACAACTCCCTTTACCTGGTTCACTCTCCAGTTCTATCTTCCCCTTATGGGATTTTACCACCCACATTACATAATTGAGACCCAATCCGAATCCTTTCCCCTTCTGTGAATGTTCCTTTCTGTTTACCCGGTAGAACTTTTCAAAAATTTTGCCCTGTTCCTCCCTGGGAATACCTAATCCGTTATCTTTTACGGAAACATAATAATATTTATCCCTCACTCCACATTCAATTTCTATCTCGGCAGGATCTCCTGAATATTTTACTGCATTATCAATAAGATTACCTATTGAATTTGATATGTGAAGCTTGTCTCCAAAAACCGTCAGGCCCTGTTTCTGCTCTGAAAAGGATATGGATATCTTCTTGATTGTACTCAGGTTATGCCGTGCAATGTGTGGTTCAATAGCTTCGTATAATCCAAAGGCTGATTTGTTAAGAGGGTTGGACTTTTTCTCAAACTTGTTAATGTCCAGGATTTTTTCAATCAAACCATTCAGAAAATATAGCTGCTCCTTTGCTTTCCCAAGAAAATAGGAGGAGGATTGTTTATCTGCCATCTCCCCGACCTCCAGATTGGTAATGGATGATTGGAGCGGAGATCTGAGTTCGTGAGTAAGGAAGTGTGTGATGTTCTCTTTAAACCTTGCTATTGAGAGCTGTTTCATCAGCATTCTTGCCTGCATGATAATACTCATCAGAATAAAGATTGTAAGAGCAAGGGAGATAGAGAGTATGGTGAGAAGATCACCTTTATAGACTGAGCGGGGATAAAAGATCTCTGCATCCACCTGCAAATCCTTGGAGAGGGAAAGAGGTTTTGAAATGAGAAAAGAGGAGGATATCAGAGGGAATCTCCCTTTTCTGCCCAAATCAAAATATCTGTTGTAGGATGTGTCACTGCTGGTGTAGTTCAATTTAAAACTTGATGCTTTTCCTGCCTTGTCCATCAGGTGTGAGAAATGAGCAGTGAGAGTGTCAAGATTCAGCGGGAAACTGTTTTTATAAGCCTCCTGCAGGATATCTTCCATTGATATCCCGGTGAGTGTTTCATCACTTTTAAAATCTATTGACTGAGACGGTTCGGATTTTTTTTCCGGATCAACAAGGGTATTATTGGAAAATGTTACACGAAAATTGTCTTTTTCTTCAAGAATAACTACTCTTGAATAGAGCTCACTGTTTATAGCCTCATACAGTATCTTTTCCGTACCCGACCGGAAGTTATTCATCTCATTATCAATTATTCTAAACAACCAAACCCCCTGGAGAACCAAAAGGAATAATATTGCAATAATGGATAATGAAAGAGAACGGCTAAGCATTTTAAGCAAATGGTCAGTATTTTATCAGCAAACTGTATGCAAAAGTAACAATATTTATTAATTTATTTGTATGAACAAAAACATAAACGCCATGAAAACCACTTTTGAACAACTGAGCGAACAGGAGATGATCAATGTTACCGGAGGCGACATTCTAATCAAAATCACTGACAGAAACGGACGTGTAATTTATGTTCTGATAGAAGACGGCCGCCCCTAAGGTGATCTGAGGAAATTGTAAGAAAATAGGCTAGAAAAATGATAATTTGCTGATAATCAGCAAATCAGACAGGTGTACTATGCCCAAAAAAATGAGAAAAACCCGTTTTAGACATTACCATCAGCTGGATACTGCCGACTGTGGACCCGCCTCTCTGAGGATGATTGCATCATACTACGGAAGAGAGATCTCATTTGACCTACTCCGGGAAAGATGTGAATTTACTCGGGAAGGAGTCAATTTATACGGAATATCAAAAGCTGCCGAAAGTCTGGGATTCAGGACGTTAGGTGCAAGACTCTCCTTTGAGCAACTTGCCGGATCAAATCTCCCGGCTATAATTCACTGGCACCAGCACCATTTTGTTGTACTCTACAAGATAAAACAGACCCGTAAAGGGAAACTCCTTTACATAGCAGATCCTGCTACCGGACTTGTGAAGCTTAATGAGAAGGAGTTCGTAAAATCCTGGTGTACCTCCGTGGTAGATAACGAAGCAGTGGGCATTGCCCTTTTTCTGGAGGTTACTCCGGAATTCTATCACAATCCGGGAGAGCAAGCCCCAAAAAGGGAGGGTTTTAAATTTCTGATCCCTTATTTCAAACCTTACAGTAAGTTAATAATCCAGCTATTTGCTGCCCTCTTTACAGCGAGTCTGGTTCAGCTGATATTCCCATTTCTAACCCAGAGCATAGTTGATACAGGCATAGGGTACAAAGATCTCAATTTTATATGGCTTGTTCTTATCGCTCAGTTTATACTCGTACTGAGCCTCTCTACGGTGGAATTCATAAGAGGCTGGATACTGCTCTATCTGGGAACCAGGATCAATATCTCTCTTATTTCCGGATTTTTAATGAAGCTGATGAAGCTCCCGGTAGGCTTTTTTGACACAAAAATGACAGGAGACCTGCTGCAGAGGATCGGAGATCACAGAAAAATCCAGAACTTTCTGACGGGTTCATCCTTAAATATACTTTTCTCGTTATTTAATATATTGATATTTAGTGGAGTTTTGCTCTATTACTCCCCTTTGATATTTGCTGTGTTCCTGCTGGCATCATCTATCTACCTTATATGGGTACTACTCTTTATGAAAAAGAGACGAGAGCTGAATAACAAGGAGTTTACTCAGAATGCTGCCAATCAGAATGCAATTATCCAGCTGATAACAGGTATGCAGGAGATTAAGCTCAGCGGTTGTGAAAGAGAGAAGCGGTGGGAGTGGGAGAGAATACAGGCACGACTCTACAGGATCGGGATTAAAGTACTTGCACTGGGCCAGTATCAGGAGGGGGGAGCGGCACTCGTAAACCAGTTGAAAAATATTGTAATTACTTTTATTGCAGCCAGTTCGGTGATTGATAACAAAATGACCCTTGGAATGATGCTCTCTGTTCAGTATATCATAGGTCAGCTCAATGCGCCTGTAATAAACATTGTGGAATTTATTAAAGCATCCCAGGATGCAAAAATATCACTGGAGAGACTGGAAGAGATACATCACAGAAAGGATGAAGAGGGTGAAAACGGAGCTCTTTTGCAACTCTCCCCGGGAGAGCGGGATCTGGTAATAAGGAATCTCTCTTTCAAATATTCAGGGGCTGGATCTCCAATGGTTCTGAAAAATATAAATTTCACTTTACCAAAAAGTAAGGTTACCGCAATTGTAGGAAGCAGCGGAAGCGGAAAAACAACACTGGTTAAACTTCTGCTCGGATTTTATCCTCCTACAGAAGGTGAAATCCTTTACGGTGAGGATAATTTCAACCTGCTGAGTATGGAAAGATGGAGAAAAGGGTGCGGGGTGGTAATGCAGGATGGATTTATCTTTTCGGACACAATTGCAAAAAATATTGCACCATCCGGTGATTCTACTGATTACCAAAGGCTTGTTATGGCTTCAGAGATAGCCAATATCACAGAGTTTACAGAGACTATGCCTCTTGGATTTAACACACGGATAGGACAGGAGGGACATGGTCTCAGTCAGGGGCAGAAGCAAAGAATCCTGATAGCCAGGGCTCTGTACAAGAATCCCGGTTTTTTGATTTTTGACGAGGCTACCAATTCACTTGACGCAAACAATGAGAGGGACATAATGGAGAAGCTGTTTGAGTTCTTCAGAGGCAGGAGTGTATTGATTGTCGCCCACAGGCTGAGTACCGTTGTAAATGCAGACAATATTGTTGTACTGGACAAGGGGTCTGTCGTGGAATCGGGTAACCATGCTGAACTTCTGGAAAAGAGGGGATATTATTATAAACTTGTTAAAAACCAGCTATATGTCTGATAAAGAGGGCAACAGAAAGATAATTCTCCGCAGGGATCCTGTTGACGAGATACTCTCGGAGAGACCTGTCTGGATTTTACGTTACGGAAGTTCTGTGATGCTTGCAGCGGTATTGATCATGACTGTGGCAGCTGCAACAATAAAGTTGAAGGAAGAAATTGAGGTTGATGTAAAGATAAATATTAATAAAGAATCTGCCGGGATATCAGGAGAGGTTGTCCTGCCGAAACATTTTTATACCGGGAATACAGAGGATACAAACTCTCAACTTATCATCAGGGCTGCCGGATCATTTAGAGATGAAGAGAGAGTAATAAACGGGAAAGTATCTTTTGGCAAAGGCAGTGATGCAACTTCTGAGGGGATGATACTATACACATTCTCTTTTACCTCACGTCAGGCTGAATTATTTTCAGGACAGACGGATCTCAGTATGATATCTCAGGGAACGCTCAGGTTCACACATAAGAGAAGCATAGCTGACAGATTTATAAACTCATTGAAATCAAAAGGTATCTGATATGTATTATTTAAGCCTGTCGGTTATTGTCGTATCCACCGCTTTTGTATCTGCCGTGGTTACAAGTATTGCAGCCTCCAGGATTCACAGGATGAAATGGCACACAAAGATTAAAAAATCCCGGTTCTCAAAATTAAATTATATCCTGACCAGTTTTTATCAGTTTAACGACAAGTTTTACAATCCTTTTTCATTTATAAGGGAGTTTATGTTGAGTGCACTTGTTACTGCCCTGATTTACAAATATCTGACATACGACAACTGCGTTTTTGATTTAAAATGTGTTCTTGCTAACCTTTTGACAGTGATAGTTCTGAGAATAGTCTTTCAAATTGTTGCTTATTCTAAATTATTTGACAGAGATCTTGTGGGATAAAAAAATATAGGTATTTTTGCAGCAATGAAAAGTGCGTTAAAAATTATACCTGCCCTGACCCTTCTGCTCTTTTACCTGATGGCTGCATCAGGCTTTGGTATTCACGAATGCCGCACAAGAGGTACAATTGATGTCCTGCCTGTAATTTACGGCAACGGCTGCGAAGATATCCACAAAGATCACAGTGAGGCTTCCGGATGTAATGGCGGCTGCTGTTCTTCATCTGATATTACTGCAGCAGAATCGTCAGAAGGGGGGCATACAGATGAGTGCTGCACCACTGAGGTTCATAAACTGGGATGCGATTATGAAAGCTCTCAGCAACTTACAATATCACCGGAAAAATCTCTTGAGTTAATCCATCTTTTTCTGGCAACCCTTTCTGATTATCTTTCAGACACTCTGTTTCCGTGGATTGATTCATCCTGCTCTTTAACGGAGTCACCGCCTCCTGTAAAATGCGGTACATATTCATATATTTCACAGTGGAGATTGTGAAGATTTCTGCCTTGTCATTAAGGTGAATGAAGTCTATAACAATTATCTACATGAATATGAAAAAAATACTATTTACTCTATTTATTACATCATTTTATTTTATCACTCTCAATGCCCAAAGCGTAACAGGTATTGTTAAGGTTCAGAAAAGCGACGGATCCCTGGAACCGCTACCATTTGCTTCTGTCTACTGGCTTGAGGGAAGATTGTCAATTGAAGCTGATGATAACGGGGAATTCAGCTTTAGTAAAGGGGAAAACACCAGAATTTCACTCATTGCCTCCGGCCTGGGATACACAAGAGATACTTTAGTACTTGGTGATGACCAGTACAGGGCAGAACTTATTATCAGAGAGAGTAACACTCTTGGAGAAGTAAGAGTGACCGGCAGGCAGCGGGGGAATTTCCTCTCCAAAACCACCCCTGTCAAGACAGAGGTGATCTCTGCAGCCGGATTATGTAAAATGGCCTGCTGCAATCTTGCCGAGAGCTTTGAGAATTCAGCGAGTATCTCTGTGGGATTTTCGGATGCCATTACCGGTGCAAGACAGATAAGATTGCTCGGCCTTTCTGGTCAATATACACAAATGCTGGATGAAACCAGACCTGTGATGAGGGGAATAGCATCACCATTTGGTTTGTCATATATTCCCGGTCAGTGGCTTGAGAGTATACAGATTGCAAAAGGGCCCTCCTCTGTGGTGAATGGTCTTGAGGCAATTACCGGCCAGATTAATATGGAACACAGAAAACCTACTGCAGAGCAGCCTTTGTTCCTCAATCTGTTTGTCAGCAATGTTCTCAGGACAGAGATGAATATTGCCTCATCCCTGCAGCTCAATCAGAAGTGGAGCACTGTTGCTCTTGGCCATTTCTCCACAGATCCTATGTCTCACGACGGGAACTCTGACGGATTCAGAGATGAACCCTTAACCACCCAGTTCAACCTGTCAAACAGATGGTTGTATTTGTCAGACAAAGGATTGCAAATCAGGTTTGGATTCAAGGCTCTTAGTGATTCGAGAGTTGCCGGGATGCATGATTTTAAAAAAGGTGATCCGGTTTCAGTGGATATGTGGGGTTCTGAAATCGGGAACAGGGCAATAAACGGTTACTTTAAGGTAGGAGTTCCCCTCAATGAAGACAACAGTCAAAACATTGCTGCTGTGGTTGATTATAATTTCCACCAGCTAAACTCATTTTTCGGACTTAAAAAATATGATGCAACCCAGAATTCTGCATTTATTAATCTGATGTATCAGAATCAGGTTGATGAACATAACAGATATGTAATCGGCCTGAGCTCCCAGTATGATCTTATAGATGAAACATTTATACAGAGAGGATTTTTGCCGTCAGGTGAGATACAGACTCTCAACACACTGACTCCCGGCCGGGAGGAGAGTGCGTTGGGACTCTATGGTGAGTACAACTATACCCTGGACGATAAAATCACTGTTGTTACAGGTTTGAGACTAGACTACAACAACCTTCACGGCTGGCTTTTTTCTCCCAGGGCAAATCTTAAGTACTCTTTTACAGAACAGCTTGTTCTGAGAGCATCTGCCGGAAGAGGATTCAGATCTCCCAATCAGATTTCTGACAATCTGGGATCTATGTCTACAGGAAGGGCACTTGTTCTGGAAGAAAATCCTCTGATTGAAGATGCCTGGACCTATGGTGCAAACTTTACCGGATATGTACCTGTGGGATTCAATGATAATGCATACATAAGCCTGGAATATTTCAGAACCGATTTTAAAAATCAGCTTATAGCAGACCAGGAGAGGGACCTTTCAGCAGTGTGGTTCTATAATGTGGCAGGAAAAGCTTACACAAATACATATCAGGTGGATGTATCGGTAGAACCTTTCGAGAGATTCACTGTTCTTGCCACATACAGGTATTCTGATCCCAAAGTGACTCTTCACGGGAGGGGACTTACCGACAGAGCCCTGATAAGTAAATACAAAGGTGTGCTTAATCTGCAGTACGCCACCAGAATGAATATATGGACCTTTGACTTTACAGCCCAGCTCAACGGTCCTGCAAGGCTGCCATACTTTATGGAGATGGAGTACTCTCCGGTTTACACTATGCTCTTTGCACAGATTACAAGAAAATTCAGGGATCTGGATATATATGTCGGAGGCGAGAATCTAACCAATTACCGTCAGAAGGATGCCATTCTTTCTGCTCAAAATCCTTATGGAGAGGATTTTAACTCGTCAGTTATCTGGGGTCCGTTAATGGGTATAAAGCTTTATGCCGGACTCAGATTTACCCTTTGGAAATAACCATTGAAATTATTAATATTTACAAATACAAAAACGCATTTAAAAATTACAGATATGAAAAAATCAATTATTACAGCAATCGCAGCAGCAGCCCTGCTTTTTACACCTTCATTTATCTCAGCTCAGGATAAGAATTCCAAAAAAGAGGCCGAGGTTACATTCTCTGCTGACATCGACTGCCCAAGCTGCAAAAAGAAACTGGAATCCAAGCTTCCCTATGAACCAGGAGTTAAGGATCTAAAGATAGATATTGAAAAAAAGACAATCTGGCTCAAGTATGATCCTTCCAAAACAGACAAGAATAAACTTGCCAAGGCACTGGAAAAACTGGGATATGCCTCAAAAGAGGTGACATCGGTACAGAATCCCTCAGAGGCTAAATCCGATGCAAAAAAAGGAGAAGAGAAGGGGCAGGGTAAGGAACATCAGCACGGTAAAACTCATGAAAAGTAAAAGGACTTATTAATAATGAGATGAAAAGGCTGGCACTCTCTGCTGCTTTTTTGTTAATCACCTTTGCTTCACTTTTTTCACATGTGAACAAAGGTGATTCTCTTTATATGAATACTTTCACTCCGGCAGATTACATTACTCCCTAAATGAAAAGCTATACAAAAAGTGATGAAATTATTAATAAACTGTTTAACTTTGAAAGAGAAAAATCTGAACAGGATGTTCTCTTGAATAACTAAACAAATTTTATTTAAAGCACATATGTATAAAATCATCGCCAAAAGGTACCTTACATCTGAAATTGCTCTGATGGAGGTGGAGGCACCCAGGATGTCCCGTTCTGCGCAACCGGGACAATTTCTTATTGTGAGGGTCCACGAAAAAGGAGAGAGAATCCCACTGACAATATGCGACTATAACAGAGAAAGAGGGACAGTGACCATTGTTACGCAGGTCGTGGGTGCATCAAGCAGACAGATATGCCATATGGAGGAGGGTGAGTCATTTGCAGATTTTGTAGGTCCTCTCGGCCGTGCTTCGGAATTCACATTGATGGAGCAGGATGAACTTAAAGATAAGCGATTCCTTTTTGTAGCAGGTGGTTTGGGAACGGCACCGGTATACCCTCAGGTCAAATATCTGCACGGCAGAGGTGCAAAGGTTGATGTGCTGATAGGTGCCAAGACAAAAGGTATGCTGATTTTGCTTGAAGAGATGAAAGCGGTGTGTGATAATCTTTTTATCTGTACCGATGACGGATCAGAAGGAACAAAGGGTTTAATACCCGATGTTATGAAAGGGATTTTTAACCAAATAATTGCCAGGGAACTCAACGGTGGAAAAATGTATGATCACGTTGTGGCTATCGGACCTATGATTATGATGAAATACACTACTTTGGCTGCTAAACCTTACAATGTACCTCTGATTGTAAGTCTTAACACTTTAATGGTTGACGGAACCGGGATGTGCGGTGCCTGCCGTGTTTCAATTGGCGGAAAAACAAAATTCGCATGTGTAGACGGGCCTGAATTTGACGCTTATCTGGTAGATTTTGACGAGGCAATGAGGAGACAGGGGATGTATAAAAAAATAGAGAGCGAAGCTGATCATAAATGCAGAATCGGACTTGATAAACATTGACAGAGGCAGAAAATCATTACAAAGTATATCATATAAAAAAACAGAATTAAATGAGAAACAAGATTCCAAGGGTCCCGGTCAGGGAACAGGATCCTGTGCTGAGAGCAGGGAATTTCATGGAGGTTTGTTACGG
>Ga0265294_10011100_pt1 | contig 10161 bp, 9 predicted proteins | sample MunlanPumphouse3_FD_192504 | JGI IMG/M metagenome (GOLD analysis project Ga0265294, IMG submission 192504) | Groundwater microbial communities from a municipal landfill in Southern Ontario, Canada - Pumphouse #3 | ecosystem: Environmental > Aquatic > Deep subsurface > Groundwater | place...
ATCACTTATCACTTATCACTTATCACTTATTCTCCGAAAAGAAATTGTGCAAAATTGCTGTCCGAAGGGATCACGAGTTTAGTATTATCTCTAAGCGTGAGCTTATATGCTTCAAGAGTATTATAGAATTCATAAAATTGCGCATCTGTGCCATATGCGTCATTATATATCTTAGCTGCCTGTGCATCGCCTTCGCCCTTAATGATTTCAGCCTTCCTTCTGGCATCCGACAAAATGATCATGATCTCCTTGTCGGTATTGGACCGGACCTGCATAGCTATTTCATCACCCTCCGACCTGTATTGTGCAGCGATCCTCTCGCGTTCTGTGTTCATCCTGTTGTAAACACTCTCATAATTCTCTTCAGGCAGCTCAGTTCTCTTAACTCTTATATCAAATACATTTATTCCGTAAGCCTTCATACCATCTGATATCTGAAGTGCCAGATCATTCTGCATGGTCTCCACAGCAACTTTATCTGAAATAAGTGTCAATGCATCCATTTTACCTACTTTTTCATTCATCATAGAATAGAGGATATCATCAAGTCTCTTCTCTGCTTCCTCCATTCTGCCCATTGTCACTTCGAACAAAACAGGATTCTCTATTCTCCATTGTGCGTTGTTGTCAAATATGAGCTTCTTCTTATCCGATGTTATTACCTGTCTCGGTGGAGAATCGTAAGTCAGCAGCTTGTTATTATACTTAGTTACCGAATCGATAAAAGGTACCCGGAATTTCAACCCTGTCCCGAAACGCACTTTTATATCGCTTAGTCTTACATTTTCATCCTTGATCCCATTAGTTACAGAATTCGCTTGCTCTTCATTCCTTACGTAAACAGAAATTATTTTGCCGAATCTGAAAACAATTGCTGACTCACCTTCTCTAAGTTGAAATGTTGAGATCGAGAACAGTATCAGAATAAGGAGAACTGCACCTGCCGGAAAGTAATATTTCTTATCTATCTTCATTGTATTCTCCCCCTATTCCGCACCTTGCCGGTTTCCGTCACTTATCGGCAGAAATTTTAACACATCACCGTCATCACTCATGATATAGACTTCCTTGACCTGGGGCAGAACAGCCTTGATCATTTCAAGATACAATCTGGTCTTAGTCACTTCAGTATTGGCAGCGTACTCCTTCTGGATGGCAAGAAACCTTGATGTGTCTCCCTCAGCTTCATTTATTCTCTGCTGCTTATATCCCTCTGCCAGGTTAAGTATCTGCTCAGCTTCGCCTCTTGCAATAGGAAGCTTTTCATTCTCATACTTAGTCGCTTCGTTGATTTTCGCATTCTTGTCTTCACGCGCTGAAGCAACCTCCAGGAAAGCATCCTTTACAGGGTCAGGCGGCAATGCGTCTTGAAGCTGAACAGCTGTTATCTGTATCCCGAAATCATATTTATCGCATATCCCCTGCAACGACTCCCTTATCTCGATCTGAATAGAATCTTTCTGATTAGTAAGTATGTCATCAAGTGAATGCGAAGCAACAACTCGCCTGTAAGCAGCTTCCGTGATCGTCCGAATAGTTTTCTCAGGCGAGTCAACGTTAAACAGCCATTTATAGCTGTCCACTACCTTATACATAACTGCCCAGTCTGCAATAACAAGATTCTCATCCGCTGTCAGCATCTGAGCTTCACCATAACGTCGGAATAGCTCCCGTCAGTATTTCCCCTGTACCCAAACTCCAGTCTTCTGATACCCTCTGTATCAACTAATTCTTTCTTCTCAACAAGCGGCAATTTGAATTTCATACCCGGTTCACGCTCGGTCCGCACATGCTTTCCGAAAAGCGTAATGACCGCTTGCTCATTAGATTTCAGAAAATAAATATTACTGCCGAATAGTATCGCAATGATAGCAATGACAGCGATCACAACTATACTTCCCGGTTTTATTTTCACTCCTGATTCCATTCTGTTCTCCTTCCTTTCACTGACCCGCAAGAGCTTCTGTTATTCTCTTGGCAAAGCTTACAGCACTGGCCGGGCCGTTCCCCGTAACTATATTTTCATCAACTGTTACCATATCACCTGTATAGAAAGCACCGCAACGCTTAAGTTCCTTTTCGCCTGATGAAAACACGGTAGCCTTACGCCCCTTAAGCAATCCGGCCTTCGCCAGGATAACAGGTGCTATACAGATCGCCGCAAGAACCTTATCCTTTAAAAGGATCTCTTCCGCAAGTTTGTGAGCAGTTGAGTTTTCGAAATACTCTGATGCTCCAGGACCTCCTACGAAAACCAACGCGTCTGTTTCATCTACTGAAATTTCATCGATCGTTATCTGAGCTACTGCACTGCCGCCTCTGCTGCCCTCGCAAAAACCTGTCCTGCTGCTCGCGACAACTACTTCATGTCCGTCTTTCTCCAGTTGTTCTTTCGTATGAAAAAGTTCTTCATCTCTGAACATTGAACACGCTATGATCATTACTATTCTTCGCATAATTTTACCTCCCTTTTCTCCGCCGACTGTCTTATAAAAACAGGAAGATACAGAAGAGAAAATACAATAACCATTATCACTTCAAGCCAGATAAGATATACCGGCCAGGGTCCCAGTGCATCTATCAGCGAAGCTGTGTCAGGTTTTCTGTTTACAAAAAGATAATTAGTACCGGCGATCTGATTAATAACGAAAACGATCATTGCATAAGCATTAGTTATGATAAGCACTCTTAACAACGCACCTTTACGCAATTTCTTTCTTTCAGAAAATATAAAATAGAACACAGCAGCTATTATCATACCATGAGAGAAAAACACCTGAAAAAACCGAAAATGCGGAAATCCGCTGTAAGTTATATCCGGTGTGATAAGCGCTTGTATTGCACCGCCAAGTCCCCAGAAATATACTATTTCAAACAATGTCTGATTATATCTTACCAGCATTATAACAATTAAAATTATCGCAGCACTGCACAGATGGAGAGAAAAGACTATACTCAATCTTGTTTCACCAAGAAGACCATCCCATACTTTATATACGATCTCCTGCAGCGGTATCATTATCAGCATGAACCATCTATACACCTTTCGAAACTGAACGTATCGTCTCGCCAGCAATGTACAAATGATAATAGATCCTGCAATTACTGAAAGTGCCAGGAGATGATGCGGACCGAAAAGCTCAAACGGTTCGATGTATTTAGGTGCTTTACTGAAAAATTCTGATAAATCCATATCAAGACTATATATTAACGGAAATACTTTGTAAAGCTTCAACGACTTCCGGATCAAACTGGATACCTGCTTTCTGAACGATAATCTCCATAGCTGTATCCTTACTCATAGCATCCAATCCGCTTCGCCCGGTAATACATGCGTCATAAAACTCGGCTACAGCAATAATACGTGAATTAAGCGGAATCCTGCTACCGGATAAGCCCCTTGGAAATCCCTTGCCATCCCATGTTTCATGATGATATAGTACATCCTCTGCTATCGGGATGAACTTATCCACAGAACGTAATATCTGGTAGCCTGTTTCAGGGTGTTTCCTGTATCCCGGAGTTGTCGGCTGGTCTAAATCGGATGATCTGTTCTCCGATCCGGCCAAAACTGCTACTTTTCCAATGTCGTGCAGAAGTGCTGCAGTTCTAAGATCGTTCAATTGGCTGCTGCCAAGTTTCATAGCTGTACCTATCCTGTAACTGAGTTCAGAAACACTGTCATAGTGTCTGCTCTCTCTCCGGTCTTGATCTCGCAGAAGAAGCATTATTCTCTCGATCATCCTGTTCTTCATTGCAGGACTGTCAACAAGTTTATTTCTGTATAGTTCAACTTCAGATTTTAGAATGGTATCAGAAATATCCTGATCTAATATATTCTTGGTGCAATGACCGATAGAAACCGAGACCGGTATACCTCCTACTTCCAAATACGAAGAATCAGATATGATCTTGGCTGTTAGTTTAGAAACTGCATCATTGTCAGTATTCGGCAAAACAACAACAAATTCATCTCCTCCCGAACGGACTATCATGTCATTATCTGAGCAATTTCTCCTAAGTATCCCGGATATCTCCTGAAGCAATCTGTCACCTGTGTGATGCCCGAAAGCATCATTAGCGAGTTTCAAACCATTAACATCAAGCATCATTACCGATATCGGCAGATTCTCCGGTATGTCGATCTTAGGTAGTTGCTCGTCAAAAAATCTTCTGTTATGCAGTCCGGATAACTGATCATTATAACTTAGAAACTCGATATATTTCAGACTATTCCTTTCTTCGGTAACATCTCTTATTATTGCTATAACTTCAGAATTTCTTATGCAGACAAATCTGACTTCAAAATATTCAGTCTTATCGCCTTTCGTCATCTGGTAATCAAATGTTTGTATACCTTTAAGCTTTATTGTTTCATTGATTCTTGCAAGAAATCCAGCGACAACATCATCCGGCATGAAATCATTTAGACACCTAACGTTTTCAAGCATAGGATCTTTATGACTTAAGTAACAATCAAGTATCTGCCCTTTCACATCAAGTCGCATTATAGTATCCGGCAAAGCGCTAACTATAGCTCTGTTGAGTTCTTCGCTTACCTTCAATTCAGCTCGGCTCAAATACAAAGATTCGTATTGCTTCCTTAACTCCGTTTCAACCATCTTAAGCTGCAGCATTGCAGTCGATAGCTCCTGATTTGTCTGACTTATCTTCTCATTACTGCTCTTCAGTTTGCTGAAACTTTCACTCGTTTTATCAAGGACCTTGTTGACCGCTTGTCTGAGCAGAATAAACGGATCACTTTTCTTAGCAGCAAGTCTGTAATCAATGTCAGTTTCAATAGATATCGCTCTTATGTCACTGTCAAGATCCAGAATAGGTCTGACTATAAAACTCCTCTGCCAGAAAACTATCACGATCATCAGTAATATGACAGGAAGTATGACAGCAAGATACAGCGGAAGCATCTGTCTTTCAGGAAGAAGATTTCCTTCGATCTTAATAAAACTTCCGATTTTCCAATTAGTTCCATCAATCATACGATATGAAATGTAACCAGGCACACCATCGATCTCAACGTCATGCAAACCTGTACCATTATTAAGTATTATACCTGCAAGATCAGCTGATATCTCTCTGATATTGACAAGTTCCTTATCAGGATCGACAACTATTTCAGGATAAGCAAGTATGTTACCTTCTCCGTCCGTCATAAATGAAAACGAACTCTCAAACGCACTGAGACTGGGGACCAGATCTATTATATCTGCAATTGACATGTCTCCTGCAATCACACCGGTAAAACCACCGTTCCCATCCGGCACCGGCTTTGCGATTGTTACAATCAGAGCATCTCTTGAAGCGTTCAGGAATGCTTCAGTGAAAATAAGTTCACCCTCACTAATAGCTTTCTTGTACCATATACGCTCTCTGAGGTCCAGTTCCGAAGGTGGGACCCATCCGCTTCCGTTGATCATATTGTTATTTTTATCAACATAATATATTGATGTGAAAATAGGTTCTGAGTCAAGTAACAGTTTAAAATAGTCCCTGATGGTTTTATCATCATCTGAAAACTTTAAAAATGAATACGCATCTTCAATCACCTGAGCATTCACCATCAGTTCACTCTCAACTGAAAGCGCTACCAGTTCTTTCTCTAAAGAAATATTTTTCTTAAGTTCTTCCCTGAGAACATAATTAAAAAGCCTGTATTCAATGAAAACACCGGTTACAACAAGGATAGCGCACAAAAGCACGATCCCATAAACAGTTTTAATGATTCTGTTCATCGGCCCCCTGTAACTATTTCATTATAAGCAAAGACATGATGTCAATTAATAATACTACGATTTTAATCTTGTGGCAACTCTGTTTTATCGATCGTCATCATCTTTTCTGAAAGCATCTGAAATGAACTTAGCTATCAGTCCTGCGACCTTAATGATTTCATAGACATTATCTGAAGTATCGTTGACAGTCTCAACGGTCGTTGTCACTGCACCATCGATAGTTCCGATCACCTGACCTGCTTTATCCGACGTATCTTTCAGACTATCTGCCACATCGCCAATGCTGCTAACTGCCTTAGGCAACGCCTGAACAGTTCTGTCGATATCATCTTTATTGGTATCAACTATCCTGTTTAGCTTTTTCAATAACCCTATCAGATGTTTTAAAGCTATAATAAGGAATATTCCAACAACAACCGCAAGGCAAATCAAAATAAAAAGAACAAGGTCTTCAAATGATATATACATGATCCCTCCCCAAACAGAAAGCTATAGCCTCCGCTTACGCTTTCTCTGCTGTCTCCGGTTTATCTGTTTTATCAGCCTTATCGGATTTCTTTACCTTTTCCTTGATCTCTTCTGCCTTATCTTTCAATTCTTCTGCCTTGTCCTTAGCCGCTTCAACAACTTTCTTAGCACCTTTAGAAATATCTTTCCTTGTTTCTTTTCCGGATTTCGGTGCGAATAATAGTCCTGCGGCTGCACCGGCAGCAGCGCCTACTCCAAGACCAATAGCTACATTCTTAGCAGTTTTCTTAGTCTGAGCTTTCTTCTTCGCTTTCTTGTTGTTCTCTAACACATCCCTGATACTCATTTCGCACTCCTCCTTATCAACTTATGATACTTAGTATTATACCATAGATAGATTCACCCTATCTCGCTTCCGATTGTAAAAATATCATCATAAGCGTCTCTGTTTTCCGGGATAACCAGATGACTGACATTAACTACCGTAAGCCCTTTGGCTTCGAGGATCGTTCTTTCGATCCCCCCTGCTGTAACGGCATCCAAATTCGCAAAAGCCTCATCCAGAAGAAGCAGATCGACATCCTCCAGCAACGCGCGTGCAATAGCTATTCTGGATCGCTCACCTCCCGAAATATTCCTTCCGTTATCCTTTATAACAGTATCAAGTCCAAAGGACAGCTCATCCACGAAACTATCAAGACCGGCATCATGAATAGCAGCAATTATCCGATCTTCGGAACAATCTCTGTATAAAGTAAGATTATTTCTGATCGTATCATCGAAAATAAAAATATTCTGATCCACATTTCCAATGTGCCTGAAGTAACTGTCTCTTGTTATTCTTCTGAGAGGTGTGCCGTCTATCAAGACCTCACCTTTCTGCGGATAATGATATTTACGCAGTATTTTCAAAAGTGTGGATTTCCCTCCGCCGCTGGGTCCTGTGACAAGGTATTTCCTGCCTTTGCTGATTTCAAGATCGATACCATCCAGTACCATCTTATCTTCATAAGCAAATCCCACATCATTAAAGATTATTCGGTCTGTAAAACCCTTAAACTCTACATCCTCTTCATATTCGACTTTATTTCTGAGCGAACTGTCAAGCGACTCGAAAACCGCTTTGGAACTGAGTATCTTCGGCAGAAGCTCACCAGCTCTCTGGAAAGGTCCCAGAAGAAGATTAAGATTGGTCATTATCAGGATTATCCCCCCGAAAGTGAGTCTGTTCATAATTACCAGATAAGCAGAAAAAAGCAATACACCAAATACCAGAAAATGTATTGTCCCGTTCTGAACGGTGAATATGTATGTTGAATACTTATCGATATCGTATGATTTACTTTGCAGTTTTTCTCCGCGATCATGAAAATTAGCTTTGACTCTACCGGTAAGGTTGTTGGATTTGATTATTCTGAACGCACTGAGTACTTCGCTTAGGTAAGCGGTATACCTCTCATAGAGCGCACTCCTGTCAGCCATCATTTTATTGAGTCTTTTCGACATGATAAAAGAAATCAGGGAAATAACAGAAGCCAATCCTGCAATTACCAGAAGGACTATGTAATTTACACGAGCGATCACCACAACAGCTATAATAAAAGAGATCAACGACAACACAAGTTCGAAAATCGCATCAACAAAATTCACATCGATAGTATTCAAATCGTTAGTTATACCTGAAACATAAACAGCAGTATTATCTTTATTGAATTCATTTATATTTTTGCCGAAAACACCTGAAAGATATTTTCTCCTCAAAGCTACATTCGTATTCCTGCGATAGACTCCCTTAGCCAGAGTCAGAAGACTCGACAACGCGAATAACCCAAGGGCCATTTCAACTATCACGATCCCTGCTTCGATCATCTCATCCCTGCGACCTGATATAGCAAAATCAGCGATATCCATCATTTTCAGACTCATAAGTGCGTTCACAAGCGATGCTGAAGACCCTATGAGCAGTGCAACTATAAGTATCGGAAGTTTTCGCAGCAAAACGGATCTCATATAACAGCCTCCTGCAAATACTCTGCCATGGGTACGACTTTCGCGCTCCCGGCCGAAACTTCGATCACCGCATCATACCTGTCACTAACTCCTCTGTAGAACTTGTGAGAAACAGAAATAACCGTAGTATCAAGTCCAAGTATAGTCTCTTCGACCCGTCTTCCCAGTTTCTCATCCAAAGCTGAAGTTATTTCGTCGGCAAAAAGCAATGCCGGATCTCGCACTATCGCCCTTGCTATGGCTATTCGCTGCCTTTCACCGCCTGAAAGGTTTTTCCCATTTTCTTCAATAAGCGTATCGAGCCCTCCCTGCATCCTGGACAGAAAGCCGTCAAGCCCTGCACTGTTCGCCGCTTTGATGATATCATCATCACAAATGTCTTTATATAGAGAAATATTAGCGCGAAGTGAATCTTCGAAAAGAAAAACATCCTGATAAATAAATGCGGCACTAGAGTTAAAATCCTCTTCACTGATCATTTTCAGATCTGTTCCATCCACAAGTATCTTCCCTTCGTAATCATCATAGACCCTTGAAAGAACACTTACGAAAGTCGATTTCCCGGCACCGCTCGGTCCTCTGACGAGATATTTCTTACCCTTCTCAATAATAAGATCGATCCCGTTCAGAATGATTCTGTCGTCATGGGAGAAACAAAGATCCTTGATCTCGATGCGATCTTCAAAATAAAACGGTAAACCTGTATCATTCTTTACGTCATCTGCAGAAGGATGTTCATCACCGCCGATCATATTCTCAACGATCACACTGTTAGCTTTGACCGTATTCATAAGAGGAGAAATCTGCGTAACAGGGAATATAACAAAATTAGAGAGCTGTATTATGAACATTATCCTGGTCAGCGAATAGCCGGAACTGAAAAGTCCTGTGACATAATAGATCAAGGCCAGCATGAATACTGTCCCGAAAAACTCCATTGACTTGCCCTGCCAATATGTAAACATAAAGAAATGATATTTCTTTCGCTCCAGTTTACCGATCTCTTTCAGTGAGTTTTTCAGAAACCGTTCCTCTATCCTGTTCAGTTTGAGTATTTCCAGGCCTGAAAAGGTATTTGAGACATTAACTGTGAAGTCCTCATTATATTGCTGGACCTGTTCCTGCATCCTGACCGTTCTTTTCTGAAAGAGATGATTATAACCATAAACCACCCACGATATCACAAACAATACGATCCCGAGCAGCGGATCAAGTATTAAAAGTATTATCACTGCTACGACATAGATTGCAAAATTATTGATCACGTTAAGGAGCGAAAAGAAAAACTGATTCTCAAAAGTGTTAATGTCGTTTACCAGATTAGAGATATATTCCGTTTTAAGTTTTCGCCCGAAGCTCCTGTAGTTTTTAGACAATATGGATGCAAAAGCCATTTCTCTTATATAAAGTATAGTATCCCGCATAAAACTCAGACGCATAAAACGAGATGTCATAAAAATCACTGCCGAATAGATAAGGGCTGCAATACCTAGTGCTGCACAGAACCATAACTCTCTCACATCCTTAGTCTGAGCAACTCCTGTTATACGTGCGATAACATAGTTGAAAAACATGACTTCCGTCACAAAGAAAGTACATGCGAACAAATACTTGGCAAAGGCTTTCTTATTTCTTGTTAGTATTTTTAGAATCACAAAATGCCCTCCGAAAGAATTTTACGGACATTAGTGATTATACCATTCTGTTATAAAGATACAAACAAAGGACCCGCTGTTTATGGCAGGTCCTCGCATGTTTTCGTTACCGAAAATCGATGTTAATACTGAAGCACCCTGGGAAGCGCTTTAGCCTGATCTACCCAGTCACTGACCTGTTCGGCAGTAGGGACCTTTCTGACAAGCTTCTTCACTTCGTTGACTTCGTTCATTTTAGCCAAAAGATTTTCTGCTTTTCTCGTTGCCAGTTCAGG